>Ga0247760_1000633_pt1 | contig 37202 bp, 61 predicted proteins | sample UWRJL171409R4_FD_179936 | JGI IMG/M metagenome (GOLD analysis project Ga0247760, IMG submission 179936) | Plant litter microbial communities from Arlington Agricultural Research Station in Wisconsin, United States - UWRJ-L171-409R-4 | ecosystem: Environmental > Terrestrial > Plant litter >... | reverse complement strand
CACGTGGTCCCGGAGCTTGACAGAGCTGGAAGTACAACCACTTCTGGCCATTTGCTGCACTACTCTTCCACCCCTCAGGCAATGTCCTGACTCAGCAGTCTGACACGAGGTCGAAGAACCGTTTCGGAGCAATTCCGAACTTGGGTAGGGTGACGACTTCAAGCCTCAAATGCAACTCTCCAGCATGAAGCACCAATGGGCTCGGGGCATCGCTGCTGTCAGCCCGGGCGCTCTTTTGGCCGCGCCACAGGGCCGCTTGGGCTGGCTGAAAATGCACGTCTCGGTGGGGAGCAAAGCGGATCGACAGCGCAAGCTAGCTGTCTGAAGACGCTGTCTCGCGCGTCGGGTCGCGCTTTGTCACCTGCGATCAAACGCGGTCGTTCATTAGGAAAACAGGTCCGATTCGAGTGGGTGGTCGCTTGGAGAAACGATCGGGACTTGTTTGCCGATCCTGTCGAAGAGTGCGTCCCCATCACGATGCACGATGCAGCCTCTCGGGGGCCAGACTGTGCCATGATGCCGGCCAGGCATGAGTGGCGTTGGGGGGCCGTTGTGATTGAGCGCAGGATTGGAGATGGTGGCTTGGTGGCTCGCAGGCATTCTGCCATGCAAAGCGTTGCCGCCGCCCTGCCATGGGCTGACCTGCGCCATTGATGCAGCCCCGTGCAGTCTTCGCGCAGCCTTCGGACAGGGCGGGGTGCCGAGTGTGGGCGGGATTGGATGGTAAACGGCCTACCAACCCGGCGCTCAGACGCTCAGGCACCCGTTGAACGCCTCCTCAGCTGGGTCACCGAAAAGAGGCATCGCTTCGGCGCGCGTCGTTGATGCACGCGGAGGACGGTCCCGGAACCTTGGCAGAGGGTGTCTGGGAGCAGAAGTGATTTATGACCGCCGCCGATACAGTTCCATCGCGCTCCAAGGAGCGGGGCGTGGCGGGGACCGTCCAGTTGTGAGACCTGGAATCAAGTGCGGCAGGCGGGAAGCGGACGCATCTGCCAGCCCGTGACGCCCCAGAACTCGGGCGAATGACGCGAGAGAGACGGCCATGGAGCGACAAAAAGGAAGGAAAATTGACCACCCAGGCCGCAGACGCTGCAGACAGCTGCAGCGTCGGCCTGATCTTGGGTCGAACGCTGCCAAGAAGGCGCATATCGCGCGATGCCTATTCAGGGCACACAGCCACAGCACAGCTTTCCCGCAACCCAGGTCCCTTTCAGCTAGATCGAGCATTGACTGCGCCAGAAGAGCTCTCCGTCTCCCACAACCTCCTCTCCACGGCCTTCAGCTGAAGAGCAGGCTCTGTCGCGAACATGGCCGCGACGCAATCCCCAGCGCCGTCATCGTCGTCGTCCTCGTCATTTGCGTCTCGGCGACCGCTAGCCCGGGCCGCTCTTCCCCCATTCACTCTTCCGCCGCCCCCGGAGTTCCCGCGGCCCACGGCTGCCAGCGCTAGCAGCACGCTGAGCCCGCCGACGCCCACACCGCCCGCGGGTGCGCAACAGCCCTCCGGATCACCATACTCCACGGGCAGCAGCCCCGGCTACGCATCATCGCGGGTCTCGTCGACGACGTCGACAATGCTGGCGCATCCGCAGAGGGCGACGTCGCACTCGCCATATGAGTCCCACCCCCGCCCCGGCCCGCTCAGTCACCCGCTCCACAACAATCCGATCCAACTGTCTCCACGGAAGCCGTTGCCCGGGTCATCGTCGGGCCAATTGAGGACGCCGCCATCACGCTTCACCGAGAAGCTCCCTTCCATTGCTAGTCTCATCCCTCCCCCCTCTCAGTATGGCGCATCACCCCGGTCTCCCAACCAAGACGGCCCGGGCCCGGGCCCGGGGCCTAGACCGGGACCTAGCTCCGGCTTTTCGGCTCCGGGGTACCTAGCCATGCCGCCGGTCAAGGGCCCATGGGGTATGGGTCCGCCACCCGCGGCCAACCCTAGGTATTACCACGAGTTCTCGGTTCCCGAGTACCCCATTGCTCGCGAGTCCTCGCAGCAGGACCGCCCGTTCCGATGCGACCTCTGCACCCAGTGCTTTAGCAGAAACCACGATCTAAAGCGGCACAAACGAATCCACATGGCCGCCAAGCCGTTCCCTTGTCCGACGTGTAACAAGAGCTTCTCCAGAAGAGATGCCCTGAAGGTTTGTTCTCCAGCTCCGTTATCTGTTACAAATGAGAGCAGTGCTTACCAACACCCCACAGAGACACCGTCTTGTCAAGGCTTGCTACAAGAAGACAGACTCGCTGCAGCCCGAGGCAGGTCCGTCTCGCACATCATCCTCTCCTGACGGCGAGCCAGAATACACCACTGCCGACTGGAAGCCCCCGGGGACGACAACGGAAAAGGTTTGTGGCACTTCGTTCCTTTCCTTGCCAATTTCTCGAGGATGTCACGACGGCGACATCAGATCTTATCTAACGGTGATTTTCCTAGGTAACTGCCCACGAAGAAGAAGAAGCACCCGAAAAGAACGACGTCGGCGACAATGAGGCAGAAAAGCCCGACACGCCGCCTCCTGAGGAAGAAACAGAAGCACCAGCGCCCTAGCATCTCCTCTGTCCGGGAGGACAGGCAACCTTCATCATCGTGCATCCTGCCTGCTGAAGCATGATGAGTGAGAACCGACAATCACGCTGTCCGGCCAGAGTCGAGCTTGGTCTTTGAAAGGTCGGGTCTTAGGTCAAAAAACAGCGTTGCAGCGTTGGGGAAGGAGTAGAGGCGACCATGTTGGATTGATATGTGTTCAGGGGACCCAAACACGGGCACCGAGGCAAGGGCAGCAGGACATGTCACGGTGGTGTTGGGCCTCGCTGTGTCGGTTTGGGTGTTTCTGATAAAAGGATATGGGGACGATGTTGGGGAGGTGTGGAGGAGCGTTGTCGTTTTGAAAGACGGATGGTTTGCAGTTATCATGGTGTTCTGGGGTTTGGCGGTGCATCAGACATTTTTACCAGGAAGGGGTTGGTGGTTTATCTTTTCTGAGTTTCGAAAGGATGACGATCATGAAGGGACGAATAACTTGATTCAAGAAATCACATTTGCCTATTCGACTGCTCGGGAGCTGGCTGTTCGTGGAACCTGGGTGCGTTGGTGGAGCCGCTCCACCATCATGCAACCGAGCTGCTGGGTACGTCCCATCGGCTGGGATAGCCTGCGTTCCATGGCATCTAGATGCAATGCCCTTGCCGGCAGATATTTCCTCCCACTCCACTCCACCCTCCCCCCTCCTCTTGACCCTCTTTGCCGCACACAAATTTCAACAAATCGGATATGGTGTAATGGTTAACATCGCTGACTCTCAACTTTGAATCCTCAGCAGCTCGGGGTTCGATTCCCCGTTTCCGAGATCCAGGCCCAGACCGAACTACTGTGGATGGCAACATCTACACATCTTCCGTAGTATAGTGGTCAGTATATGAGCTTGTCAACTTCAGAAAGAAGACTTTCGCTCGGGACCCGGGTTCAATTCCCGGCGGGAGAGATATTAGGCCTATATTTTTGCTAGTGTTCTAACACACAGAGGGTATGCGAACTCGTGAGTTTTTTTTGCTGTTCCGGGTTTCTAGAGCTTGCGTTCTTAGGTTGTCGTCGCGAAAGGAGAAACGTCAGTGGGAGCGGCCCAGCCACTTGCCATTAAACACCCGCTGAACAGGCGGGAAAGGGAAGCGTGGGGGAGCGGGGTACCTAGCCAGTCGCCTGAGCTGCCGCCTGGTTTCCCGGCGACTGTGCCGGGTCTGTAACCAACCTTTGGCAACGATAGCACCAACGGACGGCGACAGTAACAACGACATTGGCGAAGCTCTCCGTGTGAATATACGGCCGGAGACGGTTGCAATAACGACTTACACCGTAATTAAGATGATAGACATGTCGCAAATTGCCAATGTCGACGTCTACGGACCTCAACGTCGGGCGAGCGTTCCGGGAAGCGACATGAGTGATTCAGGTATACCCGAGACAAGCCAAGGATACGGTCCCTGCGGCTGGAAGGCAGCCGGCTGGAAAGAGGAACGGGCTGCCACCGGAGTGCCGAGGAGCTGATTTGGGAATGCAACACCGATATGCTCTGCGAGTGTGGAGAAATGGGCAGCGAATTTCCCCTGGGTGCAGGAGATGCAACGTCCCCCACCCCTGTACCATTAGGGACGATTGGCCATCATGATGATATCCATGGAACCCCGCCATGGGAGGTAGGGGTCAAGCCTTTGCTAACCTGGGGTGGATATACCTCAGAGAAACTATTTGATCTGATATACACCTGGTTCACCGTAGTTTCAGAATACACGCACCTGAATCTCACCTCCGAGAAGGACCGGCTGCCAGCACTTTCAGGGCTCGCAAGCGGCTTTGCACGTCCATGGCTAGGAAGGTACCTTGCTGGGATGTGGGAAGCTGCCTTGCCGGAATGTCTGTTATTCGATGTATCCTCAGAAATGACCAAAAAAGCCCATGACAGGATCCGAGGCTATCACAGAGCAGTCAATGGCACCCACATGGCCATGGTCGTCGATTTCGCTCGGCAATGGTGGTTATGTCACATACAACTACATCTCCCAGCGATTGTGCGAAGATTTCGACAAGCACCACCGTTTTAGATCCAAGCATATTTCGGTCATTGACGTCAAGTGTAATTTTCTCACAAATAATCCCTTTGGCTGGCTTGCTAATGGGCGACTGACTGTCCGAGGACTACTTGGAAGCGCTCGGGGGTTGATGACAGACGAATCGAAGACAAGGTTCTTGGACGATAGGAGGTTCGCGTTTGACTTCGAGGACGGCGTTGGACTAAAGGTTCGCTGTCTACATATCATGGACAGCATACCTGGGAAATTCCCAGAGACAATTAGCAACTATTAGAGAACTCAGAGGTGCCTTAGACTGGTCGTCCAACAAGTTCCTGATTTTGAAAACCACGGCGGCAACACATATCACAAGACAGTGTGGTTAGTTCTGATGAAACTTAGCTTGAATCCATTGTCTAGAAGGGTTCAATAAAAATACCCAAAGAGAAAAGACCGTTGGCAACCCATAAAACTTGCTTCCATATTATCTAGCTTCAGTACCAGTGCTTATTCAAGCGCTTACACAATCATCACTAACCGTCACCAACCAAGGAGTTAACGTGGGAGGAGATTTGTATAATATGCGTGTTCAGCGGATCAAGAATGCCTCTAACTTCCTTCCGGCGACCTCGCTGACGATCGAGTCGTCGAGGAACAACGGTTTTATCAGTCCATCTACGAAAGCGGTACCGACTATCTGGTAGTACGTGTTTTCATCCCCCTCGTCGAGGAATGGATGGGGTTGCACGTGTGCCGTCTGTCGAAGAATCATAGGAACAGGGGTCTCGGGCAGGGTTATGAGAATGTCGCCAACCTCGTAATATCCCACGCCAATTCCGAACAGCCCTTCATCAGTCGTGAAGAATACCTTGCAACGAAGGCTGACGTCACAGGCCTGGTCCCATGTAGTGCTGATCCTCTTGCCCATTTCCAGGTCGGTTTCCGGTCCCGGACCTTGGAAGACACCTCCGAAAGCATTGGCGGGATCCCTCGTCACGCGTGCCGCACCGCCCGGTGAAAAACTGGCCAAGGGCCCGAGCTATCCGCCGAAGGATCGTATTTGGTTCCCTGATTCCCCTCAACACTCGGCCGATGTCGTCAGTTGGCAACGTCGTAAAGGTCGGTGTGTAGGATGGATTGAATCTGCGACAGGACCCCTTCTCTGGTGCTTTTGAAGAGAAAATATCCCGAACTGTTCCCAGTTTCGTGCGAAGATGCTGAGGGTAACCCTGGACATGTCTTCTGACCAGCCCTTGACTAGGTCACCGACCTGCGCAGGTGCTGCACCGTTAAGCTGCTGTAAGCAGGGGGCAAGCCTTCCACTTGAGCCGAAGATTTGACCTGGGTTATATACAACAGTGCTGTTCCGATAGGAAGGAACCCATGATGGCAGGAATGGGTGAGTTTGCAAACTAAAGGTCGCAAATATGACGGCCCCCCCTATACAGTGGTTGAGTATAAAGGCTGTTACTTCCAGTTCGACGTCGGATTCAGACTTCTCGTAGTCGACTGGGAAAACCTTCTGAATCCCAGGCACCATGCCATACAGGGCAAAGAATTTGTCCCGGGGATCGTGGCAACGGCGCTCGGATGTGCGATTCAGGAGCCATATAAGCGACCTCCTCGCCATGGTTTCCGAGTTGCGCACAGATTGGGGTGATTTGCTGATGTGCCTAGCCGCGTCCACGAACCTGTTTAGAAGCAGACGTGCATCTCTGATCAACCCGGCATTTGTCCAACGAAAGATAGCCTCGCATTCCTTGGATGCTGCGTACCTTTGTTCTTAAAGGACCGTTACTCGGAACTCAAGCTCACCGCATATGCAGACCGGCTCTTCCTTGGCAAGAACGTACTTCTGAAACGTCCACATCCTGTCCCAATAGGGAAGACAAAAGATGTCAAGGATCCCACGATGCACCCGGAACAGCTCTAGTGATCTTTTTATTTTCGCTTCCTCGGAAAACAATCCCAGTGTACTCAGCTTCAGCCAGAAGATTGACTTGGCGGTAAACTTCTTCACGGCGTAACTTTGCGCCCACGAGACAGCAAACTCGATATCGGGGGTAGATGGCCCAAGCCACACGACAACACTGGCGGCGCCAGAGTACAGTTTGCTGTAGCGTGGGAGTTGCTCCCCGCCGTAAGATCGTAGCCCAATTAGGACTAGCGTAGATGGACCGTGCGCCCCAAGAATTATCTTAGGCGTGGCCGCGGCTCCTGGCAGATTAGAAGAATCAACCATCCTTCACACTCATTTCTCATTGCTCATCAGGGAAACCTGTACGTTTTTCTCTGGTATGTCGCTCTGGTTAATGCAAATGGCGTCGACCCACATCAAACGTGGGCTCTGCGGACGCCTCAATGCTCTGAGCGCTGCATTGAGATTGGCTGTAACTTGGAAGGTGTCCCCATCCACAATTATGGGTATTGTGATGCTTGAGTCGCCCCACACATACGAGAGCGCTTCGAAGGCTGGTGGCTTGGAAAGATCAACGATTTGCAACTTGCACTGGACTGGAGTGTTCCCTTTGCCGGGTAGAAGTTCCAGAAGACGAATTTCAGGGGCGGCGGGATCAAGGCGAGAATATTGCGGCATTTTTGTAGATTTGAGGTCGCTGACGGGGTGGAGGTGTTGAGGTGAATTGACTAAAAAACTTTAATGAATTGATGCCGATGGGGGTGCTCCTCTAACGCCGCGGGTGTCGACTACCTAGGTAGCGCGTTGTTGAAGCCTCTAGTCTCTTTGCTGCTAGGCCCTCGACAGAAAGAAGAGCAACCTAGGTTCTGTAGCTGGTTTGGGGAAAGGATGCTCAACGAAGTGCCCCAGGGGAATGTGGAAGCAGATGCGGTCGACTTTGCGGCCAACTTGCGGCCAATAGGAGGGCGACATAAGCAATATCTGCCTTACGAACATTGCCTGCAGTTGGTGTCCCGCCGCTAAACCCCTTTTAAAACAGCCCGGAACGGTCTAAGGAAACCTACTTCTACCTGCCTATAGGTACCTAGGTACGTACACTAGTGATCGCGGGAAGTCCAACCTTCAACCTCTCCCCCAAAATGCCGTCGCCCTCTCGTCTCAGATTTCATCATGCTCCCACTGACATGGTCCTCCAAGCTCGCAGGGAAGGTCCCCCGCGCAGCTGAAGTCAAGATGATGCACAGCGATGGTCTCATCCGTGCCGCTCACCGTATCGAAATACGTCCTCCAGCTCGGATCCCCCGGCGTAAACACATGTTCGTTGAACGCCAGCGTCGGCCTATAGGTACACACTCGTTAGGCACTTTTCTCTTACTTAATGCCCTGCCCAAACCTAGCCCAAGGGTCTTGAACTAGAAGCCCGCACTAAGAAACAAAGAAGGGGTAGGAAAGGAAAGAAACAGGAAGTACTCACGGCCTAACCCCCCCTCCCATCCCAAAACTCTCAACCCGATTCCCGCTCCACTGCACAATCATCTCATCCCTCAACTCCAGCGTAACCGCCTCATCCGCCCTCAACATCCCCATCGCAAGCGGCCTCGTCAAATTCCAATTCAGCACCGCATACGGAAACACCATGTTCTGGGTTTCCCATCCATTTTCGGAGTTATCTGCCACGAATGTTGGTTGGGATGGGACGATAGGGTGAGGTTGTTGGATGAAGAAGTGGCATGTTTGGAAGTAGTTGGGCGCGGTGGTGGCGTTGGTTAAGTTTAGAGTGCGGGAGCACCAGGGGCAGAAGCGGGATTTGTCGTAGCCTGCGAGGGGGGGAGGGTTGAGGGGCTGTCCTGTGGGAAGGGGCGCGTGGGAGGCGTCGCTGGTTGTGGTGGGGGTTGCGGTTGTGAGGGCGGTGGTGTCGGAGGGAAAACTGAGGCTGGTTGGGGTCTCTGAAAATACTGTACTGCTTGCAAGTACTGCCAGCACAGCGAAGAGAATGTTGCAGCTCTGCATGGCTGAGATGGGAGCCTGCGGAGAGGCTTTATTTACCAAGTATTGCGAAAGGCAGCAAGAACGGCGACAAACGCGCGGAAAGGAATTATGGACTATTTAAATGCCGCCAAAATTGATGCCTTACCTAGCGCCAAAGGCTTTCCAAAGTGATTCACACCCCAAACTCAGCTATTGGGCGAAATGGTGTTGAGTGACGACCCCTAACACATTGTACAACAGACCGAAAGTTGTGAATATCATGTGCAGGTGATTCACTCCACCAAACAAGACGGAAACAAGTGACTTCGTGTTACAATCTGAGGTGACACCATCCTTCAAATCACTAGGGCGCTGCGTACCTATGTATGCGCCAAACCCCTTTTCCCACTCGTCTCTCAAAACAGGGAATGAACCTTCGAAGACAGACGACTCCGGCTCCGCGACTCAGAATGCCCCGAAAGATGGTGGTGACTATGGCTCCGACTACCCCGCCGATCATCGTCATCCGGACTTGAATGCCTCGAATGCGTAGAGTGCCTGCTCCTGCTCCTGCTCTCGTGACTCCCCCGCCGGCGTTTCTCCCGGTCGATCAAATCCCAGTACTTCTTCCGACGAAACTCCACCAGTCCGTCCTCATCCGTCCAGAAGATGTGCTCTTCGGCCCACTCGGCCTCGTTGGGGAACAAAACGGCCACATGGATGTTCTCTCCTTTGTGGGAGTTTGCCCGCGGCGGTTTGATCAGGTGCACGGAGGGGACAACCCTACCGTCTTCGGTTTCGAGGGAGGTGATGTGGCTTGACTCGATGTCTTCCAGAATCGACCTGTTCGCGTGCATCAGGGCGACAAACTGAGGGATCGTGGCGTGGATGCCGTCTGCATCTGCCAACTTTGGCCCCCTGCGACTGTCGCCGCTGTCTCGACTGACTGAGCGACGGCGGTCTCTGCTCTCATAGGGCGGGAATGCTTCGCTTTCTCCGCGTTTCATGTACGTTGGGCCTCTGCTGGGGTTTGCCTTCCACTTAAAGCTACCCTGCGCGTCGTCATCATCAGTCGGGACAAACACAACCTTCTTCTTGATCTTCTCGTGCGTCCTCATGCTGACAAGGATAGGGCTCGGGACGTCCTGCATCGCAGCAACAGGCTGAACACCGATCGCATTGTCACGCGAGTCGAACTCAACCTTGTACAGCGTGATTGACCCGGCCTCCCCATTCTCAGACCATGTTACTGCTGTCAAGAACTCCGAATCCCCATTATACCTCCCCACATTGAACAGCTCAACCTCGATCCGCTCAAGCTCCTTCTCCGACAGCTTCTCCAACCCCTCCGGCCCCTTTGGCAGGAGGATATCCCTCTCCGACTCCAGGAAATCGAGGTGAATATGCGAGTGAAAGATATTGTGCGCAAACTCAATCACCCCGCCGAATCCCTCGACGCCGACTTCACCAGGGAGCTCAACCTTGAGCTTATCCAAGGGCGCAAAGATCTTCTCGCGACGCGACTTCTTGAAGTTTTCCCTTGCAGGGAGCTTGACTTCCTCGAACTGGTGCCATTGGAGGAAGCTTTGTTTGGTGGTGCTTTGTCCGATGCCGGATTCGTGGTGCTCGACAACGAATTTGTAGGTTGCTGCGGGCGTTTCTGCGGATGACTCGGGTTTCAGGGTTGGTTTGGCGGGCTCGCCTGATGGAGTGTATTTTTGGACTTGGGTGTCTTGATTGACTGTCACAACCGCGGATGACGAAATCTTGGCGCGTGACCCAAAGAGAGCTGAGAGGCTTGATTCTATGCCATCGGGGTCCTGGACGGCGGGCGGGTTTGTCTTTGAAGTCATGGCGACAGAGCGTTATTAGTATACTAGGAAGGTGACAGGTTATTGAGGAGAGAATTTGAGATGAGAGTGTTCATCGCGACAGTCTGACGGATGACTGATATAGGCCGACGTGAGGGGTCAGGGGCTGATGGAGGGTGGCCAGTGGCTCAGCCGCATATGCGTCAGATGTCAGGGTGATTGGTCCAGCGCCGAACCCGAGACGCATGACCGTCCTCGGTGCAGGTCTTCAGGCAGCCATCGCCAGGTGTGATAACCCGACCACTTGTGTACTGGGCTAGGTGCTGAATGCACCTTACAGTATTCCTATCGTCTACCCCGGAGTCCTGTCTTTGTAGGTACTGAATTTAGCCTTCGAAAACCGGTAACTTCAAGTTCCCGAACATCTAGCTTTTCGTACTGCCTGGGCCGGTCATGCCTGGCGTTTCGAATCGCTGAGTAGCAGGCGGCGCCTTGCCGTTCTCCCTTCCAATACGGACACAAGGGCAAGGTCGTGGACACCATCGCCCCTATCCCGCAGCTCATAGCCAACTGGGGGGCAAAGCTTCAGCTCTTTCCTCAACTCCTTGTCCGAGCGCCATCCGGTATTTCCGCCTAGGTCGTGCTTAAGAGCCTCCGAAAGGTCTAGAATGTTCCTCACCGTGCCGGTAGCTGACCTTGTGGTTGGCGCGAGGTCACTTTTCATGGACAACACTGCCCAGAGATACATGCACAGAAAACACCACACCGCCTCAAGCACAAACCCCACAAGCAGGAAAGAACCTGAGAAGCCCCAAACATATAAATCCCCACCAGTGCAGAACCTCATGCTTGGTTTCCTGAAGTCGACGGTCATTGGCTTTCCTTTATAGCACACGCATTCACCTAGCACCGACTGCCAATTTGTCCATTTGGAACTAAGCTCAAGAGTTAGGATGCGAAAAGACGCACAAAAAGGCGCTGGTGAGTTGCCAGCCAGGGCGAGGAATATGAAACCCAGTCACTAACCAGTTTTGTCCAAACTCTAAGAATGGCGCCGACACGTTCAGCGTCTTCCCCTCATACCAGAGGGTGGAACTGTATGGGATACCGGGACTGGAAGCAATTGAGTGGTTGAGCTGAAAAGACGTGCGGAGAAATTGTGTCGTCTGGTTCTCTGTACTATTATACCACCTAGCAGCAGAGTCCAACCAGAACATTTTGTCGCTGCTTGTTGTGAGATTTTGGCCATTAGCGAGGAATTGCCATCCGTGGACGGTACGAGGAGGCCGGGTGCGGTTTCTACCGGCCTCTGGATGTTCCCTTTTGAAAGAAACGGAGCTGAAACCTTTGACGGTGAGTGGGGCGGGATTATAGCCCTCATTCCATGTGCAAGTCTGGCCATCTTGACTATCGTTGCCGACTTCTGTCGTACCGTTGAGGTCACGAAGAAAGTTCCGTAAAGTCTCCTTGGACATGGCATCTGGCAGCAATCTGGTCAGTATCTTGTCAAAATTCACGGGCAGGGTATTTCGTTGTCTCTCACAAGCGTAGATGGCGCGGAAGTCATTCGGCGCATTGATTTGGGAGAACGTGGTCCACATTCCGTCCCCGCCGTCGCTCATCTGGTCGAACGATTTGAAGACGGACCCAAATGTTGGCCCGATTATGATTTTGGCCATCTGGGATAAATCATTCCGACCCTCAAGATCCAGCGACCAACACATCGTGAGATTTTTGTCGTTTTTAACGACCCAGCCCTGGTCTGCTATTGCGTAACCATCCACACTGGGGCTCTGGTAGCCAGTGGCAGCGCCCCAGATAGCGGTGAATAACATGACATGGACAATGCCGTACGTCAAGACTGCTAACGTGGCAAAAGCCCTGGGCCGCTGCTTTTCCCCGAGAGATTTGATAAGAGAGACGAGAGATGATAATGAGTCCGGCGTAAACAGCATGTTGACCAGCAGGGGATACCTCAGCGCGGAGTACTCCAGAATCCAAGTGATCGCTTTGCACGCGAGGTGGTAAAATACCCAGCCGTGTAACAGACGGCCTCCGTGGCCAATGCCTATGTCCCAAGCAAGATCCACGATCTTTGCCTGGGCAAATGACAAGTCCTTCAAGATGGGCACGTTGATCTGAAATTGCGATTCTGCCATCGGTACCGACTGTCGAGTATCGCACCCTCCAGCCTCTGAGTTTGGATCGGCACCTGCCAGCCACTTCATGCCAGCAACCGCGGCGCCGACAACCACGAGAACGAAGTAGACAACGGCGGCACAACAAAGCGACTGGGCTTTTCTCCGGTTCCGGTGTGTTTTCCAGGGGTCCAAGAACTCTACATCTGGTGTGATGAATTCTGATTCGAGTTCGATTTCACTTTGCTTTTGTATTTTCGCCACCAATGATGGGGACCATTTTTGTTGTGCGTGTGCTAGTTCGGCTTCCGAGGGAATTCCGGTGGTTGGAAACATACAATCGTAAGACATAATGGTCAGGGTCGAGAAGAAACCTTGAGGAATGCCCCTGGGGCAAGTTGCCTAGGAGATGAGTTGTGCAAGTCTGGTGGCAAAGAGTTGGTGAAGACCCAGTCGTCCACTTTGACCTCTGAGGGTATGAACCGGTATGTAAATATCGGCGGCGACGCTGTAATCTACTGTTGGAGCTGAAAGCACCATACCGTGATTGCCGACGAGTGTTGGTGCATAATATGGGGATGAGGCGCAGACGTCAATTAGCCGGCGAACCGCTCCATCCTGAGAAGGTGAGGACACACCGTTGCAACCCGGGAACGCTCAATCTGCCAAAGATTTGCTCGGTCCTCTGGTCAGTAACTGGCACACCATTGGCTGTAGTCAAAACTCACCCGACCGCCCGCCCTGGACTAAGTTTCTCTGACCGAGAACACCGCCTGCGGCAGCATCCAAGCCACACCACGTTGAGGCAAGGGCCGTCAGTTGAATTGAACGTACCCCGGACTCGGGCGTAGTTGGCGCTCACCTAATTAAAGAGATGCTTGACTGGGAAGGAGGATGTATGAGTGTTGGATGATGTACGCGCCTCGGAGAGGCGGTTGAAACGAGGACTTGGTCTGTGGGAAGTCCGAATACCTGGCAGGAGGTTTGTTGGCCCATGTAGGTCCTGTGGTTGACACATGAAAATGTGACAGGTTTAAGACCCAATCGCCTCAGCTCTGGCCAGGAGCACGTAGCTGGATCCGCCCGGCAAACTCCAATTTCTGACATCTCTTTAGCTCCCCCGGACCAAGTTCGAGATTCTAGCTTGTATCACTGCAAGCCCTCTGGCATTTCTCCTTTCGGAAGACCGAATATCTCATCGTAGCGTGGGTACCTAGGTAATGAAGATGCTGCATTCAGTCATCTATGAAGCCATTTCCAGTCGTCTTCTAGGAGCCCTCACGTCTGGCACGTCGACGAGCCGAAGATCGTTGATCGTACCGCATGCGTCCTTTGTTGCAAATCCCACGGCTTGACGGCCAGACAGAGCTTTTCGCAGCTCCGAATCGTTAGTCCAGCCAGTCGTATCTCGCAGGTCTTTCTTCATAGCCTCTGATAGATCCAATATGTTTCTGACATCCCCAGTAGCAGACCTGCCGCATCGAATCAACTTGCTCCTTTCCGTTGAAGAAACCCAGAGTACAAGGCAGACTAGGCACCACGCGGCCTCGAAGATGAGACTGATAAAGGCGAGAGATCCGGAAAATCCCCATATGTACTGGCCGCCTCCAGTGCAGAACTTGTTGTATCTGAAGTCCTCTCCTACGGGCTTACCCTTGTAGCACAGACATTCGCCAAGAACAGAGTTATACCACGTAGCATTACTACCCATCGTTGTCAGCTTTAGTCATAAACGGATAACCTCGCCCAACCAAAAACAGAAAAACGGCATACCAGTTCTTCCCCAACTCTAGAAAGGGTGCTGAGAGGGACACAGAAGCTCCGTCGTACCAGAACTTCGAGGTATAGGGAACCACTCCCGGGCGCCAGCGAATTGTTGGGTTGAGTTCAAATTTTGATCTAAGGAATTGTTCCCTGACGAAGGTTGGCTTAGGGTCAAGACCCCCGAGTATTGGGAAGTCTGGTGCCGGTGGTCCCGATTGGCTATGGTTGAGCCAGACCATGTGTTCGGTATCTGCCCTGGAACTCTGTCCTTCTCCAAGATACTGCCACCCCTGGATGACATTGGGCATCAGGGGAGATGTGGTGCCGAAGTCTGAGTATTCAACATACTCAAACCCTTTCACGCTGATTGCCCCGCCATATGTTACAGTCTCGTTCCAAGATACGCTGTCCACGGTGGAATTGGTGCGGGTCCGGTTTGCCACGGTCTGGTCGGTTATATTGTGAAGAAACATACTCAAAGTGTATTTAGACCTCGCATCTGCAATCAAATGTCAGCATTATGCCCGTCTCCCTTGAGTGGGGGCTACTCACAAGCGTAGACGTTGCGAAAGGCTTCTGACTCATCTCGTGAAGAATATGCGGTCCACATGCCATCCCTCTGAGACCCGCCATCGAGATCCTCGAAAGATGAGAAAACGGATCCGAACTTTGGGCCAAGAATGATACCGCCAGTTTCATTAAGACTCCCGAGGGTTCCGAGATCCCCCAACCTTTCGAGATCCAATGACCAACACATTCTAAGAGTCTCGTTGGTTTTGACAACCCAAGACTTGTCTGGCATTGTGAAACCATCCAGACTAGGCGTCTTGTAGCCAGTTGCAACACTCCATAGAGTACCGAAGAACAAAACGTGGCCCGCGCCGAACGCCAGGAATAGGGTCTTCAGAGCGGTTGTTCGACGTTGCTTTCCCGTGCACGAGCTGGCAACGAGAGAGCGCAGCGATGATAGCGAGTCCGGCCGGAATAGAGTATCCAGCAAGAGCCAATATGGCAAAGCAGAGTTTTCCAGGATCCAGGTAATGGTCTTGCATGCGACATGGTAGAATATCCACCCGTGTAGGAACCGGCCGCCGTGCCCAACCACAATGTCCCACACCAGGTCTATGAGTTTTGCCTGCGTGAACGACAATCCCTCCACCACCACTAGGTCAATGTCGAATTGCGCCTCCACCTTCGACATGGAAGCGTGGTTGTCGCATTCCTGGGAGGGTGGGTGCTTCCGGGCGTTTTCCTGGCGGTTGTTCACGAAACCAATTCCAAATGCCGCAAGTGTGAAGCATGAAAATGCAAGTAAGTTCACAGTGACTTTGCGGATTGACCATGGTTCTCCACCGATAAAACGGCGTGGCAGTGATCTCGGTGCAGCATCACCTGATTTCCGGCTGGTCGAATCAAAGTCGGAGCCCCATTCCGATGGGGGATATTGGCCGACCTCTATAATTTCGAAATCCGATTTCACATCCATAGCTTCGAGGGCATGTCGAATTGAAGGAAGGGGGGGGCGCTGAAGGCCTTTTCGGACCAGCAAGGAATGACCAGTGAGATCTGCCGTTCATTCATCGACAACTCGAAGGGGGATGGCCATAACCGACCCAGGTTTGGTATGTGTGTTCGCGGTTCTGTCCCGGGTAACTGGTTTTCGGTAGGAATGGGCGCAGCAGTGGGGATTCCGGTCCGTATATATAAGGGTGCGGGTTGCTCAATCTGTGAGCTGCGCCCACGTTGATTAACCGGCCACGGACCACACCGAGTCCTGCGAATAAAAGGCCCTACACCACATTGCTTCTTCTTTTTCCGTTACGTCGGATCACGATTTTGGTGCCATGATAGATAGGACGCAACGGAAGTGTCCAACACTCCAGGCTCCCCTACCTATTTATCTTCTCACCAAAGGATTTTATGATGGGCTTGTGTGCTGTCGTGTGGTCGGGCGTTCCGGCTCTCCAAGGATATGCAATGGATGACAGAGCCGCGAACTGTGAAATATGCAATCAATAGGTTTACTCGCCGATCAGTGTGGTCTTGGGTAGGGCTGCCATGTCCTTGTGCTAGTCCGCGGCATTGGTGAGTTGGGTCGTGACCATCCTATTGCCGTCATTCACGTACTGTAGAAGGGAAACATGCCAAGCCATGACCGCTGTCAGCTTCCTGGTTGGTCACTAGCAATTATACTTGAACGGCTGTGGACGGCCTACTCTGCACCGCATCTCTTTTTACGTCTATCAAGCTCTGAGCTAACACTCTAGCTTCAGTTCGGGCATCTGTGCGCAACGCAAGGAGTTTCGCGAGTAAATCGCGAGGGAATCATCGTCTCGGCCCTTCACAGGAGCGTCTGCGCGGTTCCGCGGGAGTGTTGGTGGGGTGGCATTAGCATCGCCCACCAAAAGATTGCGTGGGAATTGCCTCGGTAGAAATCCCGTGCGGGGAACCAGGTTGCCCAGCTCTGCAGGACCCCAAGTTTCGAACCCTTTGAGAACTGGTCGACGGGCGCGTCCCGAGATCATTTCCAGTCGGGGGGGTCTGGAAGCGGCCGCAAAAGGACAAACGTTGTCTCCCGACTGTCCGCGCGATTTCTTGAGAAGCAAGGCCAAAGCAAGCGAGAGGCGATCTTGGAATCTTTCGCGTTCCGTTTCGGCCAGCAGCGCGAAATGGCAGCAGCGGAATTAGACCAATTACAGGGCAGGCCTACGGAATCTGGTGGCTAACGGGATCACTACAAATTCTGCGGCAGCTCCGTTAGTGTTGTCGCGCCGCGCATGCTCGGGCTTGGCTTCGTGTTTCGTATTGCGTAATCCTGGCACTGACGCGTGCGCTTCTTTCCCCAACGGCAAGGGCAACCTCCAGTTGAAACATTCAAAACTGCATGCTTTCCACGATGGCGGCGAGTTCGTCGGCAAACTCTTCTCTTTCCTTCATTTATGCACTGGTCTTGCTCGAACGCGTAGTTCGCGATGAACATTGAAGAAAACGACCATTTCGAAGGAGAGCCGCTGCTCGCCGAAGAAGAGCGCGATGTTGAAGACGCTGCGGCGGAGAGCCCTTTGTTTGGCGCCAAGCCCCGCCATGCGGGCTTCACGGCACGATTCCAGGCGCGAAAACCCAAGACAATCGTATTGTTGCTGGCCATCCTGCTCTTCACCGTCACCACAAGCGGCATGCTTGTCATTGTGCCGATATTCCGCCTGATTGAGGACGCCGCCTGCCATACCTACTACAAGAAAGACCGCTCCGAGAAAATTGACGAGAGACTCTGCAAGGTGGACGAAGTACAGGGGCTGCTGGCCTATCTCGGAGGCTGGGCCGCCATGCTCAATACCGTTATCGGCTTGATCGCGACTCTTCCGTATGGTGTCCTGGCAGATAGGTAAGCTTTGTGCTTCTTGTTTTGTGTCGCGAGCTCGATTAACAGCCATCAGGATCGGCCGAAAACCTACATTCATCCTCGCTTATATCGGCATTCTGTTTGCCTTCGGATGGGCGCCTCTCATGCTGGGGGTTGTAAAGACTACCAACTTATACTTGGCGATGCTCGGCTCCTTGTTCTTCTTGATCGGCGGTGGAATCCCTGTTGCCATGAATTCGCTCACCGCGATGGCCGCTGATGTCAGCTCCGAAGCCGAGAAGTACTCATTGCCTTCGCATTCAGAGGCGTTGAGCTCCGCTGACCGTCCCGAAACAGATCCACGAGCTTTCTCTACCTCTCTTTCGGTGCGGTTGCTGGGACCTTGGTTGGTCCCGTAACGGCTGGGATCCTGATGGAGAAGATCAACCCATGGGTGCCCATTCTTTCCGTGTTTGTTATCACGCCATTCGTGTTTGCCCTTCTGCTATTCATTCCTGAAACCCTCTCCATCCAACTCAAAACCCCCTTGGCTGAGGAGACGGGCCCCGTCCCAACGACGAGCACGAAGAAACCAGTACGAGAAGCCATGGACGAGCTGCTTGTCTCCGTCAAGCTCCTGAAGAACATCAACATCCTGCTGTGCATGGTCACCTTCTTCATACAACCGGCTCTTTTCGCTGCATACTCTGCAACACTGGGCCAGTACGTAAGCAAGTACTTTGGCTGGACATTGGCCGAAACAAGCTATCTTCTGTCCCCACCTCTGGGCGTCCTCCACCTCGTCGTCATCCTTCTTGTCCCCTGGATCTCGAACACCCTCACCTCGAGCACTGGCCGTTTTCGGCTCTCGGTCTTTTCGAAGGATCTTTTGATCACGAGGGTGTCACTGGTCCTAATAATGACAGCGGCAATCATGGAGGGCTTCAGTCAGGGGATCGTGCTCTTTCTCGTCGGGCTCACGCTGGGGACATTTGGATCTGCCAACGGCCCGTTGCTGCGAGCAATTGCAACATCATACGTGGAGCCCAACCAAACGTCCCGGCTCTACTCTTTGATCAGTTTGTTGGAGACGACCGGTGCCGTGATCGGGGGTCCTGTGCTGGCCCAATGCTTCAATATCGGCCTGAAGAAGCGAGGCCTCTGGAGAGGGCTGCCCTGGTTCTACGTCTCGGGCCTCGTCCTTGTCGCCCTTTTCGCCCTGATGTTCGTGCGAAAGCCGAAGCCAAGGCCATCCCCTGCCGAAGAAGGAGGCACTGGCGATCTTGGATACCAGTCGGCAGATGAAACAATTTGAAGTGTTTTGGATCTTCTTTTGTATATGCAATCTAACTTATCACTCTATTTGGTTCTTATGTTCAAACTTGTCTTCAAGGGACTCCTGTGAGCCACCAATCCGGCAGCAAGTCCAGAACTTCAAGCGGCACACTGACATTCTGCGTCACGCAGCCACCGGTTGGTACGGTCATGTTGGAACCACTAACCATCTTCGTTTTCGAGTTGTTCACCTCGAGAACATGAGACAGGAAATCGAGCGTTCTCAGCCTCCCGCTCCACAACTCGTCGTTGTGACCACCCAACGTATTCCGATGGTACAACACTGTTGCTCCTCCTTTGCAATACTCGTCCACCAGATCGTCTGTCTCCTTGACCAAGCTCATCTCGTCTTGGATCGCCTTATAAATGAAAACAGGTACGTCGCTTGGTGGAGTGCCATGCAGTCCCATGACAGCATCGCGGTCGATCACGTCCTGGATAGTCGAGTGCCACAAATCGTCGGCGCCGTTCTTGAAGTAGTCGTACACGTCATGGTCCTTGTAGTGCATCAAGGCATCATAACCCGTCATGTTCATGACCAACCAGAAACCAGTGGCGTTATATGGGCCGGTCTCTTTGAGCCTCGAAGTAAGGAACTCTCGCGCCTCCGGAAATTGGGTGGTTACACCGACGATACTCGCAACCATTAACCCTGCCGTATCCTTCTTGTTCATAAGCTCCGCCACTGTCGTCAGGTTCGGCGCCGGTCCTCCCACAACTCCGCCCGCCAGCTTCAAGTCGGGCGCATACGTTTTAGCCACCTCGAGCGCAAAGCCCGTGGCGAACGCGCCTCCGCTATACCCCCACAGCCCAACGCGCGCACGGTCCGTCTGCAGCCCGAACCGAGCCCCGACAGCAAGCACCGCCTTTGCTCCGTCAAGCGTCGCGTACGCCGCTTGCTTTCCAGCGCAGTACGCCGCCTGTGGGCCTTCGTAATCCGGCACCGCGACGAACCACCCGCGCTTCAACAAGTCGCGCATCTCGCCGTAGGGCTCCCGCGCCTGGAGCAAGTTCGACGGTGCGGCGTTCACCCAGACGCTGTCGCTGGGGACTTGGTACGACACCACGGCGTGTGAGCAGTTCGTTGCGATGGGATTCTTTGGGTCGCATGCTGCGTGCGAGGTTGGAATAAAGACGGTCGTCACGGCCCAGCTGGGATTGCCGTGGGTGTCGCTCGAGCGGTACAGGACCTGGAAGGTGTCGCTGCAGTTGCGGATGTTGATGGTCGGGTAGGCGTGCGAGCGGAGCTTGAGCGGTGTTCCGGGGGCGGTTGCCTCCCATCCCGCCGGCGGCGCGTACCATGTGTCCATGGACGGCGGGGGGAGGTAGCCGTATTCTGCCCAGGGGTTCTCGTAGCCCCCGTCTATAAGATCAAAGCTTCGCGCGGTCGGGTTCTCATTGCCGGCGCCGAGCGCGTATCGGACATGGCGGATGGCTGCTGCGGAGGGGTCTTGCGGGAGGGCGAGGCAAGTTGCGAGCAACCCCCAGGCGGGGAGGAGCAGGCGCATCGTATGCATTGTGGCGGGCCAGCTGATAACTTCTTCCAATCCCCGTGTATCTGGTCGATCTCAACTTATCATCCCACGATAGCAGCTCACGGGTGCCAAGAAAGACGCGGATGTGCATTGGGATTACCACCCGGATCTCGAGGGCTATATACGAGGACAAACGCATCGCGAATCCGTCCAGGCCGAACTTTCCCTCTAACCCCCGCACTCCCGACTCGAATCCCGTTGCATAACCTACCTATCTGCTCATCGGCTCAGGCGACGGACTCGGCCCTTGGCCCTATCCATTCTGGGAAGTGGAAGAACGAGCACAATTATAACCGGGATAACGAAAGTGGTGGTCCAGTTGCTTCCGGAGGTTAGACCGCCGGGCGCTGCTGCGATAAGCTGTCGCGTCTCTTAGTCGAGGTGATATAGCCCGAGCTTTTCGGCTGGAGAGACGGCATCCATTTGACGAGATGCAGGGTCGGTCTTGACAGCCGGGACAAGCCTAAATCACGCATATGGGTCATATAGCCCGCATTGGATGATATCGCTGGGGGCAAATGTTCTTCGGCTGCAGGGGTTTTACTCCACTTGGGCCGGCGAGGTGGTCTAGAATTGTTCTGTTGGGGGTATTGAATCAGCGCAGCGACAATTAGCATGAGGAGGGGGAGGGCTTGGAGGGATGAGGATTTTCTACGGGTGAGAGGCGCGGGAGTTGGGGGCCGGCAGTGATGCGCTTGGGGGGAGACACGTGGAAAAAAATTCCCGAGTGTAACCTCACGACACTCGACAGAGGGTTGTTCCGCAGAACAGAGCAGGTGAGGGCCCCCCTGGAGAAGAAGTATGATGCACGACTTACATTCGTGGATGTGTGGAACTGAGGTCTCGAGGCAGCGACAAGTTCTTCGCATCCGCCAGGGTCTCGTTGTTTGCGAACGCCAGCCACCAGGCTTGGGGGGATGGGAAAGGAATCGGGCTCGAGGAAGTTGTCGCATATTGCAAACGCTGAGACCGCCGATGCGCGGAGAGGTCTTGTCTATTGACCACAGCAAGACTGGATTGAAGCGGATTTTGAACTCGAGCCCCAATTGGATTTTCTAGTTATTTCAGGGGCAATATGCTTGGTAAAGATATTAGATCGCAGGTCATAGGTCATGGGACACATAGTCCGAGATCAAACCAGCCCACATGCAAGCGCTGGCAAGCAAAAAAAGCGGGGGTTGTCACCAGACTTCTACCTCGTATTTACAGCCAGACAGTGCACAAAACAGCGCTGTTCCGGATGAAATTAGGGGACCGATGAGCTTTCCTTCTCCTCTTTGTCCTCAAAGTCATGAGGACGAGGTAGCATATGCTCACAGTGCAAGACTGGACCAATCCCGATGCCGGACATTCCCATGATGTTTGTTTCAAACCACCAACACACCGTGTGTGTACCTAGCCGTACTACGTACCTCAAGACAGGATGAGTGAAAAACTGCAGTCGACAGATCTCATATGGTCCAAGCGAAATGATTCTCAGGCACGAAGCGGAGTCATGGTACCCCGAAGTGTGACCGGTGATCAGATGTAAGTTGCCTGCCAACTTCTGCGCTCGTTTGGGAGGGTTTCCTGCATTCCTGACTTTCAACCAACCTGCAGACAGCTTCTCCAGATTTTCAACAACGCAAAAAACAGCTCCAAAAACAACAAATCTTCCAGGTTTTCTCATGAACCTCTTTCTCCTCGCTGCCGCAGCCCAGCTGCTTATCTCCACCGCAGCGACCTGAAGGCCCTTCTAGGTCTATAAAATATTAAACATACCCAGATTAGGGCTTATTCACCCATAACCCAGTAGTACTCGCTAACACATAGCGGCCGCGACTTCCACCTTGTCGATCTGCAGGACAAGGTTGTTGGCACGTGCACGCCGTTGCTCTTTGGACAGACTGAGATCGACTGCCATTATGCTCCTGGTGCTGACCGCTATTATCGCATGGCGTATTCGTCATTCCTGTGCAACACAACGTCGACCGTATGGCCCGAATAAGGTAGATAGTGGCGTTGGAAAGAGGACGGGGGTCTTTCAAGGCGAACAACCGTTCACCTGAGGGGATTGGAGGAGCTGCTTTCTTCAGACTGAACCTTCGTGCCTTCCAAACAGAGCTCTTTCCCTAACACACCGTGGCCCATGTGACATCACAATCGAATTTGATCGGTGAATTTGATCTCACACGAATGTCCACCGAAGTTCTTCACTCTCCTTCACCTCTCCCATTGGCACACAAAGTGCGTCTGGAGATCCTTCAGACACTCCCATCCCTTGTACCATCAACCACCCTCAACCTACACCAACATTAATCAACGAAGTCTGGCGACCATGAAGCACTTTGTCCTTCTCACGCTGGCGATGCAGCTCTTTGCTGGCTGCGCAATGGCAGACTTCTACCTCTACACAGTACGCTCCCACCAACAGGCCCTCCCTACCACCACAGTGATGCAACAACTAACACGTTCGGAAGTACTGGACCCAAGATGATTTGATGCGTTCGCGTTATTTCCTCTTCGTTCGCCCCGCCGACGTTCCTCTTTCGTGCGAAAAGCTCGTGGGGTCTTTCAAAGACATGTGGCTTCCCATCGAGGACTGTAGCGGCTACTGGGGCATCTGCTGTGATGGAGCCGGCTGCGATAGCTACAATTATGACGTCTCAAAGGTCAACAGAATCGAGATGCACACAAACTGGGGCCACTACACCTGGTATAGGTACGGTAACAATCACCTTGTGGACACGCAGAACAACGTCGTTGGCACTTGCACAGCGGTGCCAATTGGGACAGATGCACAGAACTGCGATCTTCTTGACAACAACTATCGTCAACGAGGAGAACAGATCTTGCACTGCATTGCGAACTCAAGCGTATGGCCTGCGTAGAGGCTAGCGAGAACGGCGAGTCTTGCGGAAGGGGAGACGATCATTTTGGCCGAAGGAATCGTTATTGTCGGATCAAGCCTTCGTATCTGAAGAGATATCAATATTTCTGTGGCTTTCCTGTAATTGGAGGGGCTGATATTATTGCATCTACCTAGTCTAGCCTTCGTATCTGAACAGAGATCAATTCCTGTGATGCCTTTCGCGCTCTACGCGACAAGAAAAAAGTGGCACTGGCAAGCCATGTGAATTCTGGCAAGTGACTGAAGCCTCCATGCGGCGAGGTTAACTCCGAGAATCTATTGATTACGCCGTCATTCACTTTCTTCGTTCTTTCCTCACGGCCTGGAGTATTTAACCACCCAAGCCATTTCCCATAGCAGACTTTTTCCTTCAAGTCTAACCAACACGCTCACCATTTTTTGCCAACCTGCAACAAAGGGTGCCCAGAAGCTCACAGATTTCCATCAAAAACTAGCAGCACCGACACGTCTTGACCACCTCACACATCCACTCGAGTCAATATCAAAGCTATGATGAAGCTCTTCATCCTACAACTGGTGTTGATGATGCAGCTGCTTGCGGGCGGCACGATTGCTCAACATGAGGGTTCTCGGTATTTCCTCATCTACAAAGTGAGTGCTTCGCCCTTTGGGAGCCCAAGTCGCAAGTGAGCTCAACGCAACTGACAACATGCCACCCTACAGTCTACAACGTTCTGGGACGACATACGCCTCAAGGATGCCTTCCTCTTCGTCAGCCCCTGGCACGTCCCATACAACTGCTCCCTTATTGTGCACCCCGAGCAACGCTGGCAGCACATGGACGACGTCAGCAGCGAATGGGGCGTTGCCTGCGACGGTCCAGGGTGCGACTCAAGAAATACCTACAACGACGACATCACCCGGCTCGAGTTCTACCCCAGCTGGGGCCACTACACGTGGTACCGGTGGCCGAGCCAGGAGCTTCTTGACGCCCATAAAAAGGTTATGGGTCATTGCGCGATGCATCGCGAGGCTGGGCTCCGGGATTGGGATTGCCCTCTGGACGAGGAAAATCCGACTGATACCTGGCGTTGGAAGGCGTGGATGGCGATAGTGTGCACGACGAATGTCACATGGCCTGGTTCAGGCTGGTAGGGGGGGAGGCCTGAGAGGACATGACCACACCATCAAAATGAGATGGGTACCTATTTGAGATTCGAGCACAATGGTAAGGTATTTAGCACAATACTAACGTGTTCAATTCACCGAGTGAACAAACAAATATTTCACTCGTGAAAGGGGGCCCAATTTGCAGCCGCGCGGTCGTGTAACCAACAGCCTCAAATTCCGCTCTGCGGGCAAAGAGCTGGTGGAAGTCAGAAAGCATTACTTCAAATGTCTCGCCGAGGCGATGTGGGTGCCTTCAGAGTATATATTCTCGTCTTTGAGAGATTCCTCTCCTCTCTTCGAGCACGGCACGCAGCCTGACAGCAGCCTTGAACCTTTCAACATCGACAAACCCCAACGCTGTGCTGCCTCGGACAGGTCGTCAATCAGCCGCCATGAAGCTCTTTTTTGTTGTCGCGACGGTAGTCCACCTGTTGGTCTCCCCAAGAGCTCGTGGGTGTTTACTTGCGATGGACCCGGCTGTCTCTGGGAGAAGAGGGATTCGTTTAGGATTGATCGCTTGGAGTGGCATACCAGCTGGAAGCATTTGAGTGAGTTTCTGTCTTTGTGTACTGGGGTTTGGTGGCCAGCATGGGGATAGAGTATAGGGGGTGTGAGAGCACTGAGGTGTAAGCAGACATTGGTGATTTCACAGCCTGGTATAAGGCCCGGGAAAGCAAGGTTTTCGACACCATTGGTAGGTTTGCCGGGAATTGTACACCGATCGAGAAGGGTGAGATGCTTTCGTGCCAACAGCTAGGCAAGGTGGACTACAGGAAGAGGCAGGGTGACAAGTTGATGCACTGTGACTTGTTTGTGGGTGACTGGGACAACTACCATGTATGATTAGGATGGGTGTTCTGAACTGGTACGGGGAGGGGGGTATTGTGGTGTGGGTTTTTTTGATTCAGAGGCGAGGGGATTGTGATACTGGAGTACTAGCTTTGGTACTGCTTGGTACATTGGGTGTTGAATAATATGGCAGGTCTCACGAGCAAGAGTTATTGTCATCTGAACGCCAAAGTGCTGTCTACCTAACTTCCTGCGCCATCTCGCCTTTTTGGTGCAGCTAATTCTCCCGCCCTTCTGATCCCCAGCAGATGTCAAAGTCTCGGCGGTATCGGTAGGTATAGTTTGCCCGGAAATAAATGACTAGTGACCGGCCCCACAGAACCCCCGCTGCAATCCATATCCTCGGCGGACTCAGCTCACCTGCGCGGAGCCTACCAGATGTTCGCCTCGCAGAAGAATGATTTGGCCCCTAACCGTCTTCTGCCGTTGAGGTCCGCGACCGTGCTGTCTTTCCACGTGCAGTTGAACATGTAATTGTTGACCGGATCCTCCACCAAGGGATGACACGTGCCCACTTCCCTGTTGACAGGATCCGCGATCTTGCCCCCGCGATCCTTGTAGTAGGCTGTGAGAGGACATAATCAGCACCATCGTTCGTATCGCACAGGTGATGAGGGGCATTTACTGAAGTGGCCCCATCCGGTATGCCATTCGAGTCTGTCCATCTTGGCGGGATCGCGCTTCTGCCACAGACATCCCTCGCCGCTGCAAGTGAACACCCAAGCGGAGCTCGCATCATCCGAGAGCGGGTAGGTGTCGACGGTCAGAAGCGCGTGGCAATCCACCACCTCGGACTCGTGGAAGAAGGCGAATCTTTGGCCGCCTAGGATGTCATTGCCATGGCCCACGATCGGCTCAACCCAGGTCTGTTTGCGCGGGATGTCATCAGTACCTATGTAGTTTCTGGACCCGTGTCTCCTTCGTGGTCGGCATCGCTATGGGAGGATGAGGCGAGACTCACGTTCCAGATGTAGAAGTTCTCGGCTGCGGTGTGGGCGACCAGCAGCTGGAAGATGGCCGCGAGGACGATGAACATCTTCATGGTGAACTGTTGCAATGTGTAAATTTTGCGAGGTACGAGAAACTATGCAGGCACATGCAGGATTTGCTTGAAGGACTCGGATTAGAAAGTTTTGCGAAGATGAGGGATGAAGGGGTGAATTTATACTGAGAAAGCACTACCCTGACACCGCGGTTGTGGGGCTGCCGTCATTCACTCCTGCAGTTTGCCTGTCGTGTGATGCTTGGATGGATGCCTGTGGCTCGTAGGTGTGGAGTGCTAATCTCGAGCATTCGGATCGTTTTTTGCAGCGTCGCCGAGTCACCATCGCTCAGCCATATTACTTCCGTCTCAAAGAGCCACTCGCCGGCAAACGGTCAGCTTACGGCTGGGATAGGTTGGGATGATATCGGCCTCGAGAAGCGGGAGAGTGAATGATTCGTGAGCCATTTGGCAGATCGTCACGGTTATTTGTTCGCCCAGGTCATGAAAATCAATCCACGTCAGGCCTGCTGTGGATTTTTCTGGATTCCATCAGTTCTCAGTGGTAATTACCTGATGCCCGAGGTGGCTGGGAAATAAATCTGCAGTTTGGAATCTCCTCTCTGGCCAGGAGTCACTCTTTTCCGCAAAACACCTCACCACACATCAACTTCCAACCGTCGTCATGAAGACACTCATCTTCCTCTTCGCAGCCCTGCATCTGCTCATCGCCCCCGCTCTCGCAGACGGCTTCTACATCTACACCATCAGTCCAACCCGCATCTCCCCCCAACGTGAACCCAAAGATCAACCACTGACTCTCACACACAGGACCACATGCTCGTCGAGCAGTTCTGGGGATTTTTCCATACAGAGCCTACCTGCGACGCCGCCCGCGCCAGCAAAGACATATATGGCGCCAAAGACGACGTGAGCTGGGACCGCAGTGTTGCCTGCGATGGCGACGGCTGTTCCTTTGAGCATCGCGACCCGGAGAAGATTGATCAGCTAGAGTTCAATACGCAGTGGGGCCATTATAGTGAGTTTTAATTTGGTCTTCATGGGTGGAAGAGTGCTGATTGTGGAAACAGCCTACTACAAGAACCGTGAGGGGAGACTGGTTGATACTGGCGATAAGGAGGTTGGGTTTGTTTCCTTTCAGCCATTGCCGGTACGGATTTTGATTGCGTCATGAAGGACATCCCGGACGAGCATATGTTGAGGGCGATTTCACTTTGGTGCGATACTGCGGTGTGGTAGGTGGGCAGGACGACACCAAAGCGTGATACGTAGGATGGACACGTGCACCGCTTACGGGTAAGAATGAGTCATCTCATATCACTGCAATTTTGGCCGTGAGGCAGGCCTCAACTCCAGCTACCCTTGTAGTCGAACCATGAAGATTGGACGAATCATAGAGTTATGCAACAGTGTCCAATGGTGTCCAATGAAGCAAATCAGGGTTCCCTTCGGGTCACGACTCACTGCTATTTTAGCCCTCAAAGAGGACTCGAGTTCTTACGAAGGCTTGGGCCAAAAGAAAGGGTTCCCTAAGCCAGTGCGAAAGATGCCTGCTTCCGGTTAATGTAACCTGGTAGGATATCTCCTATTTAGTAAATTCTTACTTACATTCTAAAAAGACCTTGCTGTATTTTGAAAAGGCCTTACTGCATTCTAAAAAGGCTTCTTTTTATGCTGGAAAGGCCTGTAATGTGGTAACCCCAGGCCTTGCAGTTCCAGTATAGGGCCGTGTGAGAATTCCACGAACGTGTTTTCACACGGAGATAAGAGACCTTGTTTTTTAGCCCGAGCCTTCATACCCCTGTAATTCAACCATGAATGATGGGCCAATTACATAAGTAGGCCCCTTTATCAAACCATACGGCTTCTTCTGTCTCAAGCCCATTCACCTTCGCCCTTTGAGTGAGAAGAACAGCCGCATTCACGGAACACCAAAGACGGAAGAATACAATCCCCTTGTTATAGCTCCTGGACGCCTCACTGAGCTCGCAAGCGCCTACCGATGAATTCCTAGCGATCATCACATCAAACACCCGCATCTACTAGCTACTGACCTTGTCAACGATACCTAGGCTAACACCGACATACTAAAGACTACATCGAAACAGAAGATGGACATCATGTCAACAATTAAACCCGGCGATTATCTAAGATCAAACTATCCTGAAGTCCCTATGCTAACACTGCCTCTGTGTCAGATGGATGAATTACGCCTCGTCCCAACGGCGAACACAGACGGGTACGTCGGCCGCACCCCCATGGACCCGCTAATCATCTCCGATGTACACGGTGACGCTATCGAGTGGGCTGCGCGGTATCGACGCGTCCAGGAGTAAAAATGCCATGTCATTCATCGGGAGACTTTCAGCGATACGACTCAAGTTGGCACTGCCTCGGCTGGTACTCAACCCCGTCGTCCTCTATTTGGGCACTCTCAGGTACCACCGGCTCGTCCAATTGCAAGCATGCAACGGAGGTCTGCCATCTCAGCTGCTTCGACTCCTTCTCCTTGGTCATCGCCAAGTCCCCCCAAGGGCCGTAGCCCGGAGCCATCTATTTCCAACAGCGGATCCCCCGATCGTTCTTCACTGACACCCCCTATCCCCGGCCGTCCCACCAAGAGGCCCATCCCCACGACCGGTGCTCAACCCCCTATCGGCCACTTCAACGCTCCAGCCCCCGTACAGCCGGCCAAGCGGCAGAAGGTCAAGGCTGCTGATCCCGCTAAAGCTCCACCCAAAACTACTACAGCCCCCACGCGAGGAGGACTGCAAGGTCCGGCGGCCTCTCCTCCGACGCAGGTCATTGCTCCTCAACCTCCGGTCAAGAACAAGCCCGCCCCAAGGAATAGCCCCTTAAATGCCCCCAATCCCAGGGCTGCGGTTCAACCTCGTCCTCTCCTTCCCCGTCCGAACCCCCCTAAGACAACTTCGCTCTCAAAGGGTGCAAGTCCCCGGTCAAGGTCTCCAACACCCCCTGTCAAGTACCTCCCCGTCTGTGGAACGTTTCACTGAGGGTACGGAGCTCATGGGAGCAGCGGAAGTGCAGTTGCAAAGTGACTTGATTAGGTAGAAAAGATGGGAGCGAAGCTCCCAGACTAAATACAAAAGAGAGCTCCCTGTGTGTGAGGAGAGCACATGACGAAAGGCTCCTGCGCTCCAGCCTAGCCTGGAGCGGTAAGGCGCCTGCGCGCCTGAGCGCCAAGAACTGCCGCTGCAGTTCGACACCGTCCCACGAGGGTCCGAGGCTCTTAGTTACGGGGCCCTTGTCTCGCCAACGGTCCCGCCTCGACCTTCGCATACCTTGAAGTCCAACAGGAGGTTACACCTCCTCCGCGCAGAAATGGATATCCCAACCGGGGCCTACCTCCGCCTCAAGCTCCCCTCCTGCCCCCAATGCGGATATGGGCCCCTCACATGACTTCCTCTCGAGCTGAGACTCCTCAAGTGAAGACTTCCCCGACCCGCCGCCCCTCCTACAACATCAACCTCCCCCCTGTCAGCATGCTGACCATCCAGGACATTCTCTCATCCCCAGCGCCACCCTCTTTTTCATCCCCTTCTCCTCCTCCTTGCACTGCTCAGACAACCAGAGGCCCCCACGTCCCGGGAATCTTCACCCCCGAGGAAATCGACATCTCAAACCTGATGATGGAGATGAGGGGACTAACGACAGCGATTTACATCCCGACGAGGCATGTGGTCATGACGGATGCTGGTGCTGCTCAGCCGTGCGGTGATCCCAACTGCGAGTACCGCGAGTGCTTTGTTCGTGGCGAGGTGCCGCAGTGTCGTCGAGCGGCGAGGGAGAAGTTGAAGCGGAAGCGGGTTTAGAACTTGAACTTGCCGGGGAATGATAGGTAGGTAGGGTAGGTACGAAAAGGAGTAAAGGGTGGGGTTTGCACAAGAAAGGCATCAAAACGGGCAGCGTGTGACCTGAAGGTACATATAAGTAGGTAGGTAGGTGCTCATTGGTAAGTATTGATAACTTGAAATACAGACAGAGTCTGTTTAGAACAATTGCATTGTACCTGAGTAAGTAATGCTTCCATTTTCGTGATTGGCCGTTGAAATTTAACAAAGGCGTTTACGTTCCCAGGCCCTATATTTGAATATGAGGGGTGAGTGGAGAGTGTAAGGAGAACGAGAAACGTTGCCAGTGGCTTGCCTTTTAGCCCTTCGAAGAGGCTTCCAGAGCGGCCTTCAGGTGCTACTCCTCTGCGTTGTCGAACTGATTGAGGAAGGTACCGCCCAATGTTCTGCTGTCACTGCGATTGCACTCGGCTTGATTGTTTCATCAACCTCTTATCCGCTTTCGCGCCTCCGTGGCTCTCAGCTGGCACTCGAGCGCTTTTGATTGCGAGCCAAGCGAACTTTTCTGGGTCGCGCCCGACTACAGCGATCTCCTCTTCCGATGCCATATCACGTTCCTCTACTGTTTTCCACACACGCTTCGTTTCCGCCACCGGCTGGCCAACGCAAATGCATGCCCGCATACCTGCCTTCTCGCTGCGATCTCCGCTTCCGCTAACTAATTAATTTCCACAATCTGCACGTTTCAGCAGCAGCAAGCCCGGTCATCCCCGCTGCTATCAAATCTTAAGAATGTCACCCAACATTTCTGTGATCGGAAACCCCAAGTTCAACTTCTGGCTGTTCGATCCCAAAATTGGCTACAACTTGACGCATCCGTCATCGCCCAACGATGTACCCGCCTAGCGTCGCATCCGACTTTTGACCTCGACCATGCCTGTGACCATCGCCCCCGAGAAGACAGCACTGGTCATCATCGACATGCAGAATCTTTTTCTCTCACCAGCCATTTTTGGTAAAGTCAGAGGGGAGGGACATGAAGCCGAAGAGTTGCTCCTCAGCACGAGGATCCCGGCCGCACGCAAAGCCGGCATCCAGATTGTCGACCTTACTTGGGGCATATCGGACGAGGAGCTCGCCGTACTCCCGCCGGTCATCTTTCGCGCATTTGGGTACTACGAGAACGGGAAGCCGTTTGGGACCGGCGGTTCCAAGGAAGTCAAAGGCGACGCGGGCGTCGGAGACGACATTGGATACGTCAAACTCCCAAACGGCTCGACCATCATCGCCGCCGGCCGCCTGCTGATGCGCGACCAGTGGAACACAGAACTGCATGTGCCGTTGCAGGAGGATTTCAACAAGTCACAAAAGAATGCTCTGCCTGATATCCGGTTCCATAAGGCCAGACTGTCCGGGTTCTGGGGAGGTTCAACGCCGGCCACCGAGTACCTGAAAAAAAAAAGGGAATAACAACGCTGTTGTTCACGGGCGTAAACACCGATCAGTGTGTCTTCGCGTCGCTAGAGGATGCATGCACTGTGGGCTTCGACACGATTCTGCTCAAGGATGGCTGTGGCACCAACAGCCCAGAGTTTGTCACCAAGCTGGTTGAACATAACTGCCGTAAGTCGTGGGTGTTTGTGTCTTCGTTGAAGGCACTGGAGAGCGGTGTAGCGGAGATGTAATCAGGACCCCAGCACACTTTTATATGTAGTCAGTGGCTTTAGATTGATCCTTCGATTCAAGGTGCCTACAAACACACCCTCGAATCCATCCGAAACATGCACCGGTCTCTGTTCGCTGAGGATAGGCTTCGTATTGTTTACTTCACGCTCGGGCAACATCGCTCTGTGTGATGGGCTCTTCCCCAAATGGTCGGGCGCAGCATACGTGCCCATGGGGCTTCCTTCGCTTGGTTTTTGTCTCCAGGAACTTCACACCCGAGTAGATGGACATCTTGAACCTGACGATGGAGATGAGGGGGCTGATGACGTCGATTTCCGGCTTGTCGTCCCAGTGCCCTTCGCGTCATCCCTTACCTGAATGTCAGCCGCAAGGGTACCAAATAACAGGTAAAGATCAAAAAGCCTGCCTTGGGGTACTAAAAAAAGACAAGTGGCCACGTGGATACATCCCAACTGCACGCCCCCAGATTCGTCTCATCCAACACAGGACGAAAACGCCGTCAGCACACGATACCCCGCCTCGCCGTTCCTGCATCCCAACTTCTCCCAGCATGCAAAGATCAAACCGAGCTGACCCCCCTCCCACGTTTCCCAAGCGAAGCTCTTCGACATTCGCCCCTCGCCCTCGGCTAGACGTCCCGCCCAGCCCACCGTGCAGTAGCGTCGGCCATCGGTAGTTCAGCACTCTGTTATAAGTATTCTCTTCCCCTCACACTTGCGCTCGCTTACAAGTAGCATCCTGTCCCGTCCGTCTGTCGCGCGCACTCCTGTCGTAGCGTACATGCCGCCTCCCGCGTTTTTGCCCCTTTTCTACGGTCGGGAGGGTTACATCGCCAATAGCCGAAACCTATCAGCCACCCACACCCGACACGGCACGACCTGCATATACCGCGTAAGAGAACCAAGAAATTGAAGCCAATATTTGTCCTTTATTTTTCTACCTGGACGGTTCTAGCCTGGCTTTCCGGGTCAGCTGGTACCTACCTGCTTACTTGCTTGCTCACCCGATTGCTCAAAACCACTTCCCGTCCTGCTGCTGCTGCCGGCCCTTCTTGTCCTTGCGCATGGTGGCGCTAACCTTGAACTCGGTTGTCCGCACGATCCCACCTTGGTTGCCCCCCTCTTCAAGATCGGGATCGGGCGGGTGGGAGAAAAGCGGAGCGACATGGACCCGCCGTGACGAACGCCGAGGGATTGCGGGTGGTGGTTTTACGGGGGGTGGCGAGGGGAATTCGAGGGTGATTTCCTCCGTTGTGAGATTCTCCCATTTCAGGTCGTCTTCGAGGTAGTAGTGGAAGAAGTCGGGTCTGCTGGTCGCAGGGCTGGGGACTTCGATGTGTGGTACCATTTGGGTTCCTACTGAGCAGGAGGAGATGTTGCCGAGTTCGAAGGAGTAGCCTTCGCCGATGGCTCGGGGCCCAGTCCATATCTCGTCCGGGTGCGGACGGAGGTTGATGTGGACTGCGCGTTGTCGTAATGGCATCGCACTGCCGTTGTAGGGGTGGTAGGGGTTGGTAGACCCCAGTTTGAGTAAGCGGTTGAGCAGGGGCTTGAGAGTCACGGCGCATGCGGCAATGATGCCAAGATTGAGCTCGAGACTATTGAAGGTGTTAGTCTGGAGGAACCAGGGTCTAACCGGGTTGTACTTACAAACCGAAGAAAGTGATGCTCGCGCGAAAGGTCCAGTCCCGCTCCTTGATGAAGCCGGTTTGGTAGATGGCCTTGACAGCACCCATTGCGACGGCGCTGGGAAATTGTAAGTAGGCATCCACACGAGAAATGATGGGGAGAGCTCGCATACAAATACCCAAGACTGAGGATGCAGATCAAGTAAATCCGCAACCTCCGCTTCATCTTGAGAGGCCAGATGATAAAGATGGGAAACATGGCAAAGAGTACGTCGGTGGTAATGTTGAACGACGTGTTGATCAGCCCAAAAACAACAAACAGCTTCATGGAGTAGCATTGTGGTTTGAGCGAAAGGTCCCAGTTGCCGGCCATTGGCGTGCAGTGGAGGAACAGCGACATGACCGCGGTGATGGAATAGCAGACAACAATAACTGGCAGAACGTTGTGTTAGCCGCAATGATCGAGGCAACCCAGATGGATGCACATACCCATCGTCACTCTCAAACACCAAGTATACCACTTGCAGGTGCTGAGTCGCAGGAGATTGAAGCCGATCGAGAGTTTCAGAAACGCCAGGGCACATGTCGCCGACACAATCGCCTGCCAGAAACCAGCGTGTCTAAAAGCAACGAGGTTGTCTTTGGATAGCGCCTCCTGGTGTCTTCCCAGACCGTGCCGGGCCTGAAGAAGAAATGCCGCCCATCCTCCTATTGCGCATGCCGCCGAGAGTACCATACATACGTCGTCTATCCCGGGAGATTTGACGACGACAACCCTCGAGTACACGCGGAGTGATACACAGACCAGCGCAAGGATGTGAAATATCGTCAACACAGCGAGGATCTGAAGCAAGTTGCTCTCTGCCGCCCTTGTCGGATCTATGGGCAATGCTGTGGACTCGGAGTTTGCTGTGGAATTTGCTGTGATGTTGCTCGGTGCCATGATGGGAGTGGCTAGCCGCAGTGAGTCGTAAACCGACAACAGTCGAGTCGAATTTAACGCAGACATGATTGAAGATTGATGAGATCATGATAAGTCCATTCCGAGAAGATAATGAAATGCCTCTCACCACCGTCCATCGCTACCAGTATGTAGGTATGGGTGAGTGTGTGAGGATGTAAGCCTGCTCGCTCTCACACCTACACCATCGCTTATCACAGATACCGACCTCCGGCCCGACCAAATGTAAGGAATGCGTTAGTACGAAGGTAGGAAAGTGGAGGCCTGTGCCGTCTGCCATGCATGGTTCGGAGGTTTTTGCGCCCACCGGGTCCACATCCCGTGGCTGAGGACAAATATAACTACTTGGGTTTCATCGGCCATCCCAAAGCGTCGACAATACCACCATCTCGGTCCCGGATGCCCACCCAGTTCCTTAGAGATCGTCCAAGTGTGCAGTAGTAGGTCTACCGATTGCCTAGTCGTCGAATGAGCGTGAAGTTTATGTCTCGGTTGAAACTCCCGAGTTGCGTGACACACCTCCAGGACGGTCGACTCGCGTAGATATTCCGAATCAGGCATTGCCGAGTGCTCGCCGAAGACTCGCGAGCCTCAGCTGCATTCAGTGACTTCGAGATTCTGCCCGACTACGGTGGTGTGTCCGACGACGGAGGCAACAGCTGGCTGACTGGCGCGGATGTTAGAACTGTCGCCCTGACTTAATGGTAGCGACAAGCACTGGTGCTGGTGCAGTAGCGACATGGTAGCAGAATCCTCGTCATAATTCGTTATTGGTAGCCGTTCGGCCCTAGCGCCTGAAGATGTGGTCGCGTACATTCTTCTCTTGGCTTATACCAGATGGACTGTGGATATCGGGCAGACGTTCGAATCGAAGGTGTGCGCGTTCGTTCCAGCCCCTGAATCGCCTCGTCACTTATCAGTCCGTGTTATACATGGGAGAAACCACAAGCTGCTTGCCGACGCCGACTGGTTGTAAGATTATAGGATACGCACAGCCAAACAAAATCCACCACTCGTCCTCCCTAGCTGGTATCATAAAAAGGAGACAATAAAGTTTGGTTCTGGGTCTAGGGCTTTGAGGTGTGATCCCAGGCTTGATATCACGGCTTGCCTGAGATTGAATAGTTCGGGATGCTTCTAGGCGCTGGAGTTGTAATACCATTCATCGTACCTCCCAAGAGTATGGATAGCCGCGTCGTCTTCTCCAATATTGTCAATTTGAGCTCTGTCGCGTAAATACTCGAGGACAGAGGCGAAAGGCTCGTCGCCAGAAAAAGACTTGTCGGTGGTCGAAGTGATGACGTCAACCCGAAAAGCTCTCACAAAGGGGCACCTGCGGTTGTTCGATAGTCCTGTTGAGTTTTGGGGACATGAAGCACCTCCGTCTTGGGGTGACTCGTCCTGAAAGGTTGGCTTCCTGGTCCTTCGATCCATAATCCTCCAGTCTAGCAACCAAGATGGAAAACTGTCTACTTTGGTTGTGTTGAAGGGGCCCGCGGACAGCCGGCAATGGCATAAGAAGTCTATATTGGCATACTTGTCAATACAAAACCTCGCGGCCTCGGCATACACCTTGGGGAGGCTTGCTTGATAATCAACACCGATTTTATCCTCACCCACGTCAAGGCAAAGCCACAAGAGCCCATACAGGCCGTCCCGCGGCTTGTTGGCCTGTATTGCTCCATATTTCAGCAGGGTCCAGAGCAGCGAGTAATGCTTGACAAGCCCATGGCTTTCCTTGCCATCCTGAGAGGTGAGATGGTATTGATACCGAAAGTCGTAGATATGTGTCGACGGAGCACTGAAGAAGGGCTCTGGGATGTAGGGCGAGCGATAACTATGATGTGACAAGAGCGCGCGGTGGTGGATGGGTGTGAACGCGGCTATTGATCGGCCCGGAATCATGACACAGGGGCAGTGTACGTTAAATTTTGGAGGAAGAATCAGCTCTTGCTGGATTCACAGCCTATTGCAGTACTAATTCAGGAAGATTTCCAGCACTCCGCCGGCTCCCAGAATCCTGATTTCCATTCGTTTACACTAAGCATGTTCTCTGCAGTTCTATCATCGAGGGCCCGGGCTGATCGAGGAGCGCTCCATGAAGGTTTGCGGCAACGCCGAGTCGTTTGTCGCCGTCAATCGTGATGATTTCAAATGTATGTGTGGGTCTCCCCACATGTAGGAAAGCGCATCGAAGAGTAAGCCTCTTCGCATTAGATAAGGGACCCTTTCTTTTGGCCCAAGCCTTCGTACCCGACCTCGGTTGGCGATGTCCGCAGCTCAGGTACGAACAAGGCTCTCAGGCTGACCACCGGGACTTGGCGGGTCCGTGTCAGAAATCAATGCCGCCATCGCGCACCGAAACCCGGCATTGGAAAGAAAGAGTGACTGCCAAAATGAACTCACCGTAGTAGCCCTTGCAGGAGGTGCCAGTGAGAGGTAACGAGCGATGCGGACTCGGACTTAGCGGGGTGCGGGACGCCTGTGGCAGGCCCGGGCAGCAGCTGAAATGCACTGCCACAGTCTGCAATTTGCTGCCACGTGCGTGAAGCACCCAGCCTGAGACCTAGCGAGTTTGAGTTCCCAGTGCCTTCAAGTTGGAAGCTTCGACTCTGCCGTTCTCCCCGGCCGGGGCTTTCCACCGTGTGGCGGCCGCAGTGTGACGTTGACATCACCCTTCATGAGTTGGCACGGTTAGTTCCCAGCAGTCAAGACTACCCGTGCAGTGCGCCAAGCCGGCCGGGTCACAACATCACACTCTGGCAGCGAATGGTGCACGTGCCGAAACTCCGAGGTATAACCCCCCCCCCCCCCCCCCCCCCCCCCCCCCCCCCCCCCCCCCCCCACCCCCCCCCATCC
>Ga0247760_1000632_pt1 | contig 37214 bp, 46 predicted proteins | sample UWRJL171409R4_FD_179936 | JGI IMG/M metagenome (GOLD analysis project Ga0247760, IMG submission 179936) | Plant litter microbial communities from Arlington Agricultural Research Station in Wisconsin, United States - UWRJ-L171-409R-4 | ecosystem: Environmental > Terrestrial > Plant litter >... | reverse complement strand
AGAAAACATGTTGTTTCATAGAAATTAGTAAGGAAATGGATGTTTTGTGGCATGGTTACAATTGGGGGTGCACGTGGTCTTCATGATCGGCGATCAGGTCGATCGGTTGTGGGGTCGCGACTTCTAGCTCCCCTGCTTTTCAACATCAAGAGTACTCATCGTATCTATCTGAATACCTTGGCAAGCAAGCTTAGATCATACAGCTGACGACCGCTGTAAACACACCTCGAAGGATCAGATATTTTTACGCCACCCATCCAACCGGGCCCAAGATTAGAGTCACCAATAGAATAATTAATGTTAAAATGCTTATTATTAGCTATAGCTCCGTACCTGGTACCTCAGATACTCCTGCTATCATTTCGCTTCTCTGTATATAACTTCTAGATGAAATATGTGTCGTAAAAGGTTATTCGGCGACAATTTTGCAAGGGGTTGAGAAAGAGCAGCGTCGACTATTGCGAGGATGTCGGTTCACAGGAGTTAGTTCACGCCCGAGATCAGGTCTGCATCCGAGTAAATTATACAACTAGACGGGTATTCCCACAATTTCTAATGATAAGTTTTGCGAATTTGTTTCTAATAGAGCAGAGGCCAAGAACAAGCATTTCTACGGGGCACACAAACGGCAACGACCGTTGTGGAATTGGTAAGCCATATAGGAGATTTGATTGCTTAAGGAAACGCCCAATCAAAGGTCCAGTGTTGGTCACCAGCAGGGCAATACCGTTTCGAGCAGCTGGCAGGCCGACCAGCGAGACCCTATTAGCTTTGGAAGGCGCCCTATTACACCTCCGGAGCAGATGGCAGCGAGGCTATAACATTCTGGGCGGTCGGCACGCCCTGCTCAAAATTTAGTTAGCTTATTCCCCAGCTGCTTCAATATACATCTCCTCGCCCATATATAGGGGCGACGTGTAATTGAGCGACGGTGCGGTGGTGCCATCGCTCTAGCTAGCATGTCTTATAGTAATGCTACTAACCTCCTGGCCACAAAACGGATCTATATGTCGCCCTCTCTCCCATGTTTGCTCGTGTTTGCGGTCCTCGAGTGAGGGATGGAGAGTTTAGGAACCCATCTGGTAGCTGTGGTTTCCTTTGCTACCAGAGTTCAAGGTATTGTATTTTACAAGAAACTGCAGGACTGATTGTGGCAATTGCAAGGTACCGATAAAAAGATTTCGTAGGGATGTTGGTTCTGGTACTCTTCTGTTGATAGCTTGTTACATTGATCACACTTCCCCTTCTTTTGGTCGCGGATTTAATAGCTGGAAACAAGCTTAGGTACACAGTTTTAGGATTATTGGAATCCAGACTTGAGGTTGCTCAATTCCGATATTTTACTGAAAGTTGAGTCTCTGCGAGGCATTACTGCTAGATTAGCTGACAGCTAACTACTGACCCCTTTCTTTTGACAAACACTCGTGCTGTAAAGTAGGACCAGGCCAAGTTTAGGGCCCCCTTTTTGGCGTCTGATCTGGCCCGCTTATTCGGCACAGTTCACCTTTTGATGAGGTTTAGAGCCCGGAAGCGGCGTAAGTTTATGACGGCAAACATACTCTCTTTTGCAGGGCTTAGTGGCCGGATGAACGTTCTTAGATGCAGCAGGTGTCGACCCATGCCCATTCAAGGTTGGTAGGTAGTCTATGGAAATTGTTCAATTGAGATATATCGCTCGGAGCCTCTGGATCTACGATCCGTCTGACAGTGTAGTCCCCCTTGAGAGTTGTGCTAGCCCTCATTCAGTCACCTTGCCCCTACCGCGTTTGGGAGTCTTTCCCTACGTTCTGTCTTCGCCTGACTCACCCCGGTGAATCAGGGGCGGTTCGTAACATATTATTAATTCGACTAGAGCCTGGGCAGCTCCATCGCCAGCGATTTGGTTTTGTGAAGGAAGAAGAGCATATGTGAACAACTGCCCCGCGTGATGCAATTCATTTGGGCCACTCGGCATTCCGACAGCGATGGCTAAGAGATGAAGATCGCAAAGCCGACCTCAAGTTCCGACATTCCAAAAGGTAGATATCCAGTCTTTGATGACGAGGCAGGGTCATTATCTCAGGTTCCACCGCATCCAAACGCCCGGACAGATGCAGGAATTCGATACCACCAGACTCCGAGTCAATGGTGTAGGAGTCCGAAGTCATCGCAGCACTGATCCGACTCTTGACGACGATGAATCCACCCGTCACAGACGAAAACGGCCCTGTCGCCGCATCCCAATACCTCGCAGCTTCCAAGACGACCAAGTCTTTGGGCTCACTGCCCGACGAGTCTCCGGGGCGCACGCCGCCGTCTACGGAAGCCCACGACCAAGAAGGCGCTCTGTAGGATGGTGGCCGGGGCTGCGGGGGAGAGTGGATCACCTCCCAGCGTAGCTCTTAGGCGATATTGTGGCGCCATAGTCCCGCGAGGTAACTCGATGGCTAGGGATCCTCCGAAGTTTTTGCGACGTGCTTGGCCAGGGCCGAGAGGGTAACGAGCTTGTCGGAGGGTACTGTGAGCTTGCGAGCCGAGTATTTTTCGACCACTACGCTCCAGAACTCTTGGCGCCTCAAGGAAACGAGTTCCTTGCGGCGCCAGCGGAAGATTGTTTTGCTGAGGTCGGGGGCGAAGCCGGAGAGGTCGACGGTGGTGGTGGGACAGGCTAAGGTAACTGAATAGAGGCCGAAATGGATGTATCTCCTTGAAAAATAGGCTTTGGGTGGTTAGTGGAAACATTTCAAGCGGATCGTGGGGGGTTTTGCATTTCTTCTGTTGAGTTTGGGAAGTCGTTTAGGTGGTTCTCGGGAGTCCAGGTCAGTGACTCTACACTTTGAATGGGTTCTGCGGCAAGTGTCGAGCTGTTCCTTGATCTGGTGCAAGGCTTGTCGCGTTCCAAAACTGAGTTCAGGTGCTCTCGAAAACCAAAATGGACAATCACTGCCATCTCCTGCTGAATTCCATGATGCAGAAAATATTCCCCGCTTCGCCAGCCGTGGGAGGAATCAGCCCCGTCAGGAACCTCTACGAGTTTTTAAGTTTTCCTACGTCCGCTCCACGAAATGGTAAGTATTTTCATCCTTATTCCAAGTAGTACGGAGGAGCTGATCGGGTCGCAGTGTTTGGTGTTCTGCAGCGCTCATGGCTCGGGAGAGCCTTGGTTGCGTGTGGTGGAGTTTGGGGTTTCTCGATGGATCATGTAGGCTAGCTGCCGTTTCTTATCAGCAAGTTTCAGCTCCTAGAGAATGGTGAAATCGAGGCTATCCACGGGTCCGGTGGCGACGTGCTCCGCAAATTCCCCTTATGACATCCTCTTTTTTATAGCAAAACTCCTCCCCACTTCTTCAGTTATTACCATAAGTTAAGCCTTTTAACCGTTGCATTGACTCCTTGAAGACCACGCTGCTTTTAGCGACGCTGAGTCGCACGACCTCCATGGCTTCATCAGCTCGTTCAACCAACCCATAAGCCCGATATTTGGCGCCAAGCCTGAATTCCATGATCCCCTTCAATCACCGAGCAGCTTCCTCGTAACCATCGCGGGGCGAATTGGAAGCAAAGAGATAATTTGGCGGTGGCTGGGTTGACCGCGAGCCCTGACCTGCACCCACGATCGCCCGCTCAGCCGAGCTGCGCCCCCACCCGAGCTGCGCCCCCCACGGCCCCGCATTTTGCAGGCGGCTAGCTCCCCTCAAAATGCCTATCTCACCGCATTCTGCATTTCTCGCACCCATCTTCCTAGCTCGTCTTCCTCTCGGGCTGTTTCAACCGTACAACGCACAATAGGCGCCATGGCTCGTAGCCCAAACTTTGTTGGAGCTAGTAACAAAAGTCGTCTTGGCGATGAGAGTAGTCGATGAGCACGTCCTTCGGTCCGACTACATCAGGTACGAGATCCTCCGGTTAGAGGCAGGAGATCGGCCAGTCGGATACAACTACACCGACCCGGAAGCCCATCTAGAAAATTCGGATGGGATCCGATTCTGGGAGGAATATTTCGGGCATTTGCTCAAGGTATGGGATGAGGACGACGATGGTGATATCCTGAGCGAGGCAAAGTTCAACTTCATCATCGACCGCCTGACTACCGCGGCGTCAACGCTGGATTATCACGGTTCACAGCTTGTCGAAGCCTACGGAAGGATCCCATCCATCCCAGAAGCGCGACTAGAGGGCATAGAAAGGAGAAGGACTGTCCTCAATGGGTTTCTTAACAGTGCTGAAATACTCTTGGAACATTGGTACCGGCACGCCGGTGAGTGAAGCGCCACACCCACATGTATAGCCCTCCGAGGTGCGACCCTCTAATCTTCAATAGGGCTTCTGGAGGAGAGAACGTTAAGGCAACGGCGGAAGATTCCCGACGCAAAGGAAGCCGAGACAGCCAAAGAACTTGAGGTTATACCCAAGGAGCAGTCTATTTTGACACACCAAGTTCGCACAGCCCCAAGGGCTCTACCCAGTGCAGTCCGGGTGGTTGTGGTACGTGACTTACCATCTTGCGATGTACCTTAGACTGTGCTGACAAGAGGGACGCCAACAGAGCAACAGCACCCTCGTTGCCTTGACCTTTATTATAACTATCGCAGCGGCAGTAGTACAAGCATATAGCTACAAGCTGGCAACCGGCACAGAGCAGGCGCAGCGGGGAACATGGGATAGCCCTGACTGCTTCTCTACGATCCAAAGCTGCTTGATGCAGTTGTTGGGGCTATACGTCACAGTCCTGCCTGCCCTTCGTCACCGCCACATCCGCAAGTCTTACACTCGGTGGAGCCTGGTGTTGGCTATCCTGGGCGTCATCTCAGCGGCTCTCTCAATAGCCTGCTTCGTCTACGGTCCGGCGATATCGCAGTTGGCCCTCTTTCTAGGGTCTGCCATGCAAGCAGCTATTGTCATGCAGCTAGTTTGGGCTGTGGATGAAGTTGTGAAGTTGGAATTGATCGAAGACAAGAGTGAATAGTCGGAACGTCCAATTATTAATCCTAACAGTCGTAGAACTTGGCAGATGGACGGATCTTCAAGTCCTGCGCGTCTCTGCTTTGTTTCCGTCCGTGTTCGGTGTACCTAATAGACATAAGAATCTGTCAGAAACACGGCATACTGGATTCGGTGGAATTGATGGGGTTGTAACTGCGTGATTGCATTACTTGTCTGTTCTGTCGCTCTCTGGCTTCTCTAGAGAGCACCGAGTGTGTGGGCCGGTTGAGTGATGATGTTGATGATGTCGCAGTGGTGATGCGGAGTAGCACAGTCTTTGTTGATAGCACGAGCCAAGTGCGAAGATCCCAAAGGTTATTCGCGAGTGGTTTGCCCTTGTACACAACATTAAGATCAAATACGATATTCTCGACGACGATTCCTACAACTTCGACGAGACCGGCTTTATGATGGGCATTATCCTCGCCACTATGGTAATTACTACCTCGGACGGCCGCAGCAGGGCCAAACAGGCCCAGCCTGGCAATCGAGAGTGGGCGATAGTCAATCAAGATGTCAGAAGCATTGCACTCTTGGATTGGGTGGATTTGAAGGGGTTGCAACTGTGTGATTGTATTGCTTGTCTGTATTCTCTCTCGGGTTCTCTTAACCCTGGAGGCAGAAACCGAGGTCGAAGCATTTCGAAAGTCAAAAAGTATATGCGAAGAAAGAAAGCGTGACATCACTTGCCGAATACAAACTCAAAGATACCCGAAAACCCACCAAGCCACATGCTGACGGCTCAGGTCGAGGACGTCAAGCATCTAGCTGGTATTTGACCGCCATTTTTCTATCGCAAAACAAGAGACAAATAAGGAAAGAAAAGGGATGCAGATACAGGAATGCATCACCAAACTATACCAGCTCGCTTATCTTATGTAGCAGGACTCCCGAGATAGATGATTATTCCCCATCTCCATCCCAATGCCGATGTCAGTGACCTAGAGAGTCATGCTGATCTGGCCCTTGGCACCACCAGAGCTGCAAGAGATGCTGGTCCAGAGGAACCAATCGCCGTGGTAGCTCTCCTGCTCCGTGGCGAAGTCCTTAAGGCACTTCTTGAGGTTGTCGTTGGCGAACTGCATGCCAACGCACAGGTTGCCCTGGCCGTTGCCGCGGAAGCAGCCGCCACCCTGGTCGACGAGGAAGCCGACTACAGCGGCGGGCGAGTGGTTGGTGTCCTTCCAGCGGCCGGCGTCCTCGTTGCGTGTGCAGGGGCAGTCGGCGGCCAAGGCGGTCGAGGAGAGGGTGGCCAGGATGGCGGCGATGAAGGAGGTCTTGAACTGCATGGCTGCGGTGGAGGTTTGTTTGGCTCTATGAGAAGAAGTGTTAGCGATGGGGATGGGAGGGTGGCGGAGCTGGGAAAAGTACCGGAAGCTCTTGTGGTGGATTTTGAGAGTTGAAGATGTGAGGATGTTGAGGAGTGAGTGTTGATTACTATGATGATGGTGAGATGGTGAGAGAAGAGCGGCTTGGAGAAAGGGAGATGATCCTCTTCTTATACTTCTTTGCCTCCCTTTCTTGTCGCTAATCCAGATGTCGTTGTACGGGATCCAACGGTCTGCCTTGCCCGTCCTGAAGGAACGATGTTGGGATAGCGATGGACGGGAGAGGTGTATGGATGGTGGAGTCGTTCAGGCGTACATGGTACCAACTGCCAGGGGTTAGTGCTCGTTGGGCATTGTACTTGGGTGACCAATATCCACAATCCATCCAAACGGTCAAGCGACGCACCGTCTCATTATGTAACCGACAAGGTACCTTGAATCCGGGTAAGCATGTAGTGGAAGGTACTATGTATTTTGGTGCCCCCGTTTCCTTCATCAACACCGTCTGATGTATTCCTAGCGCGACGGCTTCGCCGCCACCAGGATTCAAAGCCTAAGCAGTTGAGGCCAGTCCCGGCGATCTCTAGCTAGTAGTGCTTTGATAGTATCTAGGTATCTATGGGGCGGCTAATTCGAGCAGCCTTGAGGGCTAAACCGGGATCATGAAGGGCTTGGTGTTTGCTGCACATGTTGTTTCGTCATGCTGAGATTCTATTGCTCAGCATTGCGTTTATCAAGACCAAGTACCTCTCAGCTCTTTCTCGGCAATGCGCCGTATGGGCCTACGGGGGGGCTGCATTGAGATCGGCAGCGACAGAGGACGGGGTACAACCTTGGGTCCTTCCTTCCTTACTCCCCTATGCCTCTCGGTTCCTACGTGTAGCATTCTTCGGTCGTCTCGGTGTTTTGTTGCGCTGCTCGGGGCCAGGGCTGGGTCAAGGAGTCAGCGCCGCTTTCCGGGTCAGCGGAGGCGGCCGACCAAGGCGGCCGACCAAGACGGCGCCCAATAACGCCGCGGGCCAATCAGAGTTCCACCTCGCTCAAATACGCCAAGGAGTGTTAGGCGCACAGCGACATTCTATTTCGCCGTTAGCATTAGTCTCAACCAAGCTGCGCGTATCACTAAGCCACTGCGCAGATCTTCCTCTTACTTTCGCAGTCAGGAGGAGACCCCCCACCCCGACCAGCGGCGTGCCAGCTGACACAGATGTTGAGAAGAGCAGTAGAAAGAGAAGGAATGGATTTCCATGTCTTGAAGGGAAAGATGTCGAAGGCTCGAAACTCATTCTTCCTGCGAGTTACGGCCGAGATAGGGGCCAGGCTGACTGGGAGACCAGTTTTGGCGTCAATCTCCATTGTTGAAGTTTGTGATGAAAAACCAGGGGAAAGCCCCCCCCAATCGACTGGCCTTCTACCGAGTGTCTACCCTAATAAAGTAGAAATAGGTTACATTCAATGACCAACTCATCGTGTAATTAATATTCAGATTCCGCTGCGAGCCGCCAGGAACGAGGGGACAGATCGACGAGTGGAAGCGAAGAACGGCAGCTCGGCCGCACAGGTGACGTACCTTGAAGCGGCACTCAACCCCACCACATCACTTCATTCTTTTCGCGGGGCCCCGTGGGGGATAGAGCATCTGGATTCCCTTAGTTCCTTGTGCCTGTACAATATCATTGACTCTTGCCTTGTTCATTTGAGAAACAAAATATCACGCTGTAGGGTCACTGCCGTTACAGCCATTCGCGCGGCCATTGGTTGCAGGGTCCAGTTACGGCCTGCCCCGGGGTCACCTAGGTGTGACCAATTAAAACAGATCGTGAGGCAGGATTCCTCGGGATAGATGGTGGTTAGGAGACTGAACGAAGGCTAGCATAATTTTTTTTTGTGATCGCGCCACCCTCCAGGCTCGCATGCGATCACTCTGCAGTCAGCGATCATCCCGTGATATATAGTATCGTACCCTCGTATATTTTGAGAACGACAAGCCCATCTGAGTGAGGGACGGAAAACTGCACATGTGGGCGTTGTGCCGCGAGCAGACTGATCGGTGTGACGTGCCGGGTTGGAACAGCAAGGCGATCAAGCAGATCAAGTATTGTTGCGTTGATCAGGGAGGACCGGTTTGTCTCAAGGGTCGGAGTGTTCAGAAGGGGATGTAAGCTGTTGGAGTCGAGTTTGGTTTGCTGGCTTTGGTGTGGTGATGTTGGCATCGAAGCGGGCAAGGGGCTTCAACCGTGCCCTCCACAACCAATCTGTCGAAGCTGCTCGCCGAATGACCTTGCATGTTCTCGATGCCAAACGCCAAAGTCCCCCATCGACCCAAGAAGAAGAACACCGGACTGGGATCAAGTGCAGAGTATGGTGGTGGATATCCTCCTCCACGCGGTCAAGTGATCGCTGACGCGTATTGTCACTTGAGATGGGACATGCATCATGCTGTGAGCTGGGGCTAAGAGGTCGAGTCGCCTGTGGCGGGAAGCATGGAAGACCAGAACTGTCGCGAGGGGTATATAGGCCCGGGCAGGGTGGTAGGTTACTAGCGAAGTAGCTCCAGCAGCTTATTTGGCAAACTCCCTTCGCTATAGTTTCAATGTTCCAAGAGAGTGTGGATTCAATCCCAGTTCCAATCGTTCCAAATATCTTTTTTTGTCGGTCATTTCTTTGTTGATGTTCAACGCGTTGTTGACATCCAGAGGTTGGACCCACTTTCTCTCGGCGCGTCTTGCGCAGGCTTCGAGGCATTTGGCACTCCAAGATGTTTTCCACAGCAAAAAAAAAAGGAAGAAAATCAGATTGAGGGTCCGTAGGTCTCCAGAAGCTCCGTGCAGACCGAGTCGGGGCCGTGGAGATCACCCTAGAGAGTGGCTGCCAACATCTTCACCAGGATTCCCATCCGAATACTCCTTTCTGGCTTCGCTCTGCATCTCCAAGCACCTGTCCCGGCCACACGTATGCTCTGGTTCTGGGAAAGGACCACACTTCCTGGATTCCCCAGCAAAGTTCTTCTCATCTCTTTCTCTCACCACTTCCTATAAATTTTGAGCTATTGAGCTAGATCTTACCATCATCGTCCTCTTATACCCGCCCGCCTTAGTGTCACGTACCAGCCCATACACGCCCACAATGCCCTCCCCCTCTTAAGCCTTCCTCTCCCTTACCATCTTCATTGCCGCCCTCTCCTACCTGTTACGCTCCCCCCTAACCTATCCACCTCCCCCTCCTCCTCCACCCCCTCGCGCGATCTCCTCCGCGAATGGGGTCTCCGCCGTCCCAACGCCTCCGCAATCCTCTTCTACCCCGTCTTCCTCCTCGCGTTCCACCACGCCCTCCTCGCGCTCTTCTACCCTAATATACCGTCCTCCCTCCCCTAATATACCTTCCTCCTTCCTGCGCCATGGCAAAGCTAACGGCCTCAATGCAAAACTCATCACCTGGTCGGCCCCAACGATTATCCCGCTGGCAGCTATTCTGCTCGTGACTGTCCCACTCAGCGCAGCGAGTGATGTAGCGATGGGGAGCAATTTTACCTATATCCTGACGGAGCCAAATGGGTTGATGAAAGACGGAGTGTACCAGTGGGTGCGGCAGCCTGGCTGCTCGAGCTTTCTGGTGTTGCTGGGTGGGCTGGGGGGGTTGTTTTTCAGGTGGGGCGTTGTTGTGTTTGGTGGGTAGGAGGTGGTATGGGGGTCTGAGGAACGGGATGAAGTGGGTGAGAGCGCCGGTGGTGAGTGGATTTCAGTCGATTCTTATCTAGTTCCGTTCTTTCTTTCTTTCTTTCTTTTTTTGCAGAGGGCGCCGAGGGGCGCTGTCTCAGGACTCTGCCCTAGTTCTGAACCCCGAGACAGAGGCAGGGTGAATCATTTCCTAAAGAGCAGCCTACTGACCCGGGTTATTCAGGCGATCGGAGAACTGAGCATCACTTCGCAGACTCCGTGTCACCGATACCGCTACCGCTCCCAACTGTCACATGGCGAGACGTGTCATCAACATGAATGCATGTAATCGAGGTGCTTCTATAGCGTGAGCGACATCTGTATCTATCTACCGTTGGCTGAAATGAATAAGAAAAATGAGGAACAGACAGAGTAAGAGGTGAACAAAGCCAAGGGGGCAAAAATGAGCGACATCGGTGAGCAAACGATACACTTCCCATCCACCAATACCTACAGCCGGACCATTTTTTGTTTGCAACTCCCTGTTACAGGTTCCAACACGCAGACTACGTGCTACCAGCCGGGCAAGCCAAACCGTCCTTTGCTGAATTCGTAGCCGTAACCACAACCCCCTTACCTACACCTGCATCGCAATACTGTGTGCACCCATTCAACTCCCCCTTGCCCTCCTTGATCTTCAGCACTGTGGTGAATCCCGCATTCCCCTTCGTCGTATCACAACTAGCCTTGTACTGCGCGTCATTTGCACCAGTACTCCGACAATTCCCAGTGCCCTTCCCATTCTCCAAGGAAGTAGGGTACTCGATGCTGAGAACTGGCTTCTGGTTTCCTCCGGTGATGAAGGACTGAAACTCGGAACAGAAGGCATTCTCAGGTTTGTTGTCGAAGAGGGACTTGCAGTCTTCGAGCACTGCGAAGTCGACGTACTGAAGCAAAGCCGAAGCGAGCTCAGGGGCGTTCTTCTGGCCGATGAGCATGGTATATCCTCGTAGGGTGGTGAGCGAGTGGGCGTAGGTCGAGAGGTTCTTCATGAACTTGATGTCGTCTTCTTGGACGAGATTCCAGCCAGTCTGGGAGACATTTAGATCAACATTAGGGAGAGGGAGGGAGGGGGGAGGCAAGTGCACCTTCTCATTGTCGGGAAGCTCAGTGTCAGAGTCAACGCCGTACCCGTCGATGTTATCGGGGTCAACGGCGTCGCACCCGATTCTGTTAGCCAGGGCGATACGGCGCTTGATAAGTTCGTGCGAAGTTCCATTCTTAATGTTGACCCATCGCTCGTCGGGAAACTCAGGCCACTGTCGGCCGAGAAGACCGCGATATGCAGGTGTGTCCCACGTGCTGCTATAGTCGCAGTCGCTAGTCTGCACGAGGCCGGCATTGAAGTAGCAAATAACGGTGATGTTGCCAGGGCTTTGGTTCTATCAAACATTTAGAAAAAGTTTTGGGCCTTCGTTAAAAGAGACTAACACGAAGGTATGGGATAACATCGGGGTTGCGGGCTGCGTGGTAGAGGTCAATGTCCCAGACTGTAACGGACGGAACAAGAGGCTTTGAGGTGTCGATGGTGTTTTGGATTTCAATCTGCCATTTCAGATTGGAGCCGGGCTTGAATTCAGGAGGCACCTTGACTTGGGCCATGCCAAAGCTGGCGAACAGGGCAACAGAAGAAAGCTGGGATGTCTTCATTTTGAATAGACAGGAATTTGAGAATAGATGTTAGCAATGAATTGAGGTTTTTGCTGCATTCATCTTAAGATAGAGAGACTTATCCAAGGCACTTTATACTTGACTCTAGCAATATTAATGGCACTTGATAAAGCAAACCTTGCTTAAGCCTTATCAAATGCGAGGCTATGCCATGGGAAACCGACTGCTCCGTGCCACGCGTTGAAAAGGCCCGATGGATGAATCCTTTGAGGAGAGACCTGACAAGGTGCCTACGCCACTGGGAATCCTCCGAGTTCTAGAAATTTTGCCCTTGGGTGACGGGTATGAACCCCCTGTAATCTAATTGGAGCATAGACCTTCAGCGACAGGGTTTAGTGTGCGGCAACTATGGTTCCACCCACATCTTTCAGGGGTGGAGGCCAGTCCGCATTGATTTCGAGAAAGGGGTCGGCCGTTTTCTACTGCACAGCTCGGACTCAGTAGGCAGATTTAGTCATGGCCCACTGTAGAAGCCACGTGGAACGGAATGTCCCCTCAAATCCGCCCATCCGAACGCGAAAGATGATGATCCCTGGGAGTGAGATCTCGCATGCGAATCTCGGACTTTGCTGATGCTGTGCCAGGCCTGATATTGATGGATCGGAATGATGCTCTGTAAGCAGACATTATCGCTACTTGGTCTGGAACCTGACGAAATTAGGCTAGCTATCTGTTTTCATCACACAGGCATCTAGGATGCTTGCGAAACAAGGGATGCTGGATTACTGTTCGGAATGGCCCAGATGCAAAGAGCCTTGCTCAAGGGCAAATCGTCCCCAGACATGGATCTCTCCATGGAACACGGGTACAGAGTTTAGATGCAGGTACAGTAAGATATCCATACTCCCGGGCAAGCCGGCCACGTGCTGGTGACGCAACACATTTTCCACCCCTGTCAGGTGAATTGGTTGGGTAGCTCTTATTTCTGCAAAAGAAAGCCATGTCATGCATTGTTGAATACCAGGTAATTTCTCGGTGCGCGGCAATAGGCTGCGCCCAGGTGGCGAGTCTCAGTACCGGCCGCTCTTCCTTCCCCTCGGCTCTTGGCATGCATAGAGGCCGACGAGAAGTTTTTGAAGCCCTGGTGCTCTGCATGATTGGAATTTGATGCGCGCGAAAACGAGGCATGGAAAGCCGAATGTCACCACCAGAACCGCTGGAACAAAGCCAATGATCGATCGGTTTTCAAGACATGCACACTTCAATGGCCGTTTTGGCTTCCTTGCTGTTGTTGACCTGTGCCATGATCATCTCGATCGAGTACATGATCCGCATCATCCCGCACGCTCAAGACCGGAAAGGCATTCCGCAGGACTGTACCCTCTTGGGGAAAAGGCAAAGCGACAAAAGCCAAAGGTCCCTCACTCCGTCGCCACTTTCCCCCGCCAACCCCGACCCCTTCCGACCTGTGCGGTTCTTCTCCCAACACTGTTCCGATGCCTTGGAAAAATGGTTCTAGGATAGTGGCTACCGTGACATAATCCATAGCTCCGGATGCCTGTATATGGAGGATGGGCTTCAGTGCATGCCAGAGGCCATTGAAGGGAGGAGTGGCAATTGGCCGTGTCCTAAGGACCCTGAGAACGTGTGAGGGTGCAACATGGGGCAGTGCCTTGGTTTTTTTTTCACAAGGTCCGCTTGGAAGAGCAGCTGTAAGAGATGGTCGAATCGTAGGGCGGTCACTTTGTGCAGTGGCTTGCCGCCATCGCCTTATCGCGTCAATGCGTGTCTTGAGCGACGATTCGTATTGGTGTCCGCTGTTCCGGGCGTTCTTAATGTCTTAAAATACTGTGCTTTGACTGGTAAGTTCTACCACTAAAAATTCTAGGTTCACGAGCGATTGCCCGGAATTGCGCGACTTGGCGCACGACCCAGTTCCTCCACCCCCATACCCCCTCCCCCCGCCTCTCCTCTAGCAGCCTGCTCTGTTCTCTCATCGAGAAATGCAGCAAGACCTCCCATTCTCATGCGGCAGCTGCTGGCTGTGACTCGTCTTGGTGAATCGAATCCACGTTTGCCCTAAACTCCTCCCGGCTTCGCTTAGCTTATCGCTGCGAGAAATTCAACTTTGATAGTCGATTTCCGCGGCGGCTCTTGCGAGTAAACGTTCAAATGGCAACCATAACATCACCGGCCTCGGTCCCAGGTGCGAGGTCAGAGAACACGTGGCTCTCCGGCGACCTACTTTCCACGTTAACAGCTCTCCAGTTCGGCTTGTACCGCCGTTATTTCTATTAATGCGCCGCCATCTATTGCCAGCGTGCTTTCGACCGCTGTCCCGGGCGAGCTACAAACGGCATTCGTCTGCGGTGGCCCAGCGTTGACATCGTTTCTTTTCGACTCGCTAGATGGGGAGCCGCCTAAATGGATTCTGGATCTGCCTCCCGAGGTGTTCGAATACCTCGTGTCGATGGGTGCCGTGGGCATGAACCCTACCCCTCGGCCCACTAGGCCCTCCAGTACCATTTCCTCGATCTTCACGGACACGACGACCAGCGCTATGGCGACCAGCACCACGGCGACAACCCTCGCTGGCTCTACAGCACCTTCCCCGTTGTCGCAGCCGGGGATCATTGCAGGCCTGGTTCTAGGGATAGCATGCCTCTTCATCATTGTCGCTGGCGCTTTTTATTTAGTGGTTCGGAGGCGATCTTTTACGTGGAGGAAGAAGGGGAGAAACGAAGTCGGGAATACAGGCAATGACGGGACTGGACTTGATGATCTGCCTGGCCCTTACCAGAACTCGCTTGAGTCGCTGCAGCCGAAGCACCATGTGCACTAGTTGCAGCGCCTTGATCATTTCCAAAACTCAATCTATTCCGGAAGGCAACTTTTGGAGGGTCGTGACCCAGGGAGGGAATCAGAGTGATAATCGAAAACCGAGCCAAGGTATCATAGCACCAACAAAATGCAGAGCGAGTGCTGTTTCTCTCTTTTCGCACGAGGCCATTTTTGTACGTAGCGTTGTTTTCGTGCCGGCTCGCGCGGTCGGGCTCCCTCTTTGCAAGTCAAGCAATCACTCTTGTTTTCACAACCACATACGTGATTCCACGTGCGAGCATTCCTTCGACCGAAGCGGCAAGATGCGAATGGGACTATGATTGCCAGCAAGTGATCTAGTGAGTTAGCAAGTTCAGAAAGTCCAGAAAGTACAGCAAATCAGGTATGTCAGCACGAATCGTTCATTTTTGTAATGAAGCAGAGTTCGCTGGATGGGCTGGGGTGGGCCGGCGGTGACGATGCCATGTGCATGGATGATGGCACCCTTGACTTCTGAGATCCAGTTACGTATATGGTTAGAAACCTTTCAGGCAAGACAATGAATCCCTGGCCGTGAAAGAGATCACTGAGATTCCGAAGAAACTGGACGATCCGGTGCTCAAATCTTCAGGGTAGCGTAGGGCTCAGATGATGTTCTCCACATGATTGCACCAGGCCAGCACAACACCTACTGGTGCCAACGCTGTCAAGCAGGCCGCTGGTCCAGAGGTCCAACACCGCATTGGCTCACAGACGAGCAGCACATTCTTGGCTAGAGGAACTGAGGTTCTTAAGATTCAGACTCTATTAATCATGGGCGGTACTAACAGTACACATACAGAAGTACCTTGTACAATACCTTGATCGCCGTGATCAACTTCCCATTGGTTATGGGGGTTTTGGATTGTTTCATCTCTGGCTTGTAATTGAGGTGTTTTCCTTGGACGACAAAGAGATGGCTCGCAAATCAAGTATCCTTCACCCGCTTACCACACATTTCACTCCGCCGAGTGACTGAACCAACGCGGCCATCCGCTCAGGAGTATGGGGCCCCGGCCGGTTCTTCCTCGTCCCTCAGGAACCAAACTGCGCGCGGACATGCTATCCAACCCAAAACTCCGACGCCGAGGTCCTGTTTGGCATTGGCGTCAAATTCTACTCCCCAGACCTGCTGTGCCCCTCCGGTCACACCACAACCGGCGTGTTTTTGGAGACGGGCAAGCCACGACGGGGTTTTTACGTTTTCTCCTCGCAAACCAAGAAACTCACGGATTTTAAATCAGGCGTATCGTCTAATTTGGAAAAACTCTACCCTATCAGCACCATGGCAATTGACGAGACTGGCGCCTTTTGCTGTCTCATCGGATACACGATAGATCCCGGCAATCCCTGATGCACCAAGACACTCACCGGCCCGACAGCCATCGGGGTTGTACGGGTGCCATGTCCACGAAGGCGGCGAAGACTACCTCTTTGCGACGAGCACAACGACGGTCAGGCGGTGGTGCCAGGATCAAAGCTCCCGGGCCAGAAGAAGCACTAGGTGCAGAGCCGGTTATGGTGGAACACGACGGCCGTGAGCGCTGGCAGCGAGTCGAGCTGGACGGGAGAGTGAGAGCAGAGGCGTGGGGGATATAGAAGATCTGAATTGCCGGGATATTAGGTTGCATAGCAGCATGGTGTGTTTGAACCATCAGATCATCTGGCCAGGGTGAAGCAGAGGCTCTGCTGAATATTATTACATGCATGGGGACAATGGAGGGGACGGCAACTCTTCGAATTGATTCTATCTCTGTCCAAGGATGGATCGGTAGCGGAGATTCTTCCACAAGAGCAGCTACCTCTCCTACGTTCCAAGCAAAACAGAAAGCGCCGCGAGGGACAATGCATGTACGGCCGTTTCCGGTGTAGGATGTATGAGAGGCGCGTTGAAGGGAGAGTGGTTGATCGGAATAGCGTCCAGGGAACGGTCTTCCTCTCTTGCGCGACGGACAGCTTTCAGATCTTCCTTGCCTACAAACCAAAAGACGTATAGGGCGTTAGCAGCGGTAGCCAGGCGGGAGAAGTCCTCGCATAGACGACGCGGCAGGTACTCTAAGACCTTTCCGGGACCAAAGAACCCACCAAAGATATCCTTCAACTTCTTAGATAGCCCGGGATGGTTCGTGGTCAGGGGTGCCCGGACCGATATGGTCATCTCGGGTGGTGAGGTTGCGTCGACTTCAATGCTTCGCTCTTCACGATCTCCCTAATACCGTCCATCAACCGGGACCGGATCCTGCTTAACGAAATCCTTGTGGTGTCGGGTGCCCGCTTGATCCGACAGCTGCTCGAAACACCTCTAAGCAGGCGTATCGACTTCTTGTGACGTATTTAGCTGGCTAGATCTTAATGACACCGGTCCTACACCACCCAGCGTAGCGTCCCCCTCGCGCCCGTGATGGGTAAGATCCCCTCTACCTTTCGCTACCAAGATGCAGAAGGTTCCTAAGAGGGGTAGTCGGCACTTAAACGGTAATTTTGTAGTGCGACAGAGGCATCAAAGCTCCAGGGAGTGAGACGTAGGGATATATATCTCACTTTTATGTTTGCCTGTACTTGGTTTATAGTAAGGTAGTACAGTAAGATCCTAACAATAAGAGGATAACTAAACTTATTATCCTAGATAAAAGTATACTAAAAGGTAAATTATAAGTCACTGAGGAGTTTAAACGGATAAGGCGATAAAAAAGAATATTAAGAGGCGTGCTATTCACAGTAGTAGTAAGGCAAACGCCCATTATGTCAGAGAGAAGAGACTGGAAACCACCAGAACTATAGATTTATAACCATTACCACAGACAGCTGCGTGGTTTTGCCACACGGCTTGCCACCATTTACAACAATAAGGAAAGCTCTTATAAGTGGTGCAAAAAAATTAGATTGTTACTCGTACTGTTTAACTTGAAAGGTTATGGCGTTCTGCGGTGGCTTATAAAGTACAGTAAGCGGGCAGTACATCTCTGAACCAAGCATATGCGGTTCTTAACCCTCTCTGTCCACTTAACTACAACAAAACTCTTAACTGAGGCCCGGCTAGCAAACTCACTAATACTTCCGAAGAACACCTTCAGCCCGAACTATCCTGCAACCTGGCAGAACAAGATATCGTAGCACATAAAATTTCCATTCTCGTACCTTGCCTACATGAATATTATAAAATAAAGGAGCTAATTCCACTAGAATCTATGCCTTTTGGAAACCTGAATCTGCGAGCCCGTACGCGGTTCTGAGGCGAAGGATCTGCGGCGATGGGGCATTAGCACTGGGACGATATTTTAATAAAGGCTTTCCACTTCTTTATTGATCCAGATACATTTTCCTTTGCTATTATTTTTATATTCCACTCCCTCTTACACCTTCTTCACACACATCCCCGGGTCCGCTTACCAAAAAACCCACCCTCCAAGAAGGCTCCAGTTGCCAAAAAGAAAATCCAACGTCTTCTCCTTCTGCCCGCCCGCTGATCGCCCTCCTTCCACTCCCCTCTACCTGCTCTTTACCACCGTCCTCCAAACCCCCTCCACTCCCTTTCACCACCACCTTAGCACCTTACACTATCAGCCGCTCTTATGCAACACACCTTGTAATACAAAGCAAACAACTGCACACCGAACCCATCATCTTCATGATCCCTGCCACCAGAATCAAGCTGTTGCCTGCGCATAAACAACAGCCGCCCATCATCCACCGGCACGCTCCAACTTCTTGGTCCGGTTTTCCTGTCTCGGACCCGTTAGCAGCAGGTTTCCTCGGATCCTGCATCCGAATGTACCCGTCTCTAGTCAGGTTTGCGTTGGGGGTGCCGTGCCAGTGTTGGGTTTGCGTTTGTGGTTGTGTCTGCATTTGCATTTGCATCTTTTCTTGTACTGGGTATTGTTGTGTCATGATGACCTGCCAGGCCTGGTCATGGGCTGCTCCTGGAACAGGCCCGTTGGGCCTTACCCATTGAGGGGGATGTTGTAGTGTATTTTGGAGCCCTGAATGGTGGTGGTATGCGCCCGCGGGCTGACCTGGGGGTTGGTAGAGCGGAGGGGGAGCTTGTGGATGCTGAGGAGTAGGAGTAGGAGTCGGAGCCGGTGATGGGTGGTGTGGCTGTTGTGCGGGCCAGGTGGCCGGGCCAGGTTGGTAGTGCGCCTGAGGGCTCGGTTGAACCGGGGCTAGGGGCTGTGGATGTTGATGCTGCTGCTGCTGCTGTGTAGGCTGCTGTGGATGGGAATACTGGTGGTGGGGCTGGTTGACGCCCACATGAGGCGGCGAAGCCCCGAGACTCAGACCAGGCAGCCCCTGATGGCCATGTACTGCCTGAGGTGAAGAGAGCGGCTTCGACTCCAGGTTGGGGACTGTCGGCTGATGAGGGGACTGTGTGGGTGCTGGTGTCGGTGAAGGAGCAACGTATGAGATGGTGGCCGGTGCGACGGCGTTGGACTCCGACCTCTGGACGGATCTGATCGGCATTGTGAAGTCGGGAATGCTTGGCAACCTGATGGTATCAGTGTCCCTAAAGCTTCAAGTTGTCAGAGGTCAAGGCGAAAGGAGCTCAGCAAACCCGGGCGGAGGGGCAGATTTGGGTCAGGCCAGCCTTCATAAATGAGAGAGGGAATCAGCGGTTCAGGGGATAGAGCATCACCCTGCAGCTCTCCCACACTTTCACAAATGCAAACTGTTTTCAGACGCACCAAATCTCCACTTTCTATTCCGGGCTGTCAGCCGCATCGTGGGGCGCCAGTTCATCGACGCCACCTTGGACCCATGTCACCTCTGGGCGTCAGACGCAACCGTGTGCCCTCGAATCCCATACCTTCCCCTTCTGACCGCGGGCCTCGACCGTGACGTCGTGCGGAGAGACCATATTGACGGCGCAGCTGTCGCACTTCAGCATCATGCTTCCGCAAAAGAGGATTGCCAAGTTCTGGGAACCAATGAAATCTACAAAGATCCGAAGGGTCGGCGCGGAGGTGACTGCGGCAAAGATAAATTCGGCACTAGCCGCTATGGTTACAGATGCAGCGAGAGCGGTTCCATGCCAAGCGCGGCGAGGTGGGGGGCGGATTGACGTTTGGTGTTGAGGAGGGTTGGGTCTGCGCCGGAAGAGAGGAGGGTTCGGACGGTTTCTGTGTGGCCGTGTTGGGATGACACTATTAGTGGGGTGAGGCCTTTGGAGTTTGGGGAGTTGATGTCGTCTCGAGCGGCGGTTGTGGTCTGAAGGAGATGGTGCACGATGTTGGCATGACCGCGGGAAGAAGCCCAGAAAAGAGCAGTGCTATCTCTTGGCCCCTGCAGCCGCGCATCGGCACGCCAGGAGAGGAGATGGAGTATTTTCATGTGGCCAGCATAGGCAGCTGCGATCAATGGCGGGAGGTCGGTGCCGATAAGCTAGTTGATGGCCCAAGCGAAGCCTCGCTGGAGAAGGAGGAGCATTATTTCCTCACGGCCCAAGTACGCTACAAGAGCAAGTGACGACTTCTTGGCGTTGGGCAGGGATCCGTATGGGTCGTGGGGAAGTCCCAAGGGATCATGTTTGTGATCATGAAGAGCAACTACACGATTGATGTCGTTGTTGGACACGCTGTGGTGCAACTCGTGAAAAACAACAGTCGATGTCACTTTCCGAGGCGTTGCCGGTGGTGTCGGTGGGCGGAAGTATATTCGACACCGCTGTACGAATATCGTCAAAGATCGTGCGCTAAAATTTAGCGAGATGAGGGCCACTGTTGCGGCGCACCATAGGGGGCGAATTTGACATCAAAAAGCAAAAGAGAAATACCTACTATAGCTTAGCGTCAGCTCGCTAAGTTATAGTACTCATCTCGCTAGAATTTAACGTTCGCCCCACTAGAATCGTCTGTCCATTTCAGCCCATCCTCCCAGCCCACCTGAATAGAAAAAGCGAGCTGGCAAGTAACATTTGATGTTCCCGTGGCGCTAGACACCGAGGAGCTTCTCGGTGTGTTGCACAGACTAGGAATGTATCGGCAAATCAGCGGCAGGATATCGTGACGGTGGCGAGACCTCACCATGCGCCTCACCCATGGTCATGGAATGATAAACTACCAATATCCCCATCCCCACAACTGATCTGAAATTGATACGGCATTCTCCCATTGCCTTGTCTCCAGACCTAGTGCAGAGCCTCCTGTACCACCAGTACCACCATGGCCACAGCCATATTCACCACCATTGCTACTTCTGCCGTGTTCACTATCATCACTACCACCACTCCCACAGCACCGTGCATTTCCTCCCGGTGGATTACATGATTGGAGAGGGGGCCGTCCCACCATCATGGCGGCTATGACCATCAACATGTTAGCGACTGGGAAGCGAAGTTCCAGAGCATGGGCAAACGAGTGGAGCAGCATCAAGGGAGCGGCAGCCTCTTGCTTCGATGACCTTGAGACGCGACTCAAAGGGAAGGAGGACGAGAGCGGCAGCGGCAGCAAACCCGAAGGGGACAAGGGAGGCAACAATAAGGCAAGTGATTCCAATTCCTAGGGGGCCGCGAAAACAAAATAGCACAAGAACGGAGCTTAGGAGTAGAACACGTTCCAGACTCTCAACGCACTAACACAACCGACAACAGGGAAAGACGATCGCCGACGCAGCACACAAAATGATCGAAGGCATCAAGATGGTAGATGAGGAGGTGCGCCTGATCTCCAACGTCGAGGAGAAAATCCAATCAATGGCAGGGATACATCCAAGGGAGAGAAGCTATTCGTCGTCATCTTCGTCATCTTTTAGTCTCATGCATAAATGATAGGCACCGGCCAGGATGCAGGAAATGTGGTTTTGTTATAATTGAAAATATTGATGTGTGATGTTGGTTCATTTCCTTCAATACGGGTTCGGTTAGGTAAAAGAAAACCTGTACCAGGTAGGTAGTTAGGATTACCACTTATTCTTCCAGCCATGAAACGAGCGATGTGTTCCTGTGTCCAGGGCCGTGATGCGCACCCCCATTACTTAGCGACATGACCCCGCCGGTAGAATTAGCCGAGGAGCGGAGTGTTTTTTGACAGTGAAGCTTCAATGTGTTGCTCTATTGGAGTAATTGACGACAGGATGCGAGTGCAAGAAAAACTAGATATAGTAGCGACAGTTATAAGCCACAGAAAGATCTCCAACCCGTTTGAAAGCCCCATCCAACTCAGTTGCTATCATCGACAAAATCAAGCATGGGTGTTGCAGAAGGCTTGATCAACCCTGTTCCGGCCGTATGATTTCCCCCACTCGTCCAGGTCCGCAAAGCCCGAGCCGAGGCCACCACAGTGGACAGATATCGCATCCACAAACTGGTCATATTTCCACCGAGCACAAGGGGCGTAATGATCTGACTTGTTGCAAACCCAGGCGACGGCGGCCCCGATTTTGATCCAGGCCGCCTCGCGAATATATGCGCCCCAGCCCGTGTCGCATTGGTTGGTGAAGAGGCCCCAGGCGGTATTCCAGTCTCCCGCATTCATACCCCCGCCACTGCATTCGATATGGTTGATCGGAATTGAAATGGCGCGAGGAGCAAGGGCGCGTCGCTCGGGAGTGAGCCCCGACAGAGGCACAAAGGTTTTATTGGTGATCTGGCCGTCTGCACCCAGTGTAGCGCGGTAAAAGCCATCTGGTTCGTCTGCGCCGACAATTATACCACCTTGGAGGCGTCGCTGCGGGAATGCAGAGTATACCCGGTCGTGAGCCCCGCAAGGAGAAGACCAAAGAGGGAGCTGGGCTTCATGATGACGGATAGTTGAACAGCCAGTAAATAGCTCTGGAGGTCGGATGAGTCTGGCGAGGAAGGGAACAGGTAAAGATATAGGATAGGACAAAGAGTTTGGCCGGGCAAAGTTTTTGAGTTGATGTCCGGTGACTTCCAAACTGGGCTGGAGTCGAGAAGTCAAAAACATGGAGCAGGCTGCCGGCTTTATACAAAATGAACCTGATGATCAGAATCGCTCTCTCATATCACATCCTCACGCCGAATCCCCCTACCTAACAGTTTAGATGCTGCAGTGCGGCGCAGCTCTCTCTTTGGCACACATCGGTTCTGTGTGTTGGTTGCCGTTGACAACTTTCAAGTCTGGGGTTGGCCAATATCAAGCTGAGGTGGTACAGTGTAACTTGCGCTCCTTTTTGCAACTGCGGTTTTTGGCATATGCAGGGATTGCGTCAACGTAGTACAAGCATCACCTGTGCCAAATCTTTGCAACCTCCTCCTTCGGGCATATGCGGAGCTTGCATGCTGTGCCCTGACTCGTATATGCACTTAATTCTGAGCAGCATGGAGCTCCGTGCATGGAGAGCAAGATCTGCCGTATGCATTTCGGGGTAAAACGAGGATTACGGCTGTTGACAGAGTGAGAGGTACGCGGGAAGGACGCGGAACCAGTGCGAAGACAGAAATCGCTCCACCGACATAATTACCCACCATGGGCGAATGGGGCGGTGTTCAATAAAGGGGGGAGGGGGGCCTGGGTGAGGGCTTTCGAAACCATTAGCATCATGTTACCGGGGCGTGTGGGAGGTTCACGGGTCAAAGTTAGAGGAGGCATCAAACTCGGCTATTTGCGAGCTCTCGTAGCCGTCAATAGATAACCACGCCCACATTACAATGGGTAATATTCCCTATTTTGGTTGAGGTTGCCGCATCTAATCTAGACTCCAACTTGTGCGGTGGATTTGCTTCTTCATCATTGTTCCAAAGTCTTGAAGTCGCTGTAATCCCTCGAGATAAGGGTGACCGCGACGCTGAGGTCTGTGTTAGCTTCGTGGCCCGCCAGAACAAAGCAGGGTACGAGAACGAAAACATACTCTCTCTTTTGGTCGCTCGAGAGGGCATCGATCATTCCGGCCAGAAAGCCACTGGTTCCAAGAGCTGCGAGGCCTCCTCTTGATACTACCATTCGTAGCGCGGCTCCAGTGTGTTGCATCGCAGTCAGAATGTCGCCAATGGAGACCTAGAATAAGATTTCAGCACTGAGGATCTCTACTATATCCTAAAGAACGCAGAACTACCTCATCTCCGGCCAGTATGACCGCTTTGGCTATCGTTGAGTCACGAGGGTTGCTCCCCTCCTCCAAGATGGCCTTGTTCAGAGACGCGATGCAAGCCACCTTATACCTGAGGGCATACTCCAAGTACCTGTGGGGGTCACCGCCATGCAGGGAGTGCAGACTACGACAGGCCGGGATGAGGAGGCCATTCAACATGCCGGGGTCCGTCAATGCCAGCGATACCCACTCCGTCTTTACTCCCCGCATGTATGCTTCGGGAGTTGGGAAAGTGCAGGTAGAGAAACTACCACGACTGACAACGACATTCACAACTGCTGGCCGTTAGCAGCCATCGTGTTTATTGTAATTACCTGGTGGCTTTTCGGGCGGGAAGGCCATGGACTGGGGACTGTGACTGTGGGGTGACCGGTGCCATCGGAAGCGGTGAAGAAGCAGGATTGGGTAACGACTCACGGTGGTCAAGGAGGTAATGCTCGAGCGTCGAGATTGGTCTTGCGGCTGATGCAAAGGGGTCCGTCGGGGCAGCGGAGAGCAGGGTCTTCGGGCTCGCCAACGCCGACCTAAACCGCCGTTAGCGTTCTGTAGTTGCTGCAGAAGTCATAGGATTGGTCTCCTTGTTGGAGGAGGGATATACGGACGCATCAGCAAAGTGCTTAGCTTCTCGTCTCTTGGCGTCTTGATACTCGGCCATCCGCTCTCGCCTGGCTCGGGCATGGGATTCTCTCGCGGCATACGATCGGGCTATTTTTCGCGAAGCGATAGAAGCCGTGCCATCTGCATTCTCCAAGAAGATGAACTGACTCCTCGGTCGGACCGCCAGGTTTGATGGGGCCGATGAAGTCGGAGGCTTGCAGGCATCTACAACAGGGGCTTCGGCCGCCATACCGCCCGTCTTCAGCGCATGAGCCATTTGAACCGAACTGCGATGAGTGAACTTCTGCAATTATTCTGTTGGGTTAGATGGGACATTTATTCAGTTTGCCACATTCGGAAGGCGCATTTCTTGGCCAGAGAAAAGGATGAGGTGAAGTTCCTTGTGCCACAGCCCAACTTACCCGGCCATCGGCACTAAAAATATAGGAATTATCCGTATCTGCGGCATGCCGTAATTGAATACTACGCACCGTCCATGCAGGCACCTTGCATGAAGTTCCCCGAGTTGAGCCGCATCAGGAGTGATGCCAAGCTTTGCAATGTCCAGGATAGGGATAGCGTCCCTCCAAAACAAAAATGACATGTCAAGCGGTCGACAGAAAAAACGGACTCGAATAGTAAGGTAAATGGTGTGATGTGGCCCAATTTCACAATAGTTCCACTCGGCCACACCACCAAAGAGTCAACAAAATGGTCGATTCCATGGTAGAGTGAATGAAGGCAGTGTTAGCCGGCGATGGTCGGATGACTGCATTCCAACAGGGCGATACATAGTGGTACCTAGACCGAATAGAGGGCTGCACCTATTTTCAGGTACCGAGTCCGGTTTTTTTTGTCGACAGGTTGCCTGTCTACACGGTAAGCCATCGTTGATTATCTAGGATGGCGGCCGGGGCCGGTTCATGCGTTACCGGCCTTACGGCGGCGAGAAGGGAATCATGGACTAGATCGGAGACTATTAGGTGGCAATATAAATATCTCTCACGGCTGCTGCGGTTTTGAAGTCTCCGATCTATCATCCATCTTCTACCATTTCTAGTTTAATTCCCGAAACATATTATGGCCCGGCGGCCCTACGCGAAGGGGGCACCTTGGTACGATCTGCGCAGATGGGGGCTATTGGCATGGGCTGGAGCGGTTACGGCAGTCATTGTCGTTGTCGCCGTTATCGTTGTTCCTGTGCTATTAGTTACGAGGCGAAACAGCAGCGCAGACCCTTTTCCGAACTACGCGAAGCTGAACTATTCGATACACGAAACGTGTAAGCCTGGAGTCTCGATGTTCAACCTTCAGGGGCGAGGGCGGCTGATCATATCATTCAATGCATCCAGACCGAACAAAACACTTTTTCGACAACTTCAACTACCGCACTGGCGATGATCCATGTACCTGCTCAGTCCCTCCATTCTCTCCAGACCTCTCGTGGATAGCTAAGTGAATTCTAACTCGTTGACAAGCGCATGGGCACGTTCACTATGTCGGATCAGACAATGCGGCAACATATGTAAGAATCCCCATGGTACCCCTATTTCAGACAAAAAAGGTACTCTCCCTAGGTAATTAACACCACATAACTTAGAACCTAACCCCAACCTTCGCCGACTCGGTCATGGTAAAGGTTGACAACTCCGTCGGTCCATCCTCAAGTCCAGACGCCTCAACAGGCCGCTTCTCGGTGCGCCTCGAGTCCAAAAAGCAATACAACCAGGGCCTCTTCCTCTTCGACGTCAAGCACAGTCCCTACGGATGCGCCACCTGGCCGGCTCTGTGGCTCGTTGACCCGCACCACTGGCCAGCCCATGGCGAGATAGATGTCATGGAGGCAATCAACCCTGCGGCCCCGTTAAGCCCTACTACGGGAAATTTGGCCACGTTGCACACCGGTCCGTCGTGCCGCATGGACGTCAAACGCAATATGACGGGCTCGGTCGCTAGGGTGCTTGGCTCTGACATCCTAGCGACTGACTGTGATGTCAGTCCTGGCAACAACAATAACAACGCCGGCTGCGGTGTGAATGGCAGCCCCGAGACATACGGCGCAGCCTTCAACGCGGCTGGCGGCGGCATCGTGGCTGTTGAGTGGCGTGCTGAGGGCATTCGGATATGGCAGTTTGGAAGGACGGCTATTCCCGCAGATATCAAGGCGGGTGAACCTGACCCGAGTGCCTGGCCCGTGCCGCTGGCTGATTTCCCGAACACGAACTGCGATATCGGCGGACACTTTAGGAATGCCAGCATTGTGGTCAATATTGACTTGTGCGGGGACGCTATGCCTGAGAAAGTGTGGGGTGCGTCAGGCTGTGAGTAATTGCCTTCCCTTGGGACAAAAACCCCTTGTTCTTTGCTTTGATAAATCTCGAAGAGGTGGCACATGGAGATGAAGCTAGGAAGAAGCTAACTTGGGCTATACAATTACAGGCCCTACCCCCTGCGTTGGCTCGCATAAGTGCGTCGGTGGTTGGACTAAGAACAACTGTACGGACTTTGTATCGAATAATCCCCAGGCGTTTACAAATGCGTACTGGGAATTCGGCGAGTTCCAAGTATACAAGGATTCTCAACGGGCTTGATAACATGGGCACTGCTTGTCTGGTCACTTTGATAATGGTACCATGCTCAAGAGTTACAGGGTGTCAATATTTGGAATTCGGGGCTGGGTGCTGGCTTTAGAGACTGTGATCCTCGAGCAACGAGATCTACTGAGATTCTGGCAATGGTCAGCTTGTTTGCACGATTCCAGTTACGATGTAACGTACAAACATAACCGCATCTGACTCTGACCAGCTTGACTTAAAATGGAGGCTGGGCAGTTTCCCTGCTTTCTTTAAGCCGCTTTTGGCAACCATTTATGGTCAGTTCCAGCCACACTTACCCTCGCAGTTTAGAAAGAGAACACATCCCCGTACTGTAGGATCCGTCTCACCTGTACTGTAGCTCCACTAAACGCCTATAAATAACCCTAACCCTGGTGATAGGCGCTTTTTTCTCCACGTTCCAACAGGGCAAAGTCTACTCCGCCTCGCTGTTCAGGGAAATGTTAGGACCAAATGGAAGCGATCCACACGACTGGACTCGGGCACACCTGTAGGGCATGCGCGAGTGTCAACCCGGCAACCCCGCCCTCCAGCAATCAGCACCAGAAATGGCTTGTTGGCCATGCTGATAATTAAGAGGTTGCTCTGTCCGGCGAAACAAAGAGAACAGCAGCTGTGGGAGGCGACGGTTGCGATGGTGCAGCTCTTGCGGATTTTCGATAATACTCAGGATTGTCGGCTGCGGCCCAACCGTGAAAACGCAGAAACTAGCTCTCCTTTTGTATGTGGGCAGGACGGCGGGGTCATGCGATGCGGCTAACTCGGCCTTGCCTTTGGACAAAAGTCCGAAGCGGGGGTTGAATATCCGAGCGTTCGGCATGGCGGGTGCATCCAATCGTGTAGGTTGGGCACCATGTTTTCGCTCCCCGCATCTTGTCAACTGCTCTTCTCACGCGTTCTTCATTGTTGACAGCGCGAATCCACCATCAATGGCTGTCACTTGCGAGCCCTGCAAGAAGACTTTCAAGACCGACGAGAGCCTGCAACGGCACGTGCAGGACTCGCCGCGCCACAAACACAATCAATACTGCGAAGTCTGCGATCGCTACTTCAATCGAGTCGATAGCTTGCAGCAGCATCTTCAGGAATCCAAAGCCCATAAAAATGTGGCTGCCGCTGCCGCGGAGGCCACCACCACTAACAACACGCCGCTTGACGAGTTCTTCCTCTCGTTTCAGACCTTTGAGTATGATCCCTCATTGTCACCCGCCAAGTCTTACAGCTTGTTGCGTCGGCACATGGCATGGTCCAGGGAGAGTCCAGAGGGAAAAGAAGCATGGGAGAGGTACAGGGAGGCCTTGGTGGATGAAGTGAGGGTCTGGTTTGGAAACGAGAACGATATCGCCGCATGGAATACCTTGTGTCGGGCTATTGGGGTTCAACAGCCCCCTGAAACTATTGATGCATGCGTGGGGGTATGTTTTCAATCGATTTGTCGCCGTGATCCCCTGCAGCTAACGCATTACCATTACCCAGGTCATTCGAAACACCCATGTCAATATCGTTGACTTGATCGAGTGGGGCAGAGGGGGAGGGGGAGAAGAAACTGTGGAGGTATTCAGCAGTATGGGGGCACTCCGTGAGTACACTATCACATCCCAGAAATACTTTCCCCTGGATGCCGTGGTAAACGAGCGAGGAGAGACAAACATTGTGCTGCGGCATCTACTTCGCAAGTTCTTTCCGAAACAAGGTGGACGAGCAAGATTCCTAGTTTGATGTCATGCTCGATTCCTGGATATGTCTGGCAAGACTTTGAAGAATTTGGATAGTTATTATGAGAAGCAACGCGGATATATTGTAACTAGCAATACTCAGATGGTTGAAAGAGCGAGGAGTCATTTTCATGACATACACTCAGTGGTTTTGGTGGTCCAAGCCTGACAGTTTAAACAAAAGTAAGCTCCGTCGCTTCAAGCTCCACACCCGAAAAGTCACTATTCTTGTCTGGCATCGTCAATACCACGCCGGTGCCCATCCTCCGGAATTCATCAGGTACGCGGCCAGTCACCTCGAGAAATAGTAACTTGTGCATGATGTGTTGATACTCCAGGCGATGGCAAATATTACCGCAGCGGGCTGTCGTGGAATCGAGCACGCAGCGGGCTGTGGTCGAAGACCCCAGCTCGGCAGTCTTATGCTCCACATCAAAACAACAGAGCACCCGCAAGTAGTCGGGATGTCGCCGGGGAGCGGCAGTAAAGCGGCGATAGCTCATTATCTCATACATAACCTAGAAGGCTATCGGACTCTCTTGGCCCTCCTCGGCCGTTCCGACACTAAACGTAAGGAGGACTTCTTTTGGCAGATCTCTGAGGTTAGCACCTTGCCGGACCACTGCACGGTAGAGTCGAAGAACCTCGTATGCTCCTTGTCTAGAGAGTGGTGCCTCTATGTGTTAGAAAAGCGCTCCGGCATTACACTTTTTTATGTGTGCTTACAGTTAGAGACCCATCCTTTCTTCGCGGTGGGGGAACAACTAAGGAGTACAAACTTGAGTGTTCGCTAGAGCTTCTCGCTGTTTTGGGTGTCTGGCTTTGCTTTCCCGTAGAAGGACCATTTTTCCTATGAGAGGGTATCTCAGTAGATCTTTTTGAAGGTTGCTGTGGGTCTTTGCATGGCTATCTCTTGTGTAGCATTGTAGAACGTCTTGTTCTAATGCCTGGCGTTTCGGAAAATTCTTCTATACTAGACGGCTGGAGAGTTTGACAGCCAGCTTTAGGTTTCTGGGAGGTTTAGCGCATCTTTTGCCTGGGGTTATGTGTGTTGCCTTAGGGTGGGCGAGCATCTTTCGCACTGCCTCTTGGAAAGTTTTTTTGGGATCATAACGTACTCCTCCTAGATTTGGTTTTAGAGCTCACCGGGAGGGAGAATCAAGGGGGAATGGAGTGGCCATTTGGCATGTTTAGTCGCCTGAGGACCGGATCCAATTTACATTTCCTGATGCTTCAGCTTGTCAGGCTAGTAAAAAAATGAAGACTAGCACCTGAAAACCACAACCCAAGTCACTTGTGCACGCCTGGCAGTTGCCCCAGCACACCCCAAACACAACACAACTTCCACGGCGGCCTCAAGCCCAGTACCCCTTCCAGCAGAGCAACACGCCCGCTGTAAACAATAAACCCTCGGTTGCATACACGGAACTCCCTCCTGTATCTAAGCCTAGCCATGTCGTGGGCCACATCATTCTCGAAAAGCCAAGTCCTAGGGCGCACCACCCCAGCGAGGTGATGAGAACGGGCCACCTTGGCTGCCATTTGTTGTGGTGAAGGATGATGGACAGACCCGAGACGAAGAGAATGCTGCCGTTCAGATAAATGACTACGGGATCTTGGCTTGGGAATATCTCGGTGTTTTTGAACTCGGTCGTCGCGAGCAGAATCGCTGTCGGTCCAAGGAGACGGGCGAGGGATATGGATCGTGCGGGGTCCATTGCGATTGATTGATCCTATCCCGCTCCCTGCGTATATTCACTCAAGCTGTCGATATCAGGACTAGTTGGATGCGAAAATTAAGTGGGTGGGAGACGTATCGCGATAATGTAAAGTCTGGAAACTATGCGAAAAGAATTGAAGTCAACCACGTGTTGACTCCCGATCGGGTCTCCATCGTATGACCTCGGCTGAATATCCCTCCGACGGGACGACCAGGGCAGTCCAGCACCTCCCACGTAGAAAATGTATGCAGTTTAAAGACACGAGATGCAAGCCATTCCTACCTACCTAGACATATAAATACATAAAGCCAGCTCAAATTCAGATTTCCGCCTCTCACTAATATTTTCTTCCACTCTCGCTAAAAGTCGGACCCAGAGCTACGAAAAGGGGCTAGCAAAAAGGAAGGTTGGATTTGTATAAGCAGATGGGCTGCTAATCTTTTTCCTAAGAAATAGACAAAGATGCCCGAGAGGTTTTTAACGAGGGAGCTCGCTACGGACTTCGAGGACGAAGCCCTTTAGAGGGGAGATAGTTGTAACACCCCAGGGCCTAGAATCTGAAGGCGCTGGCGCGGGGACGCCGCAGGTTCCAAAACCGGCACGAGTCTGGAACCAGCGCGGGGATACCGATCGGGGATGCCGATCCTACACCTGTGTTCAGAGCAAGTATAATACGACATCTGTCAGAATCTAGCACTCATGGCCAATTGTGGTGATAGTTGTGTATTGTTGTTCTGTGGAAGAGAATCTCTGGCCTGCAGGGTCCCCTATTGCCAAGCCGGCTACATCCGCGAATGGCTCCAATTGCTTATATAAGCTGACAACATCTCTGACCGCGACAGAGAGCGGGGAAGACAGGTTTTAATTGATCACTCACCTAACCCCCTTCTACCTCGAGAGGAAGGATATCAAATAGACGAGTAGGTGAGGTAAGATAAAGAATTATGGGTTTAGAGCCAAGACCAGAGACTATAAGTTCTACGGTGTCTGCGGAAGTAGCATCTGCATTGACTTCTTGGGGAAATGGCACTACGGTGACATTATTAGTTTAAACGCAAAGTTTCTTACATACCTACTCCTTCACCCGGAATCATGGCTAATCAGTGCTGGTTAGATACGGATGGTTGATGGCGTTGATCTTAACAACTTGTACATCACGAAGAGAAATATGCGAGACGATTAACAGGGTCTTTCCTTATCAAACAGGACGCATTGACCTATCTAGGTAGTGATTTCTCATGTATTCTAGGTAGATAGGTAGACACTCTCCATAAACAACCGATACCGGAAACTCAACATCCAATGGCGTGAATACACGTTAGCCAGCTCCTCGCTACATCTTCTATGTTCCCGAGTGTCCCATAAGTCAAAGGTTCCCATCCTTTCATCGTATCGTTCCATCTTAGTATCATGAGAAGAGCCGCTCCGGGCTCGCACCTGGCTGTAGTGGCAGGAAGATTAAAGCGCTTGATCAACCCGACCACCAGTTCCCGGTGGTCTCCCCGCGGAAGGGAGCGCGAGAGATAGATGTGACTCACGGCCCTGCCTTTCTCTGCGCCCTCATTCAGCATCATCGCCGCCTTGAACCCAAAGCCCCCCCAGCGCGAGTCGGAACTAGGCTGCGAAGCGCCAAGCTTGATGCGCAGAGTTTTGGCGGTTAGGTGCAAGCGGCCGCTGCCCCTTTTCTTCATAGTTGCCTCGGCAGGTTGCTTGACGAACTAAGTAAGACTGGTCCCCATGGCGTCTCAGGCCTTCATTTTCTGTCCGCCAACACAGTAGTAGACCTCACGGCCATCCACGACCGGGAACGACGGCATGGAGCACATGTTGGGCATGCTGCCGCACCCCGGGGCTGCGCCCAGCCACGAGGGTCTGCGCCTTTTCTTTAGAATTTCAAACGCTAAGTCTGCCGCTGCCTTCTCCCTGTCGTTCTTCCCGTACCTGCTGACGTCCAGTGTAGCCCCGAAGATGCTGTCTTTAGTTTCACTAAGATAGATAGTCGCGACTCTTCTTCCCGTTTCCCGCCAGTTACCTTCAAGACGGGCCGAGACGCCCCTTCACCCAAGCTCGTGGAACTCGCGCGCAACCACCCCACGATCTGGCGAGACCACGAACAAGTTCATCCAGCTGTCGTTGCCTGTACCGCTACCCCCGATACCTAGTTCCTGTCCTTAATGTGCAGCGCAGCTACAAAAGACGATGCAGTGGAATCGCTTTTTCGGGGGGTGCTATAGACGGATCTAAACGCCTCTCTGCTTTGAAGGAGGTGGTGCGCTTGCGAGGTGGTTGAAGGTTTGGGGTTGTACCTTTGATCTTGTTACCGTTGAGCAAGCGATGCGCGATGGAGCCAATCCAAACCTGGCGCCTGTCAATCGCCGAGGTCGGCCGTCGACGTGACGGACGCCACTGGGACGGGGGTCAGAGGAAGCGAAAGCGGCGGAAACAGCGGAGCAAGGTGTTTGAACTGCGCTTTTCAACGATGTTTCCTATCGATCTTGGAAACGAACGCACTCCGATGACGTTGAAATAGGGATGCCACATAGGATGAGAGACGGAACGGCACATCCCTGGCAAGCTCCTGCGCACGTAGATGCATTAGCATCGAGGTACTGTACTGTAGAACACAGCGGACCACTGCTTCTGTTAGGAATGCAATGTCAGATTTCCACCTCAAGCCTCGGCTTGCGCAGGCGGCTACCCCGCGTTTGCCATGCCGAGCATTCCGGGCCGACTTCGATCCGCGAATTGCAGACAAATTTGTTCGGCCGGGAACTGGTCCTTGGGTCAAATTATATGTGTACAAGGCAAAACTACAGGATTCTTTTGAGGCCCAGTTCTCGTCCCTTGTGCCAAGTTTTGGTCCCGAAGAGTTCCACGAAGCTCAGCCATCCTCGACACTTCACAATGCGCCCTCCGAACCTGCATTTCTACCGCTTTCGACACACTCGCTGCGAAAACCCCGGAGTCTCCCGTACTCGAGATCCCTGACTTCACGCTCGCGGTCGCTTTGCGTGCACGCGCTTTGCCGGAAAGCCGTCAGTATGGAGTCAGTCCCCCCGACCACCAAATTGACCCGCACCTCGAATTCATGCGGCAGTTTCTGTGACAGCCATGAGGGCTATAGGCCTTCAGTCTAGCCTAGCCTCGAGCACTCAGGGCAGGTGTGCATTCTGGCAGCTGTCACAATTACGCAGAGAAACGAGGCGATTGCGAACAATTGCTTCGCTCCGTGAACAATCGCGGCTATAAAGATTAACAATACGTCCTTTTTAATTCGATCTAGTCGTTTGCAGCTTGATAAACCTCTTCAATCCCCTTCCTCGAAAAAACTCCAGGCTGCGCAGCGCGCAAGTCATTCCAGAACCCAGAACATGCAGCCCGCAATTGATTCCCTCGCACAACGGCCAGCCATGGCGTCGCACCTTGTGGCTCTAAATAATGACTAGTTCGAGGTCCGGGTCATTGAGAAGCTGCACTCCATTAGCAGAAGCCAGCACTTGGCAGATACAGAACGGCGTACACTTCGCTCGCTCGCCCAGGAGTGGATCTTGTTCCAGTTTCGACAAGTTCGCCGGACTTCAAACTGAGGATCGTAGGCTATCTTGCCCTCCCAGGTTGTTCGGGTGAAACCCATTGGCGTAATATCGGCGAAGCACTGGATACTCTGGCGAAGATCATTGACACAATGCGCTGGATCTGGTCAGCTAGCTCACCACTTGGCCTCGGCCGGATTGGGGATCCTTACCAATGTGATGCTCCAAGGCTTCTGGAGACTGGTCGAACTTGTAGTGATGAGGTTGCAGAGCCATTCGGAGGTAATTGAGGCAATGCAGCTGATGGTACACATCGAGCGACACAATGTATCCACCGTTAGCATGGAGAGAGGCAGTTGGGGTTTCGAGTTGGCTAGCTTCTTGTTCGCTGAGTCGAACGTACTTCCCTAAGATATGATAGACTCTTAGCAGGAAGCCCTAAAGGGACAACCGGAGCGAGCGGCTTACCAAATTCCAGATCATCCCAAGCTTTATCCACCTCCGCGTTGGCGGGGCCGCCATACACAAGCCGTCGTCCATCAGTAGTGTTCTCTCCATAGCCTTGGTCAAACCTCTTTCGGTGATATTCGACCAGAGACGTGGCAGGCGCTGCGCATCGACTATTATTAGCCGTTATCCGTTATCCGTATGAGCCAAACAGAGTGAAATTGGCAACTTACAGTAAGGCGCAAGGCCACCCATTTCTCCTTGTGAGCCAACGCTAAGTCTCCCGAGAGAAAATCCAGCAGCCGTAAACATGGCTATCAGAAGAATCTGAAACATGCGAGAGGGAGCATCTCTCCTGAAATGTTGCGTATTCACAATATCTTCGTGGAGTCCATCTTCGGTTGAGCTCAAGAAGCCCTTTGCTTCCAAGTCATCTTGACGAATTGCCATGTTTGTGAGCGCTAAGAAAGAATTGCCTCGCGACCCGATGTAGTGGGGACAAGGAGCGGAAAATGGGAGAAAGAGAGGGGGATAATGGAGAGAAAAGAAGTGGCGAGATCGCCCCCTTGTAAGGGCCCCGCCCGCCGCGGGGTCGGGATACATAGCTTACGACATGTTACCGGTCAATATGAGTACTACAAAGAGAGACCTCATCACATCACCCCCCCCCCCCCCCCCCCCCCCTCTCCCCCGTTCCCGTTGCAACGCGTAATATTCTGGAGCCATGTTCGTGAGGGTGTTGCGTATAAAGTGCTCTGTGTCTCTCAGCATATCTCTTCAATGCAAAGCCAGAACGTTGAATAGATATTCTACATGCGGGGATGATATTGGCCAGATATTTCGGCAGTAATTTAAGAGGCCAGCTTGGCAACTCAAAGGCGGAAAGTTGACCCTTGCATGAGCGCTAAAGGGCCGAAGTCATATGGATGCTGGGGTGGATATTTCTGTGGCAGAGTGATATAAACAGGCTTCTTGTTAAACCATCTTGTGTCAGAACTAGGCCCGATTTTATGTATAAATAGAGGTGTGTCTGGTGGCTGAGAGGAGTGTTATATGTTCAAAGTCGGTTCAACCCAAGCTCATTCTCATCTGCCCGATCAAACAATTGAACAAAAGTTTTGAAGCACCATCCTGAAAATGAAAGCCTTCGCTACCGCTACCTTTCTCCTTCTCGCAGCATCATCAGCTGTTATGGCTGCCCCCACAAGTATGTGGCCAATCTTCCATCGAGGCAGAGCATCGCTAATGAGAATTTTCCCCTTGATACAGATGTTGAGGGATCTGTTGGATTGGACGTTGCCTTTGGCAGCCACAAGAATGGCTACGAGGGTGAGAACAAGAGATCTGTTGGATTGGACGTTGCCTTCGGCAGCCACAAGGATGGCTACGAGGGTGAGAACAAGGGATCTGTTGGATTGGACGTTGCCTTCGGCAGCCACAAGAATGGCTACGAAGGTGAGGCTTAGAGTTCTTGGCTGTAGGTGCTCTTTCATGACCCAGAGAGCCTGTCATTTCCGAGAGCAAACTCAAGAGGGGGTGCATTGTCGCAGGGATATCTAAGCTGCTGAGAGATCTCTTCCCCCTTCCCCCTACTGGTAGTCGTTATAATATACGCACCTATTACACATGAAATTGTTTGAATCATTCGCAACGCTTGTGGCATGTGTCGCTCCTTTTCTCCCTTTCCTTGCAAAGCTTGCGCTTCATCTTATGCAAGTCTACTTACAGTGAGACTGGATAGATTAGAGCAATGTGGTACTAGATTGCTATCTCACCTTGCTGATCACGGACTCGAATCCTCAATGAGGTGACCAATATGGAAATTTGGTATCCCGGACTCATAAACCTAGGCTCATTCCTTCCTATCTACTGTGCCCCGTTGCTGCAGCTTAGTATTAACCGAGAATCTGCGAGTTTCCTGGAACGCAAGTTGGTCGACCCCCCCCCCCCTATTGGCCAGCGGATTCCCGCTGCTGCATCTCAGTCACAATGGCAGCATTGCCAGCCGCACATCTGCTTGCGCACTGCTTTATTCCAAGGGGTTGAGATCCATAGCCTTGGCGGAAAGTGAAATAGTTCACAAGGGGTGCAACACGGCTGATATCTAAGCGTGAACCTATGACGCGGCGGGCCACACTCGGGGCTGTACAGGATTGATTGATACTATCAGTTATCACGTAGTCGGATCGTATGTGAATCGCCTAATAGACTTTAATATGACAACGTCAATCGAAGATGCGGAAGTCCTTCCTGTATTACAACATGGCGGGCGGCTCACCCCCTGTCGAGCTGCCTAAAGGTAGAAGGAGGAGTCCATTGTGACGTCGAAAACACGAGGTCCAGATTGACGCCCCACCAATATCCACGGCTTCCAAAGACGCATGAGGAAGAAGGATGGCGTCAAGGAGTGGTGAAGAATTAAAATTACACATAGCTTGATTGGAATTAGGGGCGGCGTTGAATATTTGCGACGTTTGAACGAGCTGCTTGCTTAAAGTATCTCTGCAATATCAAAGCAGACGCTGAGCCGGTGGGAGAGGGTTCAGTGCTTTCCTGATGGACAGGGGAGAATGAGTAAAACCGGAAGCGCCTCGCGGATAAAAGTATTGTCTCCCGAAACTCAAAGATCGATCGGGCACGTTTTCATTCATCTATTCAAACCTCATTTACCCACGCCAAGATAGTTCCAAGTCCGCTGCTTGCGAGTCTATCAAGGGGATGTCATTCAGATAATAAGTGGGGCATCCATCAATGCGCTGAGCCTCAACGATCTGTTTCCCTTGAGAAGCGACCCAATTTCGCCTACGTCTTGTTAAGGCTGAGCCAAGTAATGTGATATTGAGGAATACTTTGTGTATAGTGCCGGGGACCTACTTTAATTCCCATCCAGCCGCCCAGCTACCCAGAGGCATGAATGACAGGCCCAGCGGAGCCGCCCTGCACCCCCCCCCCCCCTCCACCGTCCCGTGTTCCTATATGCAGGGCAGCATATTGTTCGTGTGCGCGTCCATACATCACACCAGTCAACACCACAAGCACAAAGTCCGGCAGTTGGTCGAACTGCACTG
>Ga0247760_1000630_pt1 | contig 37244 bp, 31 predicted proteins | sample UWRJL171409R4_FD_179936 | JGI IMG/M metagenome (GOLD analysis project Ga0247760, IMG submission 179936) | Plant litter microbial communities from Arlington Agricultural Research Station in Wisconsin, United States - UWRJ-L171-409R-4 | ecosystem: Environmental > Terrestrial > Plant litter >... | reverse complement strand
GGGGTGGGGGAAGACTTCTAATCCTCCCATTCTTTGATAAGTTCCGGTATTGTCACGCCGCGATGACCAAGCCAGTTCAGATTTTCATCAAGATAGTCAGGGTGGTCCCCGACATCATCTAGTGACTCTGCACCTCCTGCCATTGCCAAGATCTTGATGGCTGCCCATTGTATCTGCAAGGCCGCAAGCATTCGGTCGGCATACCGGAGTTCCACCTTGAGATAGAAAATATCACCTGTTTCAACCAGGTGAGAAACCGAAACCTTCCTGTCGAGGGCAAAGACTGGGTTCGAGTCGTCGGTAAGGTCCAAGTCGCCGAATGTTTTACCAACCAGGCTGGATAAGGCTCGAGGAGTTATGCCCTCGGAAATCGTGTGAGCCAAGTTGGTATAACGCGGCATCCAGTGAAACTGCACCTTGACCCGCGTATATGTGGTGACATGTCCCTTCTTATTCGTGGCCTTCGATTGGAACTTGCCATCGATACCGAGCGGCTTCAAGGCGAAAAAACCTTGTCCCCACCAGTCGTGTAACTGCCTGTTGAGACATATTTCATTCCACGACTTGTCGCTAATCCCAGCCTTGGACGCAAAGATCTTGCGACAAAAAATCGCAAACAGGGTGGACGGCGACTCGTTACCGATAACCTCTATCTCCATCTCGTCGTCTTCTTCGTCCACTTCAATCTCGTCGTCTTCTTCGTCCACTTCAATCTCGTCGTCTTCTTCGTCCACTTCAATCTCGTCGTCTTTGACTGAATCCTCAGGAGAATTGTTGTCAGGGCTAATCTCGGGGGGCTCGTCGACCCATTGCAGTGTTTCAGTGAAAATGCAGAAAATTGCTGGTCCAAGATAACCCTTAAACTTGCGCTGCTGGTCTTCCTTGGAGTTGACACTGAATGGCACGATGTGACAAACTTCTGGATTCCCCGTCCCCAGGATGATGCAGCGGGTATGGTCGAGCAATCTTCGTTCGTCTTTCTCCTGCTTGCCTCTGTTGATCTCCTCTCCCGACTTCTTCTTCTTCTTGCTGCCCCGGTCTTCGAAGCTCTCACTCGATTGGTCTTTCCTTCTTCTCTTTTTTGCGCGTAACTCGGATTCGTGCTGGGCGGCCGCCGGTTCCGCAATCTTGTGAAAAAAATTGTCGGCTTTGTTTCGTTTCTGGACCATGACTAAATCAAGGACAGTGTATTAGTTATGCTCAAGTGAAATATACCTGCCTGGCAGGGACCGGGCTTACCTGTTTTGATAAAGCATGGCATGACACATAAATTCCGGAGCAGTTTCTCCAGGATTGCTTCGCGCAGCTGCCCAGTTACGCCAAAAAAATTTCGGAGCGTGGTCAAATCCATCATCATGAAAGTGGCGACGATGAGGGGGTGGAGCGGCTTGTAAAGACGCTTGGGTTCGCCGGAAAATGCTGGGAACTGAGCTTTCCAGTATTTCTCCAGTTCCTCCAGGTATTGCATCTTTTCCTCTGCCTCGTCGACCGGCAAAAGGTGACTCACTGGCTGGCGTTCTGAGACCATGGTAAGCGCGCGACGGATCAAATCTCGCTCCATGGGCGTGGGGTCTCTGGCGAGAAACTGTGACCACATGCCACTCCAGTCAGGCTCGGTCGCCATCCTGCATGTGAGTTCCCAAGTTCTTCTTTGTTGCAATGTGGTCGAAAATTCTGCCGCAGAAGGAAGAGAGCAAGTTAGTGGCAGGCATGGGGAAATTTTGTGAAAGTGGGAAATGTTTGAAGTGTGAAAATTTAAAATTTAAATACTAAAATTGTTAAGGTTCCGGCGCGTCCCTACTTCTGCAAGCTACTGCGATAAGGTTCCGGCGCGCTTGACGAATGCGTGACAGACTTAACGCGGCTCCTCAACCTGGTCATCCAGATATTATGTGTATCTTCTCGTGTCAAGTGGATTATTTTAAGCCGCAACTGGCCGGAGATCGAGGAATAGTTGGTAATAGCGGTACAGAAGGACTACGGTGCAGTGCCCTGACTGCACAACGTTCCACTTTTTGTGGTGTTTACGCATTGCGTCCTTTGGTGCCGTGACAACGGTATAATAATAAAATAGAGATTATTATACGCGATTATCTTTCCTCTAACGCAAATAGGATATTTCTCTGGGTAACCTTGGCCTGTTAAATACTTATAAACCCTAAGGTTCGGAAGCGGCAAACCCTGGCAAAATTACATATATTCCCACTAAGGTTAAATTCTCTATATACGTAAATAATAAAGTAGATTCGTTAATTTAAAGATATAGATTTTTATAAGTAAATACTTACCGTTACTATAATTATTTATTAACTAATTATACTTTAGAAACTTACTACTTTTATTAAAATGTTAAATAATATTTTAAATAATTTGGAATTTTAGAAAAAATTATTAAGGTTTACGATTCGTTTTTAACCCTTTAAAAACAAATCGTTTATTTTATCTACTAATCCGTTAAAAATTTTCTATTAAGTAAAACTACGTACCAAGCCTTTCGAAACGTTTTTAATTAGGCCTTTCCTCTTAAGATAAAAGATATAAACCAAATTATCTTTTTAAAATCACTTAATACAATATTTACGGTTTTATAATACGATATATACAATTTAAAGGTACTAAGATTTCCAATCAACAAGGTTTAAACGCTATCTTCAGATTTACTAACTATAGTACAGTATTTATACATCTTTTGGATTAACCATTTCCGCAATTTAATTTTCGATAAAAATACATTATAATATAATATATTAAATACAATCTAAACCTTCCTTAAGTAAAAGTACCTTTACTAACTTAAAGCTCTTAACTTACTCCAAGTTATATCAAAGGGTATTATTACTATAAAATAACTTAAACTCCTACTTATATATATAACCTATTACTATTAGAAAATTATATTAATAAAAATATAAGGGTATATTAATTAGAAGCAGCTAACAGCCTTTATTCGAGATATATATCAATTCGCTCTCTTCAATAAATTAATAATTAAGCAAGCTCCTCTCCAAACGTATATATTAATACTCTTATTTATATTAGCTTTTAGTTTAGTAAAAAAGAAATTTAAAGCGGAAGAACTTAACTAAATTAGTACGAAGCTAATAGTAGAAGCAGACTAAAATATATACCTCTAAGCGCTAAAAGGCTACAGCGGCTTAGTTTGGTTAGTTACCTTTTTACCAGATGGCTAGCGGCTCGTATCAGGTTCAAACGACAAAATTATTAAGATCTAGGATCCCACCTCAGGACAATACCTACAAACGTTAAAAGGCCACAGCAGCTCAGTTCAGTTAGTTACCTTCTCACCAGATAGCCAGCGGCTCGTATCGGGTTCATTTAGAGCTGGAGCAAGGCCACTAGAGAAGAGAAACTCGCTTACCTCGCCGCGGCCGTGTGCGTGACCAAGAAACCGTCTCGGCTGGGAAAGGCCGGCTCGACGCTGCATGACGATTTCGCGTATGTGCATGCGGTGCTTTCGGCGCCGCATCAGAGGAGTAAGTTATTATTCCCTTTCCCCTATCTCTTGCATCTCTTTCTTTTCTTTTTCTTCCTCTTTAGTTGTCTTGTTATCAAAATCAGATATAGGGGAAACATACACATAACATGGCAACTAACACCTAAGTAGTCCACTTCCAAGCGGCCTTTCTCCCCTGGCACCGCCTCTTCGTACACGTCTACGAAAAAGCCCTTCGGGACTGCGGTTACACCGGCACGGCCATGTACTGGGACTGGGTTTCCGACGCGGCTGCCCCCGCTAAAGCTTCCGTGTGGGATCCCATTACCGGTTTCGGCGGCAATGGCGTCCGTACCAATGATAACGGCCCGCGTCTACGCGTCGTCGATGGTCCGTTTAAAGATTATCGTCCCCGGTGCTGGAATTCCGATGAAGATCCCCATTGGCTAAGTCGTGATTGGATTCCCGCCGATCCGGCAAACGGTATGCCCGAGCTGGTGGGGAATAACTACAACGCTACGGTGGTGGCCGAAGTCAATACGAATACCGTGTATGATCAGTTTCGAGACAGGCTCGAGAATGGTCCGCATGCGGCGGTCCATGCCGGCGTGGCGGGTGGGTTTCTGGGATTGGGAGATATGGGGTTCCAGAATGCTTCTCCTAGTGGTGAGTTTTTTTTCTTCTTTCTTTCTCTATCTATCTGTCTCCGATTCAGAAACGGGATGCTGACAGCATATAAAAATGAATAGACCCCCTCTTCTTTCTTCATCACACCCAAGTCGACCGGCTCTGGTGGATGTGGCAGCAACAGGACCCCAACACCAGGACCAACGCTTACAATGGATTCCGCCTTAACGAAGATGGAAGCCAAGGACCGGCGGCTTCCCTGAATGACGTCCTCCCCTTGGCAGGTCTGGAAGCAGATTGGGTTGTGCGAGATGTCATGAATGCAAAGGGGGGGAAACTGTGTTATACTTACTAACTCTCTCTCTGCATGCATGTACCAGGCTTACTGTTGGATATATAGCTGTTGTGAGGTAGAGTTGAGAGAGCAATGTTGTATCATAGCATAGAATTGTTGCTCTTGAGCAAAAAGGATGGAAGTAAAGAAATAACCTGCCTGCCTAGATAGATAAGTAAGTACCTTGGGTACCTCCCTAGCTAGCTACCTCAACTACATGTACCTCAACTCCTTGGAACATCTTGTCTCCAAAATCCAAGTCTGTCATCACCACCTACCTGGGTAGGCAGCACCCCCCTGTATACAAAAAGATATTCCCACCATTCCCAACTCCCAACTATCACTCACAACCTCTCTCTTTAGCCCTCTCGCTTGACTCCATCACCATGCTCCCTCCCAGCCCCCAGCCCCCAGCCCCCAGCCTCTCTTATCTCGTTTTCACACTGTTCAAGTCCACAAACACAAACCACAATTACCAGACTTGATTTCACAACCCCTTTTGACGTACTCACTATTGCGCCGTCAACAGGTCCAGTCCAGGGCCCGCCTTGCCTTGCTTACCTACCTAGGTAGGCGGACTACTATGACTCAACTTTTTGCTTGTTTCCTCGAGAGAGTCCATGGAGATAGACTCATCACTAGATCTACCTAAACCCCCATACTCCCCAGACCAGAAATCAACAACATGGATGGATGGTTGCTAACCCGGCAGTTTCAATGTTGCATTTCTCGCAAAGGCAGGCAAATCCAAGTTGACGGTCACTGTAGTCTGCAGCCAGCAACAAGGCCACACACATTGAGAGCCACATCACAATTTCAACATCCAAAATTGGTACATCTCAGATCCAGGTATCTAGCATCATGGCTCATACAATACAGTCGTCTATGCATACATTCCCAACTCTCATTACGACATGCATCATTCAACTCAACTAACCTCCTCAACTGCACAGTTAGGGTGCAGAACATAAACAATGTTCCCTCCTTGGGCTGAGCCGCCCGCCTCTCCGTCTGCCAGACCCTGTCCCCTGATAGCCATGAGAATATTGTCCTGCTGCTGTTAGCATCATGTCTGGCCACTAGATACGCTTCACTCGGGCAGAAACTTACCTTGACCATCTTTTTGAGCACCTTCTTAACCAGTGCCTTTTCGTTCTCATAAACTTCCTCGCTTTCTAGCTCCTTTTCATTCTGGCCGAGATACCATTGCACAAGAGCATCGCTCTCGATACCTTCACCACGGCCACTCGTCTCGTCCTCGGCAACGTGTGTCACAATCATATTGACAATGCTAATATACTTGTCGTATGAGATTGTCTGCTTCTCACGATGTGCGGCTGCTGCTGCTGCCGCCGCGGCTTGATCTCCATCCTCAGCCATGGCGGCATCACCATCCCCATCGGCCTGAGGTGTCGCGGAAGCGTCGATAGCAGCTTGCCGAAGTGTTTCGCCATCCTCCAATGGCGCAACCTCCTCATCCTCCACCTCGACATCTTCATGCTCAACCGAGATAATACTTTGTCGAAGGAGACTGTATGCCTCCTCGACAAAGTCGGGTGTGATTTCTTCGACGCAGTTGGCCTTGGCGATAGCTTCTGACAGACGAATCATGCTCTCGAGCTGACGGACGGTGATGCGGTAACTATTGCGGCCAATGCCACCCTGCGCGTCATCAGCCCGGAGATCCTTGTACCGCTGCACAAGCACTTCCTTGGCCTCATCGGTGAACTCGGGACGGAATGTCCGGGCGAAGCGGATGTACCGTTGCAGCTGCTCCGTCGAGAACTCTGGCTCGATGGCGGCATCCCGCATTTGATGGAGAGACACAATGTGGTCGGCAATATGTCTGTCAACCTGCTCGTTGCATTCATCGAGGATGACGAAGAAGAGATCGAAACGGGACATGATGGGCGCGCTCATATTGATGTTGGCACGGAGCGTGGTCTTGCGGTTGTATCGTCCGCCGACCGGATTCGCAGCTGCGAGGATCGATGTTCTCGCGTTGAGGGTGGCCTGGATACCTGCCTTGGCGATGGAAATAGTCTGCTGTTCCATAGCTTCGTGGATGGCGACTTGGTCGGCAATGTCCATCTTGTCGAACTCGTCGATGCAGCAAACGCCATTATCGGCAAGCATGAGCGCACCGGCCTCGATAGTGAACTCGCCAGTCTCCTCGTCCTTAACCACAGCGGCTGTGAGACCAGCTGCTGACGAAGCCTTGCCAGATGTGTAGACTGCCCGAGGGGCAAATTTGCAAACGTACTTGAGGAACTGGGACTTTGACGTCGAGGGGTCGCCCACAACGCAGATGTTGATATCGCCGCGGAGCGCCATCCCTTCGGCCGTCGTCTTGCTCACACCCGACATCAGCTGCAACAGCAATCCTTTCTTGACAATGTCGTGTCCGTATACGGTTGGTGCCAATGACTGAACCAGTCGTGAGTAAATGTGGTCACTGTGCACCATGGCACGGAGGTCTTGAATCTCTGCTTGCGTATAAGAAGCCAGAACAGCGTCCTGAGCATCCTTAATGCTCTCGGCCGTTTCCACAGCTGCGCTCCCAGTAAGCGTGCCGATCATGTCAACCAAATGTGCCTCGCCCGAGGCGCCAAGTGCCGACACATCTGGCGTTACCATGCAGGCCAGGAAGGCTAGACGGTATGTGAGATCGCGGACGCCCAGCGCCTTCAGGCCAGAGACACCAGATCCGCCGGCGTCAGCACCCCGGTCGTCACGGACCGACACATTCCGAACCCCAGGGAGACCAAGCTGGCTGACATCAGGCACAACGATCAAGGCACCAGTGAAGATGCACTTCTCGCCAGCTTTGGCTCGGTCAACAATCTCGCCTCGCATGATAATGTCCATTGTTCGCGGCATGCTTCCCGTCGGAATCTCATTGCTGTTCTCCTGGACTCGTACTTTTTGCCAATCGACAAACGTGCTCTGGCGGATGTCCAGACGCCACGCGATGCGGTTCTGGCAGGTGGCGTTGGGACATTGTGTTGGTTCCGTGTATCGGAAGGTCTGCTCCACCTCTGGGACCACATTGTGGCAGGCCTCGCAGATAAAGGTGGCCAGCGCAAGCTCGGGACGCACTTCCGATGTCCTTGTGACAGTGCCGCTAATCGAAAGCAGCTGTCCGATATTCCTGGCGCGCAAGGCCCGGACGCGTGAGACGAGGGGGAGATTGTAGAAGGCGATAGAAAACAGCTTGTCCGTTTGTTGGTTGGCCGTCTTGCTGCCCTGCTCAGACTGGCTTGCGGAGCCTGCGGTGCTTGCGCCTGTGCTGTGGTGTTGGCTCGACGCGGTCGGCTGCCTGTGTTCGCGGAAGTATTGTGGCTCGTACTTTGCGATCATATTGTGAAGAGCGGCGGTAAGGAAGGGAAGGAATCGGTAATACGAGTTAGTCACGGCTTCGGCCAGCGCGCCGTTGTTCCATCCCGCGAGGTGTTTGTAATCTACGTAGAAGGTCGAGAGCCCGTATTTCCGCATGCCCTGGATCTGGGCGACGTAATACTGGTCCGTTGTCATGGCGCTCGAAGTGGGTTGTCCGGAGGCGGTGGGAGCCTCAACGTACCTGCATGCACTTGTCGTCAGTCGCAAACATCCCAGCAGAAACACACAGCAGAAGCTCACCCCTCGATGAAGTTTTCAAAGTGCTCGGATCAGGAGACCGATCTTGTCTTCGACCCTGGGAATGGTGGTGATATCTGTGGGCCGTGTTCGGGCTGGCACTTGATCGTCTTCGAAACCTGCGCCCTCGTCGTCGCTGGGCGCACCAAGGCTTTCTGAGGGGGGCGCACGAGGTCGACCGGCCGAAGACGAGGGAAGGCCCCGTTGTCGCGGGGTCGCACCTCCCCTTGACAACCCGTCCGACATCATGAAGCCAGCGTCGCTGGAGAGCGCTCTTGGGGTCGACATTTTGGGGAATATGATTGCGCCTCTGTGTGTGGTATCGTTCGTGCGCAGGAGTTAATTGTGGCGGAAGAAGTTGTTGCGGTGTGGAGTTGGGCCGGTTGGAGGGGTGATCAAGACCCAACACGCGAGAAAACGCGAGATGGTGGAACGCGTCCTAGCCGTTGGGAGACGCGACGAAGTGGGGCAAGTTTAATTGCCCCGATAGATGCATTCACGCAGCTCCACGATATTCCTGTGTAGTTCAGCCCCTGAAATCCCAAACATCAACTACAGTCAATTGCTAAGGGCTCTGCTAGGATGGTCCCATATTGTCAAGGGGCTAATGAGAAACTAACCGGCTCGATCATGAAGATTCAAGGGCTTGATGGGAAAATAAAGACTTAAACTCAAGGCTTAAATGCTTTGCTCAACGCTTGCTTCCATAATAATCTATTGTAAATCTCCTTTCTTCTTCTCATTGCCGTTACCAGCCCCAGGTCCTACTTGACGCTGTAAAGACTGGGGGTTTCCACTGGATCCGGTCCGGGTCTATCAACCTCTTCTGCTTCTGCCTCGACTTCTCCCGCTGCTGCACGAGCTTGTCTGGCAAGACAATCTTATGCTCACCCTTGTGGTACACTTGCATTTTCATGGCCTGCAGCGTGTGCTCAACATCTTGTGTGGTCATGGCGAGCGCAGTCGCTATCAGTTCAATTGTGCACTTCTCCTCCCGCTCACTGAAGCCCTGGAGCAGGTCGATGATGTTTTCCGACCAATACTGCCGGTAACTGAGCAATCCAAGATCCGACAAGGGTTTCTCTGGAGACCCGAGCTTGCCTTCAATCTTTGACAGCTCGTACGAGAACTGAATCAACAGCCGACCGTATCCTTTGCGCTGGTATTGTGGTAGCGTGAGAATACATGCTACGTTGTACCCGTCTGTGCTCTCCTTTTCCTTGGAAAAATATCCGATAATGTGACAGCCACGCTCGTCGCGGGTGGTCATGATGTAAAAGAGAAATGGGTCAACGTCGTAGTAAAGTGTCTTGTGATCCAGGAACATCTTGGATAGCAGACACAGGTTCCGGCACCATGTCCTCTGGCGTCTGCCATCGATCTCGAAAAACGAGACGAAGTCGTCTCGGTATATCTCATTGCCGGGCGGGTGTTGCAACGTGCACTTTTGGCGGTGGCGCTTGAATGATATGATGTCGCCATAGTAGCTTAAGCAGAACTCGCAGATGAAGATGCAATCCTCTTGGCCAAATGACTCGGGGTAAGGTGAGAAATACCATGGGAACAGGACGTAGCGGCCAAACTCGACCTTGGAAATGTTTCGGATGCGTGAAATCTCGGCTGGATTCTGCGTCATAGAGCCCGAAGTCCGCAGTTTCTCAATCTCCTCTTCCCTGCTAAACGAAGGCGCCCGTTCCTTCTTGGCCGCGCTCGCCGGGGTTTCGTCTTCATCCAGCTCCATCTCATCAGGGCCTACCCCGGGTGTGCCACCAATCTCGAGGCTCGCGTTCGCCTTATCTTCGCCATCGTCGATTGCTCCGGCTGTCTTTTGGGCCTGTGACTCGACAAACTCGGTCCACGGATGCGGCGTTTGCCCCTCGGAGGCGACAGACTGTTCGCGTTTACCGACCTTCTTCTGTGCCTTTTTTGATGGTTGCGATTTTTTAGAAACCGCAGCTGTCTTCTTGCCCTTGCCATCTTTTTGCTTGTCCTTTTCGGGATTCGGCCATTCCACCTCCTGTTCAAAATCTATTCGAGCGACAGGGACCCATTCGTCGAGGCGTTTGTTGAAGTTGTCGAAATTGCAGTAAAACTGGCGTCCACTCTTGGTCTCTCGTATGCTCAGAATCTCGGCGCGACGGTGTTGACCGTCCTTGACTACTTGTGCGATGCACCCGACCCTGCGATCGTAATTGCGATGTTAGCAGAGCATCATCTTCAACTGACATCGGAGAACCTACTTGATCGTATCGGGCGTCGCTTTTCCTTTCATCCTTGGTCCATCAGAGCCAACGGTGGGCTCCCCATTGCCGTTGGGACTCATTATTTGGCGATGGCGCGATGAAGGCAATAAATGTTTGATGGAACGTGATGGGTGGACGTAAGATGGCAAGGGGCCTCTCTGGTTGCGCCGATTGAAAATCGTCAAGTTGCTGGCAGAGTCTCTAGTAAATCCTGGGGTGGCGGGGTGATAAGCTCTTATCTGCGGCCCATGCACCCCTCTACACTGGTTGACTAGTGCAGGCCAACCCCTGAAAGATGTTGGCGCTGTCAGTGGCGCCAAGCTTTCAGCGGCTTTTGGCGGCTGCTAAGCCAACAGCAAAGCTTCTTCAAAAAACCATGTTCACAAGTTCCCCTGATGTCGATGTCCCTCTTTGTGTGACAAAGATGACAAAACTCATCAACTTTGTCTCTCGGGGATAAATCCCATTTCATCTCATTCAAGTTCCATGGGATTTTCCCCGCTCTGAGAGCCTCATTTAAAATAAAATAAAAACACCGATTTCCCACTGGAGTTAAAACCATGGCATTAGGACTCTCATCCAACTGGAAAAAGTTCCAAGCCCAGACCAAAGCCGAGTCATCATCACCAACGGCTTCAACGCTCCCCGGAAACTCTGCAGGATCCAAGAAGCGCAAAGCACCTCCGCTCAAGAACGACGAAGACACCAAGTTAGCTGCTAGTCACCAGAAACGGCAGAAAGTGCTGCATCCTCAAAAAGCAACACAACCAAAGTCAATCAAGGACAAGCCAACCAAGCCAAAGGGCAAGGAAAAAGAAAAGACCAGGCCAAACGTCAAGATGGGCGGTGCTCAATCTTCACAAACATCCTCAACCCACCCGGAGCACGGCATCGCCCCATCAATCCAACTCTGGACTTCCTCCACCAAAAAAGTCACCAGCGAGGCTCTCGCCGAAGCGTACAGTTTAGGACTCTCCCCGCAGTCCCTTAATGAGACCCCGTCGTTCCCAAACGCCGGGTTATCGTTGACCCCCGACTCTGCTCCTCCAGGTAAATACATCTCCCTAGACTGCGAAATGGTCGGGATCGGTCCCGGAGGGATAACCTCGATCCTGGCGCGGGTAAGCCTAGTGGATTTCCACGGGAGACAAATCTACGATTCTTTTGTACGGCCTCGTCCCGGGGAAATCGTCACTGATTGGCGAACGCAATGGAGCGGGGTGTCGGCGCGGGATATGGCGACTGCGCGCGAGTTTTCCGAGGTTCAAACCGTGGTGGCGGGGTTGTTGCGAGATCGCGTTTTGGTCGGGCATGATGTCAAGCATGACTTGGCGGTCTTGGTGCTCACACACCCGGCACGCATGATTCGGGATACATCGAAGCTGTCCATCTTTAAAAAGTATGGGAATGGTCCTAAGCCAAAGCTCCGCGTTCTCGCGCAGGAGTTGCTGGGTCTGGAGATACAACAGGGGCAGCATTCGAGTATCGAGGATGCCCGCGTCGCCATGATGCTGTTTAGAAAGCACAAGTCGGCATTCGACATGGAGGTTGCAAACAAGTTCTCTGACACAACTCAACCTGTTCAAAAAGGGGGGGGGAAACAATCTGGGAAAAAGAAGAAAGGAAAGAAATAAAATCTCGTCATCCTCGGGATACGACACCCGATGCCCACACACATACACGCACACGCACACACGCACATTGAAGCCCCATGATATGCGGCAAGTGATATATTTTTTGAGCTTTGGGTTCACAAGGCAAGTATATACAGTCCACTATCACGCTCACGTGCTTGTATCGCCCAATATTAACCATGTCCTCAATAGTAGCTGCAAATTCAGCATGTCAAAGGGGTATACCCTCCATCAACTCCAGAGCGCCTTCTCTCCCCACCGTGATGATGACGTCCCCAAGCGTCTTGGTCAGAAATCCAGCCTCGCAGTACGTGAAATAGTACTGTTCTCATGTCAGCAAGTTGCTTCGGATAGAAAAAAAAAAAAAAGACAAAAACTCACCTCCCACTTGCGCCTGAAAACTTCCATCCCCTCATCTGTCATGTCCGGATGCTCTTTTCGGAGCGCCGGCCGGATCTTGTCTTCAAACTCCGCCAGAAAACTCTCCTTCCATAACCGCAACGCCTTGGCATAATGGCCACCAATGTTCTCAATACGTTCCACAATCAGGGTTCCCTTCGACTCGGCAGTGATGTGGTTGATGAGTTGCGTCGTCGATGGGAGGTAGCCGCCAGGGAAGATGTAATGGTTGATAAAGTCGACACTCTTCGAATACGCCTCATGACGGCCCTCAGGCATGGTGATGCACTGGAACACGGCAATGCCTCCGTTAGGTTTCAGCAGACGGTTGATACACTCAAAGTAGGTTCCGAGATACTCTTGGCCGACAGCCTCGAGCATCTCAATAGACACAATCTTGTCGTACAGCACCTCTGGCACCTCAAGAGCCCGGTAGTCGCAAAGTCGCACATCAATACGGTCCGCAAAGCCAGCAGCAGCAATGCGGGCATCGGCCAAGGCCTTTTGCTCCCGCGAAAGAGTCAGACTCGTGACTCGGCAGCCTGTGGTCCGGACAGCCTCGATGGCAAAGGAACCCCACCCCGTACCAATCTCCAACACATGGTCCCACGCCTTGATGCGAGCCCCGTCGATGAAGCGCCGCAGTTTCCTCATCTGGGCAGCCTCGAGCGTCTCATCTCCGTTCTCCCAGACGGGGCAAGAGTATGTCATGTCCGGCGACAAAAAGGCGGCAAACATGTCATTGCTAATGTCGTAGTGCGCTGAGATATTGAGCAGGGCATTAGACAGCGTGTTTGTGGAGCGGGCCAGTCCAGCAATCGCCGATGACAGAGCGGATGACAAGGTGGTGGCGTTTCCCATTTGATCGCGGTTGACGATGAAGAGGTGGAAGAAGGTGGTCAGATCGGCGCACTCGACCTCTCCAAGCATGTACGCCTCGGCGAAGCCCATGTCGGCGAACAGGAACACTCGCATCCAGAAGGCGTCGCTCTTGACAACGAGCTCAACTCGTGGCACTGTCGTCGCCCTGCGCACATCGCCGTTGGTGGACGCAAGAGCACCGAGCTTGCGAGCGGGTCCCAACTTCTGGCCGTACACATGACGTTGGCCAGCAGGTTCGTCAACCAGAAGCAGAGTGCCTGTCTCAATGGCCGCGAAGACGCTGTGGATGGCTGGTTTCGCCAATGCCAGGCCGGGACCCCATGTCAGGCCGCCGAGTTTATCGCGAAGGTAACATGTGCCTCGGTAGACGGGCCATGTGAGAACTTCGGGCAGACTGAGGGAAGGCGCCATTGGAGGATCCTCTCCAGCTGTGCGTGGGCTATCTGAGACGCTGACTGGGGTTCGTCGGCTCCGACTTGGAGTGTCACGAGGCCTGTCTATCTGTCGTCACTCTTGAGATAACGGACTGACAACCTGGCTTTGTGAGAGCCGCAGAAATGGGGCGATCCGGCGGGCTGACAAGAGATGGTGGGTGACTTGGGTAACTTTTGGGAGGGAGGAGCAAGAAACGGAAAGCGTGGGTGGGGTGGAAGGGAAAGACCTATCGGGACACATGTAGCAAGCAGTCCCTCTTGCGCCAACCCCCATGTCCCCCGCAACCAGATCAGCGAACCCCCTCCAATGACCGCAGCGGGAGATAGATAGAGAAGAAAGTCGTCAATCAGAGCCAGATGGACGGCATGGGGGAGCCGGCATCGAACAGAAAACAAGTGGGACAGGGGAGGGGAACGGCTCAGTTGCCAGCCGGGAGCCGGCGGCATGCTGCAGCAAGGGTTTTGGCGTCTCGAAAGTGCGAAATCGCCCAAGCCCGAGCGTATCATGTATTCTCGAGTCTATCTCCATACCCGTGTCAGCGTGATTAAAGAGTCTGGAGGCATGCAATCATGACAATTGAGTGTTTGGCCCCTTGGGCTACAAGAGAACCATGGATTGGAAGATCTCGTCTTGTGCAACAGCAAAAACAATTGTCTACACTCCCCGAACCCACAAGCCAAGATTGTTTTGGAGATTTGGAGATTCTGTGCCGCAGAGACACACATCGGTGCCAGTCGCTTACACAGACCTCCGATGCAGCGGTAGGACATTGGGGTGCAAGCCGTGGAAAAGGGGGGGAGCGGATGCGGCCGTCAGGGCCGTGTGTTACGTTTTTGGAGTGGGATTCATGTCAGTGAAGCCGATTCCGCCCACTTGACTGGCCACCCAGATCTAGCGATGAACGGTCAATTGGGCGATGGAGGCCAGCACGACGTCGAGTTGTCGACACTAACTCCCCTGATGCAGGCCTGGACGAGATCCGGGCGTGCCTTAGTATGACAAGGGAGCAAACAATGCCGTGCCGAAACGAGACTGGCGAGACCTGGAAGAGCGGATATCAAACATTGCGGAAAGAGTTTGGATGGGTCTAGTCCCCCGCCCCGCCCGAAGTTTCGATCCGTGGATAAGCCTCATCCCCGGAGATCGCGAGTGCTAGCGCTAAAAAGTCATGTGTGTAGATGTGTTCCCGGCAGACCGTTTGTCCGTCAATGAAGTCACCGACAGAACGGGGCTTTAGACAATTGCGGATTTCAAGGTTACCAGAAAGTTGGATGAGAATCTTGGGAAGCCATATGCGTTGCTTGCGAGACCGGAAAAGACAGTCAATTGGCTGGAGAATTGAAGTTGGAGTTGCGGGGGGGGGGGGCGATCGGCAAGTGATTGTTCGGCATTGTTCGCTGGCTTCCCCGCCCCTCCCTGGCACTCCCAAGTCCCTCCCAGGAACGCCCCACAAATCCACCCATCAAGCTATATCCTTGTCGCTCGCGACAAAGACGCGTCAAGCGCGGCTGGTTGGTCGCGTTTCTGACAAGTTAATTAAGACATCCATTGATGAACCATCGCAGAATCCCGTTGTGATTTTAGCCTTTGATCTGGAGTGTTGACCATTTCGTTGCCATTGCTAACCATTGCGCAACATGTCGAATCCCACGGCGCAAGCCATGCTTTCCCTCGGACTGGACCGACCAGACGAAGACATCCCTCGAGCAACTCCACAGCTTCTGCCCTGTCGGATACACCACGATGGTTCCGTCGAGCCCGTTGAGTTTTTTTGGGAGCCAAGGAAGAACCAAGGTTTGTGGCCCTCCTCCTATTCTCCAGTCCGCTGCTAGTCCGCTGCCAGCACTGGAGCCCGCTGCTGCTACTGCTCCTGCATTTAGCCCTCACAAACAAGAAGAAACTGACTCGCTCTAACCAAACTCGACCACAGATGGCACCAGCACAGCTTATTTCCGAGGCCGCAAGCTACACGGTACAACTTTGCAGCTTCCCGAAGGGTACCGGGGCATCGTCGGCGTCCCTACCGCCCCCTTACTTGAAGAAGATAATAAACAGCGCCAGAGCCACCGCCATGATGTCGAGACGGTGGATCTCACCGCCGAGGAGGAAGACGAAAAGCCGGCTGGCAGTAACACCAAGCAAGGCAGTCTCCAAGTTAAGGCTCAATTTGACGAGATTGTCATTTGGAACCACGAGTCAGCTGGTGACGCGACGGCGGATCCTTACATTAGAGGAATGGAGGAGTGGCTGGCACTGTCAGAGGAGATTCATTCGTACACGGTCCCTGACAAGAAGTAAAGGAGGTGTGCGTGAGAAAGAGAGAGAGGCATGACAATATGCAATGAGCCTGAGCCGAGATACCCAAGTGCCGCGTCGAGAGGGTGATAGTAGCGGCACGCCACAGCGACGCCGTCCCAGTGTTGGTGTAAGACGGCGGCCCACCTCAGAAGATATTGACACGACCGCCGCGAGATAAAAAGCTGGTGTTGAAGGTCGTACACGACTAAGGGACTGGATGTTCCGTCCAGTCACGCTTCAAGGCGCATTGAGGGATCAACCATCAATGAAGACACCCTGTCCACCCTTTGGCCATGCCTACCCAAGTTAGTTACGTACCTGCGCCACAATTAGAGACAAATAGAATGCTTTCAAGATAGTGAACAATAATCACATGCAAGCCACACGGCCAGTCTACTTAAACTCTCCTGTCGGCAAACTTCCCGTCCCGCTACTGTGTCCTCCAAGGCCGCTGCTTAGCCGGCTCATCACCCGAGCCAGCCTTTGCACGCCCTCGACGATTCTATGCTCCTCTTCCCACGAGAAACACAAGCGTATATTACGCTCAAACATGCCCGTCCCCTTTATGGTGCCCGCAATACCCACTTCAAATAGCTCACCAGGTGCAACAATAAGATTTTCTTCCTCCTTTGCTCTCCGGCCAATTTCCCCGGCTGGCGGTGCGCCCTCCGGCAACGTCAGCCAGACAAAATACCCCCCATAAACACCACTTCCCATCTCGCCCTGTCTCCTCACAGTCACGCCCAGCGGAGCCAGGTGTGTATCCACTGCATCGAGTATGCTGAGATACCTTGTCCTCAGCGTCGGACGGGTCACGTCCTCCAGATGAGTGTCAAGCGACCCATTTGCCAACAACTGATGGACCATGGCGGCCGCTAGCTGCGACGGTGCTCCACCCGACCGAGTCGAGCCTGTGTGGGCCAGCCCGGCAACAAAGTCCACCGAGGCATGAGCCCAACCAGTCCGCACGCCGGGGCCAATCAACTTGCTGAAGGAGCCATTACTGACAGCGTGGCCGAACCTGCGGCCCGGGGGATCATGCGCCGATGGACCAAGCGTGGCGTCAATGTCGGAGAAGCGTGGCAGCGGCTTGACCAGCGGAACACGTCCCCCGGGTTTATATACCCAGATGTGCCACTGAAGAAAGTCGTAGACATCGTCAGAGATTATCAGGGCGTCATGGGCGCGGGCAAGGCGGACCAGACCTTCACGGTGGCTGACTGTCATGGTCTTGCCGGAGGGATTAGCACAGGTAGGTACCACGTAGATGACATGGCGGTAGAGTTTGCGCTGCGGGGCGGGGAACTTGTAAGGGACCTTGTCAGGGCCCGAGTGTGCATCGCAGTCTCTGAGGGCGGCTTCCAAGTAACCAAGGTCGATGCCTTGTTCATCCTCAGGGACGGGACGGAGGCGATCAGGAGACGCAAGGCCCGCGTCTGCAAAGATGGGGCAGGCGAGATAGTAGCAAGGGGCGACAGCCCAGACGGCGCGAGTGTATGCGGGGTCGGTGAAGGACTGCAGGATGCACGCGAGATTCTGGCTCGCGCCGCCTGTGATGCAGATGTTGTCCGCCGTGGATTGTTCGCTGCTGTAGATGTCGCCGAGCCAACGGGCGAGCGCCTCGCGCAGCGGCCGGTATCCCGGGTCGGGGCCGTACTGGAGCGCGGGAATGTACACTGATGGGTCGCTGAGTGCGTATTCTGCAGCTGCGCGAAGCTGGGCTACAGGTAACACGCTGGGAGACGGCCACCCGCGCAGCAGGTTGATCAACGCCTTATCTCCCTGTTCCGAACAGACTGGAGCATCGCCCGCCATTATCGAAAATGGGCGCAACGACGTCGAGGCTGAAGATCTTGTGCGGACGGAGAGCTGACAGGCTACCAGTGGCATATACCGCACGGGTAAGTAGACATATCTGTTCATTTGGCCATAATCTTTTGTGTTTCCCGTTCCCCCGCGTGCATCGACGAGCTGTCAAGTCAGACATTGCGAAGAACCCCGCCTGCGTCATCGCCAAACACTGCCCCGCTCTGCGGAACGGCCCGCGAGCATTCACCTCGGAGCCTCAGGCACAGAAAAAGGGCCGACATTTGTTGAGAGACGAATGCATTGTCGCACATTTCAAAGACTGCATGTTCATCAAGCTTATATTTCCATGTGTCTGGTTTGGTTTGAGCTAAGAGCCTGTCACTGCTGCTGTCGCTGGGCAGCCCCTCGAACCATTGTCCATCCATCCACCGGAACTCACCAAGGAAAAACACTGATGATGTTGACCTAGTCCCCGAGGTCCATGCATCCCTCATTGAACCGGGTTCAACTCCACCGACGCACCAAGCCAATCCCCATGCCGTTTATCGAGTCCTTCATCGGCCCCGGGCCTTGATGATCAAGCCTGACGCCTTCAAATGTTTCGAGGATAACCCTCGACATGCAGATCTCGCTCTCAAGAGACCTGTCAGGCCATCGCCAGAAGAAAAATTAGTACACAACTGCTGCACGCGAAGCAGGATCCGCTTGTCATGATAGCCCTCTCCATACCAGTTGCTGCCAGCAATCGACAGTCGAGATTATATTTCGGCATCTGTGCCATAGTGAACAGTGAAGGTGACATCTGTCAGAACGCTGGAACCACGAAAATAGATTTGATCGCTGTAGTCTCACTCCCACCCCTATGTCTGGATAGGAGCTGATCTCGTCCATGTCTCTCGTCCGCCTCGGAATCCACCACGGCTGCCGCGGTTGCCACCGCTCGCGTTAGACGCACCAGCGCCCTGTTCGCTCGAGTAGGTTGAAGAGGTATCCCGGCCTTTGCCAGACCGTCCGTGGCCTGCGGTCGGTGGATGACGACCGCCACCCCGCTCGCGTTGTCCGCCACCCCGCCGCGGATTGCTACGCGCGCGGCCAAAGGGGGTTGTGATCGACGTCGAGAAGCCAGGAAACTTGACATGCCAAACGTTCCCAGATCCTGACATATCCATTGGGAACGTGATAGGTTCCGCGCTTGATACATGCGCCCAGAGCTTCTTCGACAGAGGCTTGGGCGGCGGGCTTGGCTGCCATGCCATCTCAGGTACATCCATGGGAAGTCGTACCGGTGGTAGGGAGCCCATCTCTTGCTCCTCGAAGCATTCCTCATCTCGAATCTTGGTCGTCACAGATGTCTCACGGTCGGGAGAGGACCAAAGGAGACGGGAGTGGTGAGGAGCTGGTTCGCGACTGTAACTGTGAGCCGGAGGATCAACTGTTGGCGACCTAGGGCCTGGGTGCGCTCTCGCCACACCCAACAGATTATTGAATTTAGTTTGCCAATCAGTTGAGTTGGCCTGATGTGACGAGCTCGACATGGCGGCAACATCTTGCTCCCTGAGTGTCGGCTGCGAAGCCCAAGCTGACACCGGCGGTTGGGCAGCTGGAACACGAGGAGCTGAGCTACGAGCCGCCGGTCGCGTTCCCGCAGATGTGGGCGGCAATCGGACAACAGGGGCCGGCCGTGGGAGTAGAACGTGGGGGTGGTCGACGTCGCCATCAAAGGCGGGATGGCCATGCATATCTGGAGGCGGCGGCGAGGGCGAATTCTGTCGCTCGTGGTGCTCGGCACGCTCCCGGTTGGCTGGGGGAAAGAACCTAGATCCCCTAGTCGGCTGTGGGGGAGGATTGTTCGCCCCCAAAGCAGTCGGCGTACTGTCAACGACTGCTGGCGGCTTAGGATCTGTGGGTGAAGGCTGAGCACCCGACGACGTGACCCATGAGTTGTCTGAGCTCAGTTGGATCTTCTGTTTCGCCGCAGATTCATCACGGCGACCGCTGTCGTCAACCTTGGTGGGCCTCCATGTGTCCCGGATGACTGTATTCGTGCGGGTTTCCTTCCGTGCTTCGTATTGGGAATCGAGCATCTTGGTGAACTCATCGTCCTGTAGACGGACGGAGTCAGTCCAAGCACTCTGCTTCGCCTGCCGCTCTTGGGCAGTCAGACGGCCAGTTATTTGTTTTGGCGGACCGATTGGGGGCAGACGAGCAGGGGCGGTTCCAGAAGGAACAGCCGCCTGTTGCCCTCTCGAGTTCACCGGAGGCGCAATGGGTCCAGGATCGGCTTTGCTCAGAGGTTGAGAAACCTGAGCAGGCCCCAGCTCGGCGTTGAATGTGCCGTTACCGAGGCTCCTGTTGTTGTTAGGGGCACCCCAAACATTCTTGGCTCCCAGCTGTGATCCCCAAGACGCCGTGTACCGGTCGGGCTGCTTCGACGGGTTGGGCCAAACCTGACCATGCGTTGTGCCCGCGGGCTGTGCTTTCAATTCACTAATATCGGGAGACGGGATTGACTGGGCAGAGGCGCCATTTGCCAGCGTGGAATGTGATGCTAAGGACACTGGTGTCACGCTCTCCGTAGGCGGGTGTTCGGCGGTCGGGGTGACCTGTTGTGAGGAAGGCTCCCGTGTGTGTATATGGGTCGGTTGGACAACTTCTTTGGCCGCTGCCTTCTTCGCACTCTTAGACTCTGGTGCAGGGCCCATTGCTTCAAGCTTGAGCCGAATACGTTCTTTTCTCTCTGCCTCCTCCCTTGCCTCTTCTTCTAGACGACGTTTCATGGCGAGTTCTCGTCGCTCGCGCATGACACGCTTTTGAAGCTCAAGTTCATCTTCGAGCGGCTGGGCAGGGGGGATCGGTGCACTGCGCACCGCCTCGGGTTGCGGTGCGTTGTTGTAAGGGACTGCATGAGACATGGCTGGCGACACTCGTGATGGCCAAGGCTGGCCATGTCGCTGGCCACCATGCATACCAGAGGGAGAATATGTTCGAGGCGACGCCGGGCTATCGCTTCTTCCTGTCATTGACTCTCGCCGAGCGCTGAGAACTTCAGGAGGTGGCAGGGGCTGGTCATGCGTCTTCAATCGATGCATGAAGCCGCCGCTTCCGCCACTAACGTTCGAGGACCCGCGACGCCGGCCGTACGGCGGGCCTTGTTCGTTGGAGCCGCCGCTCCGGAATGTACCCTGTTGCTCTATCATGGGCTGCTCTTGGTTCGCACCACGCTGTAGCAGAGCCGGTTGGCGACCGTGGGACGTCTCGGTTCTTGAACCACGGCGGTCGGGGGCCGGCTCATAACGCCCCGATTGAGAGTTATACAGCTCTCTGTTGGTGGTGGAGGAGCCGTCTCGCCAGGGAGCGCGGCTGAAATCGTCCGCCGCAATTTCCTTAGGTGGGGGAGGTGTAGCACTCTTCCACGTGGGATTCTCTCGCGGCGGCTGCGGTTTCGGGGGACCCTGGGAGGGCATCTCTGTCAAAATCGGCGATGCCTTCTCGACCTTCGGGATAGTCGCCCAAGGGGATTTCACAGGTGTAGGAGGAGCCGGAGGCTTTGCAACAAGTGTAGGCTTCTCGGGCGCACCCTTCAGAACAAGACCCTTGCCCGAGGCAAGAACACCCGACTTGACAATGGGCGAGGATGCTGAGGCGGGGGCCTTCGTCTTCTCGGCGGACCCGTTCTCCTTGATGACAAGACGTGGTGCTGCTGCGGGAACTGGCGCGGCAACTGGCGACGGTACAGGCACGAGCACAGGCGCCGGCGCCGGCGCAGGTGCGGGCTCGGGCGCTGGAGTCGAGGTATGGTCGTCGCTATGCGGAATGGCAATTTTTGTCCCATCTTGCCAGGTAATCGTCTCGGGAGCCCAGTCGTCATCATCATCGTCGATATCCGCCCAGTTGGCTTGCCCTCCTTTTGTGTCGTCGGTTTGTAGGCGATTAGCCATGTGAATACCGTACTTTTTCAGCTCTTCATCTGTGTAATTCTTTGGCTGAGGTGGGGGGACAGCTGTGGTTGGTCGATCTGTTAGAAAATGAGGAACCGAAAGGGGAAGCAATGGTCACCTACGTCGATTCTTGTTCCAGACAGCGTTCGGGTCTGGCGCCGATCCGGGCTTGCCTCCATTCGCGCTAGACGACGACTTCGCAACCAGTCCACTGCCTGACTTTGCGACCAGTCTTGGTCGCGTTGAGGCATATGTGCCGCTCGGGGTGGACGTCGCGGTGATTGTCGGGGCGAGCTTATCGCTTGGTTTGGATGGTACGCCGGCCACAGGACCCTTCGTGTTCAGGAAAGTTTTATTGACGCTGATCGACTTGAACGACGTCGGCTTCTTCACCGCTGACGAAGTTCGAACGTGGCCTTTCTCGCCATCCTTGAGCCTCGACGTATCGCTCTTCGAGGCCTCGTTGTCTGATCCTCCACTAATGCTCACTTCTGTCGAGTTCACTAGATCATCAACGATCTCGGCGATGTGTTTGTTCTCGATGTCATCGGCCGATGCGCTACCGGGGGCGTCGCCGTTTACATGCGAATGGTCGCCATCTTGATTGTGAATTTCGATCTTGGCAAACTGCATTCGAGACCAGGCGCGGGGCTACAATCAGTGACTGTCGGGAACAACAGAGAATGCACATGGCGATTCAAGAGATGCAAAACTTACGGACTCGGGGTCAGAAGTTGCAGTAGCTTCATCAGATCGCCCCCTCAGAGACTCTGTAGCCATCATCCGGCTGTCGATTTTTGTTCTCCCTCGAATGACGATGCGGGATTGTTCTGCGTTCTAAATGTCGCTGGGTCTGTTGATGGTAGTTATGCCACAATAATTCTAGATGAATCGCGAGAGAGTCAGTTTTTGGTGTCATCAAACCGGTGACCGGGGTGCGCAGAAACGAGTGAGAGTTTTCGGGACGGGAGAGCGCTGGCGCGGGTCGTCGGAACAAGTGGGACCATGATATACGTACCCTCCCTCTGGTTCCAGATAATGCTCTGGGTGCGGGGTTGGAGCGCCGCCTGATGCTGGTCAGTAATGGCGGGAGAGAATGGGGAGTTGCGAGGTGGAAAAGTGGCAGGATGTGATGTTTCCTGCGAGAGGCGATGCGGCTGGTCGTCTTTTCGCGGACTGACGACTCGGGGAGCGGTTGGCGAAGGTCAGAGCTGCCCGCGACGTCGTTTTAGGCTTAGCGCGGAAAAGCAGCCCGCCCAGCGAGGATGATCCCTTTCGTGCAGCGAGTGGCAGGGGCCCGTAGGGACTTGTGTGGCACTTGTTGACGTGCGCAGGCAACAAACCCAGTCATGGATGCTGGATTGGCCACAGATGTGCAACGAATGAGTAAAATAAGGGAAGGAAATGCAACTTACAGGTACAGGTCGTGAGGTCGCAACTTTACAACAATTACCAATCGGGCGCGGTTTTGAGTTGACCAGCTTCCGAGATTTGTTGACGGGAATTGGGAAGGCAAATGTGCAGAGGTGGCCGGACCAATTTATGATGGACACTGGGTGGGAGGGTTGAAATCCAGACCTTGCGAGGACTGGCAAGCAGCTAAAGCCAGCCTCTCGACATCACCTAGGCATCGAGGCAACCGGTAGATCGAAATTCATTGTGGACCCGCTGTTTGCAAGAGGCTTGCTCCGCGATGTCATCTGAGGTCAGCCAGAGGTTCTGGTGCAGCCATTGCAAACCCTTCACCGGTGGATCGAAGAAGGGAAGATATCCTTTTCGGATTTGCATTGACCAAACGCTGTGCCATGAATATTTGTGGTAAAGTGCAGTTCCATTGTATGCATGCATGTGTGATTCACTAGCACGGGAACATCGCCATGAGCTGCCTCCAGATAGGACCACTACGAAAGATCTCACTACTATAGGCGACAAAGTAAAAGGCTTTCTTGGGGTGCTCAGTGAGCGTCTCACTCTATTGTTGACATGTTATGTACACACTCGAGTCAAGTCGAAGCCGCAGGACCATTCCTCAGAGCGTACTGACTTAGTGGGCGTGGTTCTTGTGGTGACCTTCCTGACAGTTAGCAAATATCCAAAACAAACCAGCGCATCAAGAGCATCCAAACTCACGGAGGTGGAAGTAGTAGTTCTGGGCGTAGCCAATTATCAGCAGTCCTACGATGGCGTGGACGATGGCTGGATGGAGGACGGTCAGCAAACTTGATCCTCCAAACAAGATATCCTCCCCCCAAGGAAGGGCAAGAGTTTTGGACAACTAACGCTTTCCCGAAGGGTTTTTCCCAAAGTGCTTGGCCTGGTATCTCCCGAAAAGACCAGTAGCCTTGGTCTCGGGAGCGGCTCCCCGGGGAAGTTTCTCGTAGAAATTGACGACACGCTGCATCTTGATGGCATTCGGTGCAGCGCCAAGAGCCTGCGATCCTCATATCAGCACCTCTTCATGCCCTTCAGCGCCGGGTGTCCTATGCATCCAGCATCCCCAGTCTCGTTATATGCCTTCCCCTTCCCTCCAGTCGCTTCCTATCCTCCATTCCACAACCGAGTGCGGCGTAGACGAAAAGGGATTGATCGATTGATGCATTCCTCCAGACGGTGATACCTGGAACGTACCTTGGGAGAGGCCACCTGCAGATTTGTCAGTATGGTCGGGAGTCACGATGCGAGACGGGGGGAGACGGACCTTGGGCGGGATGAGCGTCGAGAGCGCTCGGCGGGTGACGTAGCTCATGATTAAAATCGGGGTCGCTCGCGCGCGCTTTCGAAGATTTCCACGAAATTCGGTAAGGAGAGGAGACGAGAGGCGGAGAGGTCGACTCAATTGGCCCCGGAATTCGCGATTGAAGTTCGGGATTTGAGCTGTTAAGGTCTCTGCGGAAAACGAAGGCTCGGCAACACATTGTTGCGCGGGCGATCCCAGCCAGCCAATCAAGTCGCACAATGTGGGCCCGCAACCTGGCGAGCAGCACGACCGTCAATCCACTCAATCAACGGGCATTCGAAAGGAGCTCGAAACCAGCAAGTCCGCCTCCTCCTTGTCACCCCACTCAAGACTGAGTCGGCCCCTTCATAATGGCCTCGTTGAGAGCGTCATCTTCCGCAGTCCGCTTGCTGCGCAATGCGCCGCAGCGAATTGTGCCCGCCACCCGACGATTCGAAAGCTCCTCCTTGGGCTCGGTGCCCGCGCGAAATGAAGATTCCCCCATGGCGACCCTGAAGCGGGATTCCCCCGATTATAACGTCCCCGTAGACAAGGCTACCTCGTACGAGCTCTTCTCAGTGTCTCCGGAGCCCAATTGACCCGTTGTCTACACAGCAACTTCACCCCCGTGCCGAAGCATGTCCAGGATGGCAGCGAGGAAGGCATCCTTACCGCCGGCCTGATCTCGGGTGCCCCAATCGAGCTGCAGGCTCGTACTGTCCGGTATATTTCTCTTTACCCCCGTTCTCTCCCATCGTGTGGCCAGCTGCTTACAATATGTGGCTAGGATATACCAACCGACAAAGCCCGCCACCCAGTCCGGCACCCACGGCAGCTCCCGATGGCGCATGGATTGGGACGTTCTGGGCAAGGGTCATCGCTGGGAGAACCCTTTGATCGGCTGGCAATCGTCCGCAGACGCCATGCAAGGCACCCACATCTACTTCAAGACCAAGGAGGACGCCATTAGCTTTGCTGAGAAGCAGGGTTACGAGTACTACGTCCAGGAGCCCAACGAGCGATACTTTACTCCCAAGGCGTATGCGAACAACTTCCTCTATTCTCCTAAAAAGCTCAAGCATATCCGGACGAAGTAGATGGAAAGAGAGCCTTGCGTCATTGTTCAAAGAAAAGGATTGGGTCTCGTCATGTATATAACCTGGTGTCGGCTACAGAATGCATATGCTATGACAAAACATTTCGACTGCGTATGGTGGTCCATTGCAGTATGTCGTCCACGAATTCTTACGCTAGGTAGTTCATTCCCTCTGTCACGTTTTCAGACTGCTCCTTCATTGTTTCCGTGTCCTGCAAGCCTCTCAATCACACACTGGCCACAGACCGACGGTATTTTCATGTCAAGTCTTGGAATCGGGTGTACCGGCTTTGCATTTGCATTACATCAGGGTACGCTGATGGTTTGAAAACACCGCAAACCATATCCCAATCATATCCCAACCATACCCATCATCTTGTAACTTAGTAAAACCCGCTCCGAAACGCCAGCTCATGAACTCCGGCCATCCAGCAAGTACCCCTAGGTTGCGAACGCCAAGTGATACCGTATCAACATGCAGCCTGTCTCCCAGTTCAGGTTGTGATCATTGGCTCATGGCCGTTCTCGTTGTTCCCCTGCTCCTCCCCGAAGAGACCCAGCTCGATCCTGTCTGGCAGGTCCTTCTTTTTGTTTCTTGCAGAATTTTCCGCCCACGCTCTCATCTTGGTAAGCTGTCGTAAGGCTGCGTCCCGGCGCCGGACCTGCCTGTCAAGGATAGCTCCATTTACCTTGCTGGCAGTAATTTCACGAAGGTCCGAGCGAAGTAATGCTCCGAGTTCGGGCGCAAGATTGTCATGCGGAAATATCAACAGTGCCATGGTTTTCTCAAGATCTCGCAAAAAGTCATGGTTGATTGCAGCGCGAGGCGCGAGTTTCTTCGTTGCAAAGTCCAATGCCGGCGTGATATCACCACCATTACACTGGCGAATGAGCTCGACAAGCTGCAATCGCAGGAGCGAAAAGTGCAGGTGAGGGTCCTTGTCAAGTACCTTCGACCTGTTAGTTTGAGTCTCGACACTCAATGCGACACTGGAAATAAACATGGATTTGTGCTCATATAGAAATGTGGTGTTTCTCATCGACGGTCAAATGACCTCAGAGTGGTGCATGAACTCAGGTTCTAATCATTGCAAGGGATCCAAAAGAAATATCAGCGAACATGCATACCTCTGGATCAAGATCGTTCAGACCCGTTATCGCTGCCTCAATTCTTCCATTGAGAATGGCTTCCTTAATGGCCTGCCGGGCTTCGATCAGGTGGCTCTTCTGCAGCGGCTCGAGGTTGGCTTCTTGGGAGAATTTTGCGGCGGCCTTCGGGTAGCCTTCCATTGTCAAGTAGTCGAGAATCAGGGCATTAATGTCACTAACAGTAACGATGTCAGCAGTGCCCAGCAAGAAAGCGGTGGTGAGCTTGCGGGATCCAAAGACACGGAGACAGGTCAGAAGATACGAGATTATATGCAGGTTTTCTCAACATTAAATTCAGAGAGATTCCCAATGATACGCAATCATCATTATGCGAGAGGGTAGAGGAGAGGAAATTGCCCTTACTTCTTAGGGGACTTGACGTCCGCCACCCGGGTCTCGAACGCATGTTTGACTGGAGTTGCTGTCGACGTCGAGGAAGTCTGCACAAGACAGTGATCAGCAAATTATCTATCCTGGTGGCCATCTTTGCACCTACCATTCGGACTGCGTTTTCTGAAGAGTGCTGGGGAGGAAGATTGACCCTTGGGTGCCTGATGACGCTGTCAAGGTCGTCGGCAATGAATGCACGGGACATGAACCGGCTGCCAGTCAATGTACGGGAGTCGCATCTGTGACAGAAAATGGTCCAGGACCCGTAAATTGCGTTTGCCAACCGGCGAGACGGTGCCGCCTTGGTTGCAAAAGATGGAGGAAAGCAGAAGAAAATCTGGCACTTGAAGAAAAGAAGAGGTCGGATCAAGAGTGGGCGCAAGCCGAGCAAACCCTGAGCAAATGTCCGAGCTTCTGCCCACTCCTTGGTGGGGATCCAGCTTGCGACCTCTGAGCGTGTGGCTTGCCCTCATGTCCTCATGCACCGCCACACCTCACGGCGGCTCTCCACTCGGCTCCAGTCTGAGACCCAGGTGCTACAGCCTGCAAGGTGCTTTCAGCTGAGCTGTGGAGCTTGCGACCTCGAGGCAGCCTCAACCTTTGTCAGGCGGGCCATTCTCGACCGTGAGTGTGAGTTCGGCCCGTGAAGGTTCAAGGAGAAGGGTGATGCACTTTATTTCCCATTCACGCAGCATTCATAATTTCCTGTGCGACACTTTCGATTTCCCACCACGATTTGCGCACTCCACAGCTAGCAGCACAGTTTGAACCTTGAACCTTGGACGCAGCGAATCCACTAACCAATCATGGCCGTGATTCCAGATGGCGAGCCCAACGGCACCATTGCGAAACGCGCACACTATGCCCCGCCTTGGGCCGATGTCAGTATCATTGGCATAGCTGGCAGCTCCGGGTCTGGGAAGTCGACGTTATCACAGGCCATTGTCAGCAAGTTGAACCTGCCATGGGTTGTCATTCTCTCCATGGTAAGCCGAGTAAAACCGTCGCAGAACGAGACACGGCCCAAGACTCACCTGCGACGGTACAGGACTCGTTCTATAAGACTTTAGATGCTGAAGCTCATAAAAAAGCCTTCCTCAACGAATACGACTTTGACTCGCCTGAAGTAAGGCTGACGCATCCTCAGCATTCGGTTTCTGGGTCTGATAATCTTATTAGGCAATAGATTTCGATGTCCTGGTTCAGAGACTTCGGGATCTCAAGGCCGGAAAACGTGCTGAAATTCCTGTTTATTCCTTCGAGAAACATGCCCGCCTTGATCGCAGCACTGCTATTTACTCTCCGCATGTGCTCATTCTCGAGGGCATATTTGCACTATATGACCAACGGGTTCTCGATCTGCTCGACATGAAGGTGACGACGCCCGAACACCAGTGCTCAACAGTCAGTCACTTACACAGGGCAGATTTTCTGCGAGGCTGATGCGGACACATGTCTTTCAAGAAGAAGTATGCCTTACTCCTGTTTCTGGCCGTGAGACACTGGATTGACGAGTACAGTTCTACGAGATGTCCGAGACCGAGGCCGCGACATCGATGGTATCATCAAGCAGTGGTTTTCTTTCGTGAAGCCAAATTTTGAGAAGGTGGGCATTTCGTACTCTTGTGTCATGCTTCGCGTTTCTGACGCAGAAACCAATGCAGTATGTCGACCCCCAACGAAAGGTCGCCGATATCATCGTCCCACGGGGAGTTGAGAACCATGTTGCCATGTGTAGGTATTGGGTCACGCCGGTTTCTCTTGGATATCACTGACCCTCACAGCCATGGTCGTCCAGTTTATTGAGCAAAAGCTCCTCGAAAAGTCAACACATCACCGAGCCGCACTTACAAGTCTAGAAATCGGGGCCCAGTCCAAACCTCTATCCAAGAAGGTCGCCATCCTGGCTCCAACAAGCCAGCTCCGTGGTATGAACACGATCATTCGCGACATTGATACGGCAAGCGAGGACTTCATATTTTACTTTGACCGCTTCGCTACACTGTTGGTGGAGCAGTAAGTTCTCTTCCCTCAGATTGGTGATTCCAGTTTGTCTAAGACTTGCAGGGCACTCAACAACATACCGTTTACGCCCATGTCTGTCGTCACTCCCCAAGGACACACTTATGCCGGTCTGCAATCTCGTGGCGAGGTGTCGGCGGTCATCGTCCTTCGGGGCGGAGCAGCACTAGAAGCAGGCCTCAGACGAGTGATCCCCGATTGTCAGACTGGCCGCATCTTAATCCAGAGTAGTGTTCGGACCGGAGAACCAGAGCTGCATTTCCTGGCCTTGCCGCCAGACATTGCCAAGCACGAAGCGGTCCTCCTTCTTGACGCGCAGATGAGCAGCGGTGGCTCGGCCCTGATGGCTGTGCAAGTCCTGGTCGATCACGGCGTGAAGCCCGAGAGGATTGTGCTGGCAACATACAGTGCCGGACGCATGGGCCTGCATAGGCTAACAATGGCATTCCCGGACATTGCAGCTGTTGTAGGGAATCTGGTCCAAGACGTCGAGGAAAGGTGGGTAGAGAAACAGTATTTTCGCTGCTAGGCTCCCCATCACAAACATCAAAGGAGCAATCCAGACAGATATAGTTAGCGTCGGGAATCTGGTTGATACATCACTCCGATTTCAACCTTCTTGGCCAGCACTTGGGAAATACTTTGCCCGACTTTGGCCACTTGTTGAATAAAGTCTTGGTGCATTCGTCTTGTGGATGCAAGTGGCAACACATTGGAAACATCGCTTGCATTTTTAGCTGAATCCGCTCTGACTTTCATGTGTTGAGATGCGCGCGGTGTCTGAGGTCCCGAAGACTGAGGGCAATGGACGGTGAACACAGATCAAGTTTCGCAAGACCATGAATGGAACCTCAACACTAGTAGTTGAACAGGTAGTTCTAGTACGAAGTACGGATAACCTGGGTCGTGAAGATGAACCGGTATCCCTGTTGAGCTGGATGAAGCGCTGCAGGCAATGTGTCAGCGAATCAGGGGCGATTGGCCCCTCGCTTGGCAATGTGTTGGCATCCCAGCCCCTTGGGAGAAGGTGCAATCAACCGCTGCCGATGACCGCCATGACAAACTAATGCATCTCGACGCTTCGACACTCGCCGCTCTTTTTCGCTTTACTTGCTTCTCCTCAAGGTCAATTCCTCCCCGCCGCCCACGAGATGCGATAATCTCAGCGATGCTCCCCCGCTGACGACGTTGATCGCGGAGAAACACTTCCCACCGACTTCACCGCAGCAGACTAAGAAACCCACATTGACGTCATCTCGGTGCATGCACAACTCCACCGCGATGCTCAGCCGCCGTGCTATGCAGCGTGCTGCTCGGCCGAGCCTGGGAGATGCCGCGTTCTCGAGGAGGCCATGGCAGACATCTCAGTCACGATCTCTGCTCACGAGAGCGACCAAGCCAACACCAGCCGCCGACGTAGGCAGGAATACTGTGCGACGAACATGGAAATTCCTGGGGTTGCGCCAGTCTCCCGCGCGCCAATTGTCGGGCGCCCCCTTGCCTCAGCGGAAATCAAGACTGCTCAACTTCGCCTACCGCACCGCAGCGGTGTTCGGAAGCTCGATCGTGGTCATTGCCGGGGGTGTCGTCGCCTTTTTCCTCTACGACGCTTCGACATACAAATCACATCCTGATTTCTATGATCTCCACGTCTCCCAGCTCGCCCTAAATCCCCGACGCGGCGGACCGAAGAATCTCCCCATACTCGAAGTATGCATCGACGACGATGACGACGAGGAAATGCGAAGACAGAAAGACAAGCCCAAGTTAGTCATCTTGGGAGGTGGCTGGGGCAGCGTCGCCCTCCTCAAGGACCTCAACCCCGAAAACTACCATGTTACCGTCGTATCACCTACCAACTACTTCCTATTCACCCCAATGCTCCCGTCCGCAACAGTGGGAACGCTTGGCCTGAGATCGTTGGTGGAGCCCATCAGGAATATTTTACACGGAGTGAACGGCCATTTTGTGCGAGCCAGTGCCGAAGATGTCGACTTCTCGAGCCGTCTTGTCGAAGTCTCGCAGCAAAACTGCAAGGGGGAGATCGAGCATTTCTACATCCCCTATGACAAGTTAGTCATCGGCGTCGGTTCTGTCACCAATCCACACGGCGTGAAGGGGCTTGAGAATTGTCACTTCCTCAAGGATATCAATGATGCCCGCGAAATCCGTAACAAGGTTATCGAGAACCTGGAGCTTTCATGTCTCCCAACAACGACTGATGAGGAACGGAAACGTCTTCTTTCCTTCGTCGTGTGTGGTGGTGGGCCAACAGGTGTCGAGTTCGCTGCCGAGTTGTTTGATCTCCTCAACGAGGATCTCACCGAGCATTTTCCCCGTCTTCTACGTAACCAGATATCCGTCCACCTTATCCAGAGCCGCGATCATATCCTCAACACCTATGATGAGACACTGTCCAAGTACGCTGAGGAGCGTTTTGCCCGAGACCAAGTGCAGGTTCTGACCAACTCCCGGGTCAAGGAGGTCACGCCCGACTCCATTCTATTTACGCAAAAAGGAGAGAACGGCGCCATTGTTACCAAGGAGCTGCCCATGGGATTCTGTTTGTGGTCAACGGGCGTGTCACAAACAGAGCTGTGCCAACGCATTGCCGCCAAACTTGGGGATTCCCAGATGAACCGGCACGCACTTGAGACTGATACCCACCTACGGCTCAACGGCACGCCTCTGGGTGACGTGTACGCCATTGGCGATTGCTCCACGGTTCAAAACAACGTGGCGGATCACATCATTACGTTTCTCCGTGCATTGGCGTGGAAGCACGGCAGGGATCCTGAGAAATTGGAGCTCCGGTTTTCCGACTGGCGCAACGTCGCTGAGCAGGTGCGCAAGCGCTTCCCCCAGGCTTCTGGGCACCTGAAGCGTCTCGACAAGCTCTTCCAGGCGTACGACAGGGACCAGTCGGGCACCTTGGACTTTGGCGAGCTGCGTGAGCTGCTCAAGCAGATCGACAGCAAGCTCACGAGCTTGCCAGCGACGGCGCAGCGCGCAAACCAACAGGGACAGTATCTTGCCCACAAGTTTAACAAACTTGCGCGTGCTTCCCAAGGACTGCGAGCAAATGACATTGTCGAAGGTGACCTAGATGCCGCCGTTTACAAGGCTTTCGAGTACAAGCATCTCGGGAGCTTGGCCTACATTGGCAACTCGGCTGTGTTCGACTTTGGTGAAGGATGGAAATTTACCGGCGGACTGTGGGCTGTTTATGCCTGGCGGAGTATATACTTTGCACAGAGCGTCAGCTTCCGCACTCGTGTGCTCATGGCCATGGATTGGGCGAAACGGTCCCTGTTCGGAAGAGGTATGTTGCTCCGATTGATTAAGTCACAGATGAGCTTGCTGACGCGAATTTCAGATTTGATGAGCTATTAGATCCAGAGAAAGGGGTTGTTTTCTTTTGTTCTCTGCAGAATTGGCGAGACCTGGTCATTTAATTTAGCGAGCGTTAGATTTACTGTGTACGATAATACCATGCCCTGCGAAAGGCCTTTGAAGGTTTAATATCAGATCTGATTTTTAATCGACTTCTGCCATTTTGTTCGTTGCGTCTCTCTCGGGCTTGTGCGCCGCCGCGAGGACGTTATCAGCGGTGCCGGACGCGTCAACATCTCCACAAGATGAGGATAATTTTGCGAATATCATGATAAGATCCGCCACTCCTCCTTCACGTCGTGATCCCAGCCGCCCAGATTAAAGCCTCACAGCGCCATACCGAGGTCTGTCAATGGCAAGGTAGAGACCACAATCAGACGCCTAACAACGCCTCCTCGCCCGACACCTCTGCTGCCAGCTGTTTACAATCAACGTGATCAACACCTTGTGTACCTCGGATACAGTGAGGTACCAGCCTAATCACTCTGCTTGCTTGTTCAAACAAGCTCGGCTTTTTCACTAGAGCTTACGTGCGTACAACACACACTCTCTCACGTGCTCATGCACACTCCTGGAAGAACTTGTCTGTTCCAGAAGGAGTCAAAGGCTGCTAACACCCGCCACGATGTTTCCCAAATCTACCTACCTTGGCATCTCGATGATAAACATCCTTAGGCCCGCCGGGTTTGCTCGTCAAGGTTCACGTCTCTGCTCAAAGTGAGGTAAACAGCAAATCCACCCTAAGACTATATCAAGTGGTGTGTGGGGTTGTTACTGGAGATTTCGTTACATTAAGGGTCAAGGTGTAGAGGCAATAGAAACAAGCTCGGGTATTTGTATTGCGGTACGAACAACTGCCTGCTCAGTCCATGGAAAAATCCTTGTAAGTCCACTTCTCCGTAACCATGGTTTTGGCTTGTTTCCTGAACGGAATATTCCTCCTTGCCTCCATTTTGCCATTGACTAGGATATTCCGGTACCTGTCTTTGAGCAGGTTGCCTTCCGGCTTGAGACGTCGCAACGAGTCCTGTAGCTCATCCGGCAAAACCAACTCCAGGTCCTTCTCTGGCAGCCTGAACTTGCCCAATTGTCTCCTCCTCAGCTCCTCGTCATCACCCTCTTCGCTATCATCGTCAAATTCCACCTTGGCCAGTTCCAAGGCCCGCTCTCGCTCGGCCACCTCAAGAGCAATCTCCTTGATGCGTTGCGCTTGTGCGGCCTTCAACTTCATGGCTGCCTCGTGTTGCGCCTTCCTCTCTTCCTCCTTGCGACGCTTGATCTTGTTTCGTTGGGCCTGGGTTTTGCGCCGCGGTCTTTTGACTTTGACGCTCAACTCTTCACCTCCGCTTTCAAATCCTTCCCATGCCGAGTCTTCTTCCCACTCTGCCAGATCAGCCTTGGCTTCCGCAGCTTCCGCCTCCGCAGCAGATCGTGCCGCCGCCTCGAGTTTGATACGCTCCGCCTCCAGTTCTTGAATGTGCTTCTTCTCGGTTTCTATGGCTTTTTCGCTTTCCTCGATCAGACGATTCTGGTAATCGGTGAAAGCGGGGTTGTAACTGTAACCTCCCCCGGGTTTTGCTACGGCAGGAACAGGTTTCCCGTTCGCAGCCAGCGAGATGGGTTTCTCCTTCAGTGTCTTGGGCACCTTCTTCTTTTCCACCTTGGGCAGAAATGTGAACTGCTCCTCTTCGGTCTTGTTCTCAGCGGGGGCGTCCCAAACATCGTATTCGGCATCGACAACCTCGACTGTTGACTCGTGATGGCCGTCGGCAACCTTCCTTAGCCTCACAAGCTCCTTCTGCGTGACGTACTGCGTTCGTTGCCGCTTCTCTGGGATGATTCCGTCTGTAGTCTTGTCGCCTGGTCGTTTCCGCGGAGCCACTGCTGGCACTGCAGACCGTCGCGCAAGGATCTCGTCGGCTTTTAGTGTTTTTACCTTGGGAAATCGCTTCGCAATTGAGGCATCGCCGACGACGTCGAGTGCGAAAAGCTCGGTTGATGGCTTTTCTGAGGCGAAAACCTCTCTATAGCAAAGGGGTCAGCCAATTCCCGCTCAAGTATGGAGGTCGGTGACGGTTCGTACCCCCTGATGATTTTCTCGTTCACCTCCTCAAGACCCTGCTGAACTTCGGTAACATCGACATTTTTGCGCCACGCCTTTTTGCCCTTTCTTGATGGCTGCTTGTACTGGCTCGGGCCTTCGGTGTTCCCCGACGGTTTTTTTACGACGGGCATATTGGCGGCTCTCTCCGAGGTTGCGAATCGCAAAAATTCCTGGAGCTGGATTTCCCGGATTCTGGGCCTGAGTGATGGTTGGTGGGGGAAATTTTCAACCCGATAAGATACACTTATCGTGGGCCCATTTTGCTGATGTAATCCTGTAATCGGCTGGTGGCGCTGCAGATCTTCAACGACAGTGGGATTTATCAACAATTGAGGCTTGTGCAACCCCTGAAAATGCGATTTTTAGCCTTTTTAGCTCTCAAACCCCTGCAATTCGATTTCTCAATCGTTACGGCGTTGCCTGCGTTGCTTGAGGCTATCTACAAGTTGGTTGAGGCTCCTGCCGGCACGTATGCGCTCTACCTCCGCAATAGCCTCGGCTTCGCTTCTACCCCTGGATATCCGCGAAGAAACTGCATCCCAGATTACCTTCCGGCGACAGAACTGTACCCTGATATTGCTGCTAGGGCGCCAGCGGCTTCCCCATTGGCCCTCCAGCTCCTGGATTGCCGGCTGGCCTGCAACGCCTTCTTTCCACTCCCGCCAGATATCTTTAACCGTAAATAGCTTCGTCAGGCTCGTAAGGATAGGGGGGGCCGTAGGCTGGCTAGTTGGCGCTGGCTCTGGTAAAGGCCCTGGGGGTGTAGGCGCCAGGGCCGGCGCTGGTGCCGGTGCTTCTGATATTAGGTTTGGATTGGTTCCCAGGTAGCCGGTGATAGTAAGAGGGACCTTGCCAGAGAGGAGGGTATCCAGGATTTTGCTTTCCTGAGTGGCCAGTTGGTTGGCCAGTTGGTTGGCCATCTGATTGGCGATTTGTTGGCCGGCGTGCAGGATAGCTGAGCGAGTGTTTTCTATAAGCCCACAGAGCTCTGGCAAGGCACGTTGTAAAAGGAGGCTTGGTGGTTCTGCTGTATCCGTAATATTGGCCCGCACTGCACGTGCAAATTCCTCCCACTCTTTGCCGTAGAAAGGGGGGTAAGAAAAAAAGGGTAGAGATGGATATTGGGGCTGTAAAACGGCGAGATCCTGTAAAAGCACTATACGTAGGCGCTTCATAAGCTTGAGGAAGCCATCGCCAGCAAGATCGTCTTCGTCAAGGCCGCCTTGTGCCCACTGGCGGCGCCGCGCGCGCGCATCGAAACGAGGCTCCCACTCTTCGATCCACGGCCAGAGTTGGCTCTGCAAGGTAGTTGGAGGATCGTATACTGCGCGCGATAAAAAGTAGTCCCCTGGCGATTCAGAGAAGCCGGCGACGATACGCATAAACTGGCGCGGTAGGTGCGTAAGGTAGGCCTGGCACAAAACGCTCTGATTCCAACGGCCAGCCTGTGAGATCTGTGCGAGCGAAGTGCCATGTGTTTCTGCATCTTGTGCTCCAACTCGCCGTGGTAAGTGCGTCTTTTTCGCTGTAGATAGGCCAACGGCGCCAAAAACACGCCAGGTATCCTGAAGTTGTGTGCTGTAAGAAAGCTCTTCTTCGCGCTTTTGACCAACGAGGACCTTAATTCTATACCAATCCTGACGGCGGCGAAAAGAAGGCGGCGGCTCGCCGGCAACGTGCCATCGCCAGAAGAATAGTTGTGCCAAGGCGCCCTACGTGCAAAGAAGGGGGTTCTTGTAGCGTAAAGATCCCATAAACTCCTTTTTAGCCGTCTTGTTCATTTTGCCGTCTTATAGAAGCGAAACGAGGCAGCCGCACTGCGTAGGGCCTTCGGTAAAGGGATAATCAAGGAGAAAAAGGTCGGCAAGCTCCATCTTCCGGCGGTTCTCTCCGCGCAGGAGGTAGTAATAGCCGAAAAGAAGATCAACACGTACGCGTAGATTCTGCGGCGTAGCGGCTACGCCGTGGAGTAGATGCTCTTGAATTGCAAGCCACTCGGCGGTCGAATACCCGGCCTGAATCCCTTCGGTACCGCGATCTTTGAAGCTGGCGCGGTTGTAGCGATTTTTTTAACGGCCGCGCTGATCCAGAAAGCCACGCACGGCCACACTGCGTAGGTTTTCCGTATTCTTACTGCCGTGCGCCACTTGCAGGTTCCAGAGCTCCATCACGGCGGCAATATACGCATCTACCGTGCTCTTGGTAAAAAGGGTGCCTTCCTCAGCATCGCCAGTACCGGTTGCCGTAGCTATAGTCGACGGTAGTATATAGCTCTCACGGTCGTCGGCCAGGATTTAAGCCGCTTCGGTAACCGGCACTGCCAGCGTTACGGCAAGGGCTTCGGCTTCCCGGAGGGCGGCCTGCTCGTCAGCCGGCAGTGGGGGATCCGTATGGCCGTCGCCGCGGCCACGCCGCTTCTTCGGCACCTTGACACGCCGTAAGAGGATGTCTTCTTTCAGCCAAGCGGCCAACTTATCAGGCGTAACAAGTTCGCCGTCCGGCCACGTAAACAGGGTTCCATCCGGCGCCGCGCGCGGCGTACCGCACCAGGTCCTCCACTCGCGTTGCTTTGATGCGTAACTTCTCGTTGTATTCGCCGGCTGTTCGTCCTTCTTCGCCTGCAGGCCGGCCCTCCGCGCCTCCTGAGCGCGGCCCTTAGCGGCCGCATACAAGCTATCGGCCATA
>Ga0247760_1000628_pt1 | contig 37442 bp, 38 predicted proteins | sample UWRJL171409R4_FD_179936 | JGI IMG/M metagenome (GOLD analysis project Ga0247760, IMG submission 179936) | Plant litter microbial communities from Arlington Agricultural Research Station in Wisconsin, United States - UWRJ-L171-409R-4 | ecosystem: Environmental > Terrestrial > Plant litter >... | reverse complement strand
ACGGGGAGGTCTGCCAAATCGTCACATCCTGCATAGGGACTTTCCTCAACGAATGCAAAACTATCGAGGCCGCATCAGAGACTGTCAGGGCCTCAGTGACGATATTGCGAAATGGCGATATCTTTCGCGAGATATCGTCCCGCGCTTTCCGGTTTACCGGATTGGTGGCGTTCCAGAAGAGAATCCGGACGCTCCTGAGGCGCATGCAGTGCCCCAGCGGTGGTATCTTAGACGCGTGGGAAATCGTGTTTGATAGGTGGCTGCACCTCTCAAAGGAGGTGTCCGTCACAACCGCTGAGGCCGTGGCCGAGAGGACAGTGGCTGAGTGGCGCAATTACTCCGGGTTTCTCGCGTCACTGGGCGGTATCTGCACGGCGGACCAGGCCGTCACGATCGAGGAACCTGTCATTAGCGGGTTACGGTGGATCGACAGGCTGTCGTCAGAGAACCACGAGGAGCCGTTATTGAACCGCTATCTGAGGCTGAGTATTCAGCTTCTCGCGTGTGCTAATGTCAGGATACGCGAGACGATGAGAGAGGTTCTGTCTACTGAAGTTCCCCCTTCTTTATATCAGCCGCTTTTCAAAGCGCTTGAAACAGAACTCGACGTCCTGTTTACTGGTGCGCTGGAGCCGAGCATCAAGGGACACGACAACGAAATCATATTCGCAGAGCAGGCGGCCTCCCTTCTCAAAGCCCTCGTGGAGAGGCTAGACACACCTACGGAACTGGGCGCGGCGTCATCGCTGCATCTGGGATCACTTACACTCAACTTTGCCAAGTTTCTTGACGGTGTCCCGGATACCCCGAGTAGCTTGCGGGTTAAGATCAAGATCTGCAACCTCTGCGAAGCTGTCACAAAGAGGAAAGAACATCTCAATTTGAGAGATGACGTGCGGAACCGGAACCAGCTGCTCGAATATATCTTCAGCTGGATCGCGAGACCGCGCTCTCCACGCCCCGAGGGCATGGCTTATGAGACCAAACCCAATCAGCGCAATCAGCAAGACGAGATGCAGCGAGTCCAGAAAGACTTGGATAAGGCATGTCTCCGGTCGCTAGCAGAGCTGACGTTCCGCCTTCCGTTGCAACCAGGCGACGGACAGACGGACGCCGGGACGAGCGAGCTTAAGTCACAGATGTTCCATCAGTACTTCAACCGGTTCCTCTCACTCCTCAACCTTGAGGCATCGGAAATGAGTGGGCGGAATATTGAGCAGGGCGGTGGTGGTGGCGGCACCAAGGACGACAACCCGACTATGTCGGACTTAGCGATCACCATCCTGTCGAATCTGCTGAGCGCGAACATTGACGTCGGGCTGAAGCACTCGCTCAGCATTGGGTACCACGAGAACGTTGAGATTCGGACTGCATTCGTACGAGTGCTATATAACATCTTGGTGCAGGGCACCGAGTTTAATAATCTATCAGACGCAGCGGTAAACGAGAAGTATGATGAGTTGCTGGATGTAAGTTTTTTTGCTCTTTGTTGAGAGAAGGGGTCTTTTGGAAGAGAAAGGGGGTTGTTTACTAACTGGAAGCAGCTCCTTACCAGTGATACGACGTTGGCGGCTGCCATGAGCGCGGTCTGTCCTAGCCACGAAGTTGACGAGTTGACGATTTCTTTGCTGAATATATTCGAGACGAGGGGCATGAGCTTCGTCCTGCTGGAGGCCCTGATCAAGCAGGAGGTTGAGGACACGGAAAATGAGTCTGAGCTACTGCGGAGGACGTGCGTGGCGACGAAGATGCTCTCGATCTATGCTAAATGGAAGGGGAGCGGATATCTCAAGGCAACGCTGGGGAAGGTGCTGGAGAGGTTGATGACGGCTGCCAAGGACGTAAACCTGGAGCTAGATCCGACGAGGGTCAGCTCGACTGAAGAGCTGACGAACAATGCCGGGCAGTTGCAGGTTGTTGCGAAGGTCTTCATTGATGATATTCGTTCGTCGGTGTCCAGCATGCCGCTGTCGTTTCGCAAGATTTGCAGCATTGTAGGTTTTTTTTCCCGGAATGGTGAGAGTAAGGGAGTTTGTGCTAACGGTGGGCAGATTACCAATGCGGTAATGCCGAGATTCCCGGACGCCAAGTACACTGCTGTCGGCGCCTTCATTTTCTTGCGCTTCTTCTGTCCCGCAATTGTCGCCCCCGAGGTTGAGGGGTTGGTCGCGACGGCACCATCAAAGGAGATGCGGAGAGGGCTGCTACTGATCGCAAAGGTCATTCAGAACTTGGCGAACAACGTCCTGTTTGGCGCGAAGGAGCCGTACATGTTTCCGCTGAATGGATTCCTGGCGCAAAATATTTACAAGGTTACAACCTTTTTGAGAGAGATATCGGTATGTTTTGCTGCTGATCAGGATCATTTTTCCTGAGCTAACCGTGCTGCTAGGTTCCGCCAGATACTCTCCCAGATACTACGGGAGGGGAGTCGTTCGATTTCGGATCTTGCGTTGCTCTGCATAGGTTTCTGTATGATCACTGGGATCATGTCAGGCAACGCCTGGTGTCCCAGGAGAGGAGGGAGTTTGTCAGGTCGCCGGGTGAATCGGCGAGAGGGCGATCATCGGTACTGGAGCCGCTGAGGAATCTCATCATGAACCTAGGGCCGCCTCCACTTGCGGTGACGTGGAACCGACCGCAGATCTCAGCGAATACACCCCCGGCGTATTCGAGATTCCAGAACTTCATGCTGCGGAACGCGTTCCGTAGTACGGAGTCGTTCCTCACTGCCAGAGCGGTCTACGACGGCGGTGAGAGCAAGGACGGCCTGTCTATCATCTGCATTATCTTACGGAATATCGATGCCGAGTCGATCGACTACGATACTCTGCTGTACTGCTATCTGAAGATTGCAAGTCGGCTGTGGCATCGTCCGTTCGGGCTGCTCATCGATGCGACTTGCTACAATGGCCAGAGCGAGCCGCAAGACGAGCTGTTCCAGAAACTCGAGCTGCTCACGCCAAGGGAGCTATCACGGCAGCTCTCGCGCGTTTACATATACAACATGAACAGCGCAACCAAGAAGTGTCTCCGGAGGATTCTGAAATTCTCGACCAAAAACGACAATAGCGTCTTCAACCCCCGGAATGTGGAGTACCACCTCATCGGGAGCCTACAGGACTTGCAGGCACATTTCCATCTCAGCCAACTGCACCTGCCCAAGGAAACAATTAGCGTCGTCACTGACACACGCTATGTCTTCCAGCCGATCATACGGCTTTCGAAGTCCAAGGGGAAAATCGAGGTGGTGATCAAGGTGGGCAGTCAGTTTGTGCAAGTCACAACGACAAAGAAGCAAGAAGTGCCCGGTTTCCGGCTGAGCACGACTGTTAATGACATTTTCCGGCTCGGCGATATTGACGAGGCGCCGACATCGATCCAGACCGAGGATGACTCGGCGTTCGGTCTCAGGGCTGACAACGGCAAGATCGTCATGTACTTCACGAGTCCGAAGAAGACAGATGTGCTGCAAGCCATCAGGGCGGCCAAGGCAAAATACGGCAAAGATACTAGGGCGCAGAAGTCGTTTGAGCGACTGATCCGGCCACAGGACGTACCTGGGACACTCCTCAATCTGGCGCTGACTAACCTGGCTAGTCCGGATGCGATACTGCGGCTGTCGTCGTACAACTTGCTCGGGGCGCTGTGCAAAGCTTTCAAGTTCACAGCTTCATCACAGCTACTGGCTACCAAGGACATATCGGTGCCGTTGGATCCATCACAATTCATCATCAAGATCAGCAGGAAACTAGCCCAGGCCGAACCTCAACTGACCTCTGATTTCCTGAATGAGTTCTTCGTGGGGTGGGACAGCTTCTCAGATGAACAGAAGCCATTGAGCCTGGCGTACATGGCGCCGTGGATACCGGGGCTGCGAACTTCACTACTGGCGAACGAGGCGGAGAGCGACAAGGGGAGAGACAAGATCGCGGCTCTGTTTAGGAAGCTTATCGATGTCACGCTCTCCGACCCCACGCTCAACTTCACGTTGGAGCAGTCGGTGTGGCCCGTAATCCACCAGGATGAGCTCCTTCTGGATATCTTCCTTGAAGAAATCATCAAGGCGGCGCTCAACACGGGGTTTATGGACGAGCAGACAGAGACGCTGACGTCTATTGCGAGTGCAATTGGGACCATTACGCTACGGGGCAAGATCATCTCCAGGCTGCGAAAAGCGCTGAATCGGTCGTCGCTGAGACCGACTAAACACCTGCCCGACAATGCAGTATGGAGCGAGATCTGCATTCTTCTGCAGTTTTGTCTCGCGCTGTCGTTTGACAGCGGCGTCCAGTCGCAGCTGTACCTGCCGGAGATCTTCCACATCGTCACGATGCTTGCGAATACGGGATCCTCGGACGTGCGGGTCGTGGTTCACAGGCTACTTGTCAACTCGATCCACTCGGCCTGTACTTCGTTCACACTCGACGAGGTCAGGCTTAATAAGCTACGCGCTACGCTAGAGACCCTATCCGATCCGAGGAGCGAGGTGTTCTCGCATACGGTGCCCTTCACGCGCGATGGCGCTTCGATATCGACTAACCAGGACGCCGGCCCAACGTTGGCAGCGACAGAGAACTTAGCGACGCTGCTTTTTGAGACATGCGCAGTAGCAGCACCGTCTGTCGATGTTGCCAATGCATGGCGCTCACGCTGGATGAGTCTCGTCGCTAGCACGGCTTTCCAAAACAACCCAGCCATACAGCCCAGGGCGTTCACCGTCATGGGGTGTCTTGCTCGCGAAGAGGTAGACGATGACCTGCTATACCAAGTGCTGGTGGCGTTGAGAAATAGCGTCGGCCGGTTCGGAGAAGACAGCAACAGCGACATGCTCGTGGCAATCTTGACGTCCCTCTCCAAAATGATGGCCAAGTTACCATCGGCGTCCCGATACGGACTGCAGCTATTCTGGTTGGCCATGTCGCTTCTACGCCTGGTCCCTCCGAATCTGTTCAATTGCACGGCGATGTTCCTTGAGTCGGTTCTCAGCAATATCAGCACGTCGGGCGATAATCGTGGTGACAAGATGGTGCCCCATCTTTTGCAGGGCCGCGGACAGCTCGAGGACGCAGCCTTGCCTCTCGACGAGTCGTATGGGATTCATTTCAACAGCAAGAACTTTCACTTTGCGGCATGCGCATGTCTGGTGCGCGGCCTGACGGACACTGTGACAAAGACCACGGCGCTCAGGGTGCTGTCAACGTTTCTGGAGATGACGACGTGGACACCCGAACCGAAAGAAAAGACCGTTAAGGACCTTGCGGGGTCGCCGTATCTGGCGTTGATGCTGGCGCGGGCGGCGAGCATCGAGGAGTTGAGAGATAGCCTATGGTCGGCGGGGATAAACCCCGCCGGACTCACAGATCTTCGCGACCTAAGGCGAGCATCGCAAGACCTGGACACCGTAGAGGACAAGGACCTCCTGCTCAACACGGCCATCGAGCTGGTGGACTTTCAGTACTTGGATGACGCGGTGCAGAACCGCACGCTGCAGTGGCTGAACGAGGTCGCGTTGTCCAGGCCGTCGGTTATCATGCACTTATGCGGGCCTATCATCTCGATACTCGATGACATACTGCTCCACTGCCAAAACTCGGGCACTCTTGAGTCGGCGCATGCGCTGCTGCAGACGTTGACGGCGAATCCTAAGTTCTCGAGCGCCATGGAGACGCCGGGGATGTTGAATGAGAGGCTTGATGATATGGGCTTCAACGGGTTGTGGCGGTCGTGCTCGCTCAACTTGTCGCAGGAGCAGGATAAGCAATGTTTCGGGCTGACGGAGAAATTAATTGAGGTATGTGCCTGCTGCTGGGCGTGATACTCTGGACTAATGCTAACGTTATGCAGCTCATTATCATCTAGGCGAGAGATGGGCCATCAGCACTAGTGGATTGCTACTACATTGAGGGCGGCGCCGTGCTTTGTGTGCCGGCGAGCAAGTCGGAGTCGAGTACGGGGGACGGAAGCGGCAGCGAGTTGGACTTTGGCGGGGTTTGCAAGGGAAGTGATGCTCAGGAGATTGATACGGAAGTCTGCAGGCTTGGTGTTAGTGGGATGGTTGCAGAAGTGAAGAGTTGCGATGCATGTATATACCTAGTTGGGGAGGAGAGTGAAGTGAGGGAAGGGGATGCGGCTACCGGGTTGGGTTACTAGGGGTGTGCGGGTGTTTGGGGAAGGCGATGCGATGCGATGCGATACGATGCGATGCGATGCGATGCGATGTGATGCGTGACAGCGCTGGATATTTTCGATGTCTATTCAGTGTGGACAGCGGACAGAGACCAAAATCGAGAAGTTCTTTTGTTGCTGCGATGACACTGGCTTGACGGGAGGTAAGAACAGAGCAGGAGCCCTAAAAATGCGAGGGTTCATGGGATAGGTACGATCTTCCGTTTTGGCTGAGTTCCTTTTTGCCTCTCCGGAATCTGTTCAACAGCCCCTCGAGATACGGGAAAAGGGGTTGGTTGGGTCAACGTTTAGTCGCGGAAGCCTACTGTCAGGTTCCGCAAAAGTATCTGTCGGTAGCGTGTTTGGGCACTGCTCGTTATAGAGGTAATCATATCTATCATTTATTTTATTATTGGTTTGACAACGCGTAGTAATCGCGTTGTAAAAAAAACCATTTTGGACATACATCTTCTAGATCTATCCTTTATTTTGCCAAATACCTGGGAGTTACATAGTGGCAGAAGATGTAGCGGTCCAGTCCAGGAATCCGGCAACACAAACAAGGTTCCTCAATCGCTAGACACTACGCCGGATACTTCCCCACGGAGTGAGGTGTGCAAGGTGTGAAGGCATGATAGAGGGGATAACCTAGCGGATATATAGTGGTAGAGAAGAGATAGGAAGGGCCTGTGAGCTTTGGTCTAAGAGTCTAAGACAATAGGTGAGGTGGTTCTCATGAGTGATATCTATAAACAGGACTGATGCGCTCTACTACCATTCATTCCGTTACATGTATCAACAACACAGCTGTTAAGAACCTTGATAGACAGACATACTCTTTTCGCTGTCAATGTCATCAGAAAATAGGGGCAAACATCGGATGAATGGTAGGAGGCACCGTGAGGGCAGGAAGTTGAGAACCTCAAGGGCTATCCTCGCGAAGATAATCTCGTTGAGCGTCTCGCAGGTTTTTAAATTTTTCTTCTTCTTTCCAGCCTCTGGTCTCAAGATTGAATCGGATAGTGCCCTTCGATCTTCAAGGCTTCAACTTCAGTTCACTTCATCCAACCGTTTCAAGTTGATCAAAATCATCACCAGCTCTCGTCCTACCCCTAGAACAATACGTCGACTCAGATCAAATCATCAACCCTCACATAGTCGACCATCAAGATGATCACGATCAAGGCTGTTCTCGTAACCCTGTCCGCCCTCGCGGTGATCTTGGCAGTGAGTTACTCCTTCCTCTGTTACTAACAGTCCACTAACACCGTCAAGGCCCCTTCCTAGAACGGCTTCACCCCCCTCGATACCCTACAGCCCACCACCAACGCCGTCATGGTCGCCATGGTCGCCATGAGCGGTCCGATCCGCTCCGAGTCAGACAAGCTCATCCTCATCCAGCCGCCGCACGACAACAGCAGCATAGTTCCCAACTGGACAGCCGATGACAGTCCAGACGGATGGCAGAACCCCGTGCCTGGCTACGTCACCGAGAGCCTGTACTGCGAGGGCCGCTGGCCCAAGTTCTACGATGCCTGCCACTCTCTCGATAACGAGCAGTATCCGTACCTGAATGGTCTCGGCGGCCAGCCTCACTTGAAGGCCTCGCTGGGCGCGTGTCACGGTGTCTGCTCCGACGCACCTGTTGGCAAGGCCGAGTTCTGATTGGTCCCGTGCAGAACATGGAGGACAAGATGATCGACACCTGGCACGCCGTTGCAGAGGCGGCCCGGTACGTCGTTACCAACTGCAAGGACGACCGCAAGTGGTCCAGCGGCCAGTTGTTCTTGAAGGGCCATTGGAATGTCATCGTGGCAAAGTAGGACTGCAATTCGGACCCGAACGGTGCTCCTGCGAGCAATAAGCGCCGGATGCTGTAGGCACCAGCATCTGATGGAATTTGGGGCTGAGGCGGAGTTAAGCTTTGGCGTTTTTTTAATTGCTGATAATTTTTGGGGTTTAGGTAGGTTGTTTGCTTCGGCCCGCTTAGGTGAGAGTGATGGGACTGAAGATCTGGGGGTTTCCATTCTCAGATCTGAGATCTCATCGGATCGCAGGGCTGCGTTTGGCCCCAAGTTTACCTTTCCGCTCGACCGCTCGACCGCTGGAACCTGGAAGCAAACTTGAGCTTGACACCTCGGCTGCGTTGCTTTTCTGGAGTCATGCAGACCGAAACATTTCAGATACTAGTCTAGCAGAGAGCTTTCGAGCTAGTATGACCGCGACGAAACAAACCCATCTTGAGTTGAAGCTCTGACGCTCCCGTTTATCTGGGTAGCTCCCATGCTCCCTCGCCTCCAGCCGTCGCCTTGTGGGGATATCCCCGACCTCCCCGCCGCCACCCGGCCGTTGCAACGACTCGTGACAGACACACCCCAACCCAGGCGCAACGTCCTCTGGCCCGAACGCGGCTGAAAGGTCAAACGCCACGGTGGAACCATGCTCTCAACTGCCTATCCACGTCAACCGACTCGGCAACTAGCTGGGGTAAACGTATCACAGGCCGTTGAAACATGGCGCGTGCATTAGAATGTGGAGGTTTAGGTGCGTTCAAGGGTAGGTTATGGGGGAAGCCTGGGGCTGGAAAGCACAGCTCATCGGCCAGCGGCGAGCTGGAACCTCAAACCTCCAGCTCCAAAGCGCACTACTCAGGATTGTACATACACGACGACGCTAAAACATCCACTGCCGTGTGAGTGCAGCAAACAGCTACCTACGCACCTACGCACCTACCCCGGCCCAGCTGGCCTTCAGGTCATCAGGTGAGGTAGGTAGCTGCCGACCCGCAGCCTTGTACTCGGTCGCTTCTTTGGGCAAATCCTTCCATCCGCTTCGCAAAGACACGAATGGGCTGGCAGCTGCGAGTAGCAGCATGATGGGTCCAGCCCTAGGGTAGGCACCAAGCGGGAAATGCAAGCCACGTTTTTACTCCTTCCATTTTACTACGTCAGTTATGTAGGAGGTTAGCTCGCTGGGGGTGGCGGACGCAGACCCGGCGGTACTTCGTGTTCGTCGAGTGGGTGCGGCACCAGCTCCGACACCACCACCCCGTCCCCCCCCGTCCAATCTGATCACAGATCCGCATCCCACAGCCTCCCGCAGCCACGTGGGAAAAAAGAAACCTGGACGCTACGAAGAAAAAAAAAGAAGGTTCCCGGCCCCTGTCCTAAGCAGGAAAGGCTGGCTGGATGGCATGGCATTGTGCGCCGGCCCCATTTCCCGTATCCGTATGTCGGTGAAGCATCATACGGAAGTATTGGAAGTATGTATCGTATATTGCGCAGATGGGGGGAGCAGTATGTGATAGCGTAAACCACCACAATCAATCCTTAATTTACACTGCGTTTCTTACCTAATATTTCCCGGGTTTACTTCCGCCTTCATGTAATGGTTACCAACCCAATCCCAATTCAGGGCAATGCTGCTGCAGCCAAACATCAACCCCAATCGCAAAAACGGCGCAAAAAAAAGTACCGTCATCCCATGTACTACTACTAACACCCACTACCATCTCACAGCAGCAGCAGCAGCAGCACAGTAGGCACGTAGTAAGAAAAAAGGAAGTCCAAATCCATCCCAAAATCACCGAGGCCGAGGTAGATGCGGCCGAGAAAGACCCCGTCATCGTTTCGCTGGTGCTGCTGCCCGGGCCCCTCCCACATCCCTCCGCTAACCTCTCCCTCCCCTCCGCCCAATTCGCCGAAACGCCAAGAATCACCCGTCACTGGCTGGCTGGTGCGGGTGGGTACGGGTCCATGCCCAGGATGTGGGTCAGCAGCAGCAGTGCAGCGACAGAAAAGAACAATTCCAAAAATTCATTCCAGATTGTTCGGCGTCTGCCGGGGAGGTTCCACCGCAGGTGCCAAAGGTAGTGACTAAGCCCAAACTGGCAAAAAGGTGAAGGGGGGGTCAGGGGGCACCCTGGTAGCTAAGCCCAGTCTAGAACGACTGACAAGTGGTTGCTGGGGAAGTTGTAGGCTTTTTTTAGTGAGTGAGTGAGTTGGTTCAGTTCAGTTGAGTTGGTACTGTGCTACTACTGTGCAAGACACCGAGATTCCGTCGTACGGACGGATTTAGGGTTTGTAGAGAGGGCGCGCTGGTTAGGTCGGCACTCGCGATGATGCGATGCGCGAGGTGTGGAATCATCAATCTTGAGGGGGAAAGAAGAAAAGGAAAAAGAAAAAAAGAGACAACCGCACGTGAACCGATGCCGATTCCGATTTCCCGCTTTCTAGAAGCCACTTAGGGCGTGCACTTTGCCAGGGACAATGTGAATGTCTTGCATTAGCGTTGAGAGACTCCTGCGCAGACACATGGAAAATATCGCGACAGGTCCTGGGAACGAGAATGATCGAGACTTCTAGGTTGAAAACAGCAGGAACTTGACATCCAGGCTCAGGAAAGCTGAAAATGTTCTCTCTATTCGCGGTTGAGACCCCACTGCAAGCTGTAAGCTGCGAGCTGTGGGCTTTGTTAAACTGCTCAAGTGAGGTGGTGGTGGATTCCAAACCTCCAAGGCAGCTCCCGTGCAGCGGACCGTCGTCCCACAAACCCGACTTCCCTTCTCACCACCAAACTCACCTTTCGTACATGCGCTGCGCCGCATTAATCTTCCCGCATTCCCGGCCGAATTACGATTACGTTTTAGCAGCCTTTTTGCTTAACTTGAGTAGTAAAATATTTTATTTTGCTCGCAACCTCACACCTCTTAGAGACTTTGCACCCTGGTGCTTGGCATGCAGCCCTGAGCTGAATCAATACACTCACACACTATACATCCAGCATAGTACCCTCTGCAGCACGCAGGGCCAAGGAGTCTCGAACAAGGAAAAAAAGCCTCGGCGTCATTTTTGGGAATCTAGACGGGAATATACTTAGCAATCTGTTGACTAGCACAAATTTTCTTTTCTGTTGAGACTTCGATTCGCTTGCGGCTGTCGGTGTTGCATCCCGAGAAAACTGCGAGCGATGACTTAGCATCAGTCCCCATGCCGCCCTCCCGTCCGAAGGGAACGAGGGGTGTCCCCAACTGAGACCTCTGTACGCAGTGTGCTATTCTTTACGAAACATCGAACCAGAACCTCGGGTGGAATTGGGGGAAAATGAGCGCATGATCACTCAGACACTATATTATCAAGCAAGCACGGAGAGAATTGGCTTTTCCCCTGATGATCATGACTTGAACCATGCTGAGCTATGGATGACGGGATGTGAGAAATCATTTGAGTTGCAGTAGTAGCAATGTGTGGGCAGCTGTCAGCAGGAGACCAAGCCTCGTTGCTCTTCCCGTTGCCAGCAGTCAGTCAGTCATCAATGATCAATCGCGACACAGCGTGTGCCGACAGTCTGGGTCCTCTGTTGCGTCCGGGACGGCCGACGCATGGGCGCTGCAGGACCGGGCCCACACGGGTCGCTGGAGGTTTCGTTCCACCTTTTCCCGCTCCAAGGAGGGTGGGAGGCCGCCTTGATTGGCCAGCACGCCCCTGGCTGGCAGCTGCGTGGCACAGCGAGCTTTTCGTACCAGCTGCGCTGTGATTGGCTCCTACTCGCAGAGAAGCCAAGAAAACCCACATCCCGACGGAGATCTCGAAGCCACCAGGGAAAAACGTTGTGGGGGATCTCAAATCAGAGCCGATCCACCCCCCATGCACAGATGAGCGCTGCCCTGCGTTGGCGTCGATGCTACTTTCTCGTAATCAGTACGAGAGTCGGGTACTTAGTGCGAAGAAAAGAGGTGTGCGCTGGGAAAGGTTGATGGATTCCAGAAGAGCAGCAGAGCAGCGCTCTAGCAACACTCTTGCAGCTGAACAGGTCATGACAGTGGAGCACTCACAGGCCCAGAACCGTTGATTCCCGCTCGTGCGAGGACACCTCCCCCCCTCGTTCTATTCTAGATTCAGCACATTACACAGCTCCCACGTGGGAAGTGATGAGTTGTGGTGGTTCTGTGGTTCTGTGGTTTCGCGGCCCTATGTCTTGCTCCGCAAAACCCACAGCGCAGGATCCGTATCACTGATCTTCAGCACATCACATCCGCTTCCTTGGCTGGCATTGGACAAGCCGGGCCCAACGTCGATGGTGCGATGCAACCACGTTGCTGGCCTGGTTCCCTTGGGCCCGCACGGTTGGTACGTTCCATTCGAAATTTGGTCTGTCTTTGCTGTCGTGACTCGAGCCATGGCCCTCCCTCGACACATGTCATGTCATGGAGCGCAACACAACCTCCCAAGCCTATTCCCGACGTGTGACGACAAAGCCACAGACGGAACGCCGTCGTGACACACCCTCCCTGGAAAGAAGGGACGGAATCTCCTCCGGTTCAGGCTGTGTAAGTCTGTGTGCGACCGTTGTAGTCGTGTCGACTTTTTGTCAACCCGAAAGCGAGCGAAGCGCAAAGCCGAAATCGGTCCTGTAATACCGACAAAGCATTATTGTGTATGTACCCCCCACTGCGCTGGGAAAAGGGGGTGTGTGCACTGTAGCGCAGCGTAGTGTCGTCGCTGTAATGGACCCAGAGAGGAAATGCCATGTTTCTGAAGGATGCAATTTCTCAGCCAGATCTCGCCTTTTCGCTCGTCGGACTCGCTCCTTCAGAGATCCCTGCCGGCAGTGCTAATCTTGGCAGTGCCAGCTTGGGTCACGGGCGACGCAGCCCGACTCCGGTTCCCCACCACTTGTGCAGTGTGAGGTGCATCTCCGCTACGTAGCTAGCGACAGACGGTCGAAGCTGGGCGTCTATTGTCAATTCTCTAATGCAAATACTCTAACTCGCAATATTACTGATCGATCTCGCCGAATTGCGATTTCCGGGAATGCCCGGCGGATTTGTCCTGGGGCTCCCGCTCCGAAACTCCATGATGCCGCCCATCGCCGATAAGGGGTGTCTCCATTTTGTTATCTCCGTCTCCGGGCCCATATTTTTACACTGCAGGTTCAGCGCAGGGGCCTCAGGGGGGTCTCGGAAACATTTCCAGAGCATGCAGTTCCGCGTCGGCTCGAGATGATGCTTCTGGATGAATGTGTTAGTCAGGAACTACCGAGGCACCGGAGTAGGCCGGGCGCGCAGAACGTTGAACCGATGGCCAAGTATTTCAGATCGGATAGATTGGGCACGAAGGCTGTCCCTCTGTTGAACTGCAACTTAGCGGGAACATCGCGGACAGCAATATGGTCGCGACCCCGATCGCGGGCGGATAGGGAGCCCGACGGACACCCACGGAAGCGGGGTGGGTCCTGCGCACCCGGAGCTGGGAGGAAGCTGCGCTGGCACATCCGACCGAGTTGGCTGGCACCAGAAATAGCAAACCGGCGGGCGCGGCTCGCAGTTTCCGGCGTCTTTGGGCTCTGTCGAGCGTGATGTGCCATATTTACTCGGTTTGTGATCGTGAAGCGCGTTATCCGTACACAGTAATCCGTTTGAGCCGCGGTCTTGCGTTTCACGCCCTTGGGTGTAGTGTGTTCTCCTTTGGCCGGGGCGCTGAAGCCGGCAACCGTCGGGGATGCGGGGATCTCGCAGCATCACTGCCGTCGGGGACCAGGCAGTTCGAAAGGGAAGGGAGGTTGCTGACAGTGCGAGCTCGAAGCCCCTCGCATCTTCAAGACGCTGGGCACATCTGAGTCACTTGCTTACCCGCCCAAAGCATCCTCGACCTCATGTATGACACAGTGCGTGCGCGTTGCGTAAGGCAAGGTACGCTTTCCATAATGATTGATCATGATGTTTGACAAAACCCGCTCGTCACTCGGCAACCGGACGGCATCATGTGACTGTGCGGTCACGGGGTTGGCAGGAAGGGCATCCCATGACAGGCGTACTTTTCTCTTCCCCGTCTTCCGCTTGGCTTCGCTTGGCTATTCTTCTGCTTTGCGTTGGGCCTTCGGTGCCAAGAATAGTCAAAGTGTTGTCGAGTATGTCAGTAACGAAAGTGAGGCCTCTCACTCACCCTCAGGTGTGCAAAGCCAGTGGTGTACAACGATCGACAGAGCGTGTCCAGTGTCCACGTAACATACGCACTGGTTCTGGGGAGGGCCCACACGAGCAAGCCACAACTGGAATCGTGGAATCGACGCCACATCGAATTGCGACAATCGGCATGGTCTCCGCGGCCATCCCATTGGTCAAATGCCGTGCGTAGGGACCCATTCCCCGGCCCAGCGGCCTCGCGCGCCCCACGAGCCGGGACCACTGCCGAGAACGGGGCGACGGACAGCTCAGCGAAAGTCGGTTGTGGTGTCTTGTCGATCGATTTCGCAACGGCTGCTTCTTATTCGCAAGAATACTGTCCATACCAGCTGGGCTTCAAGGCTTGAGACCTGCTTTTTCAGCCATCGTGTTCCCGCAGCGAGAAGGTTAATACCCGTGTGACCAATCGGCAAAGGCTCAGCCACACTTGGTTGTGGGGTTTTCTGGTGCCTGGGTCTTTGCTGGGTTGGGGCTGAAGCGGCATCAGGGGAAAATCAAAGGACTGCATGTCCCTTCTCGGACAAGATCTCCGGCTGTTTGCCGTGTGGCCGCTGTGGCTAGTGCATTGCGTTGCGCGCGATGCACGAAAAACCAGTTGCTTCGAGTTGATTCCAACAGCGTCCCTCCCAGGCGGGCCGTGTCTGCTGAGCGTTGCATGAAAAGCAGGTGTGTCATTGGGCCATTGAGCCGTGGGAAAGCGGACTGGGCGCCAAGCGCTGGAAGCGTGCATCGGTAGCGATGAGGGGCCTGGAGGCACCATTGTCAGGCCAAACGGCTGCTAGATCGGCTGCTTCTTGGTGCCTGGCATGAGAACAGAGATATGACAGCCGAGCTGCTGGGCTGGAAAAGAGGGACGCTTCAATGCACGGCACTGAGGGGGGTGAGAACATCGGACTCGGATCTATGGTAAGATAGAGTACTTTGCATCCGCTCGGAAGAGCTGGGAAAGGGAAAATGAATGGGCTGTGCCAGATCACAGGACCGCTGTGAGAGTGAGGTGAAGTGGTTACTGTTCGTAGTAAAGAAATGCCGCTGTGCGGGTGCGGGAAAACGATGCGATACAGAATAAGCTGTAGCTGCCTGAAGACAACGCACACACACTCGTAATTTACTGTAGCGATCGCCACAGTGAGGCGACGGCACCTGCCTCGCTTTCGCATCGCGGCCTCTCTTCGGCATCCCAACCTTACCTTCCACCTCAGCCGTTACCTAGTCCAGCTGCCACAGGCAATCCACCAGAGCAGCTACAGCGCACCTTCCCATCAGCATTTCAGCTCTTCCGTATTCTCCGTATGCTGTGCCACTCACACACAGGCAGCACCTCTATTCGACTCACTTGGCCGCAGCTGCCAGTCGCGGCACAGGACCCAACAGTTTGCCAGCCGGCCTTATTTGCGACCACCGGAATTCGTGCCATGCCCTATCTCCAACGACCGATGCATCCCGGAGATCAACCTCGGCGGGCAGTCGATGGCTCAAAGACCGACTTACGATGGACTTACGGCATGCACCTCCTATTTGAAATAGCTACATTGTCACCCGCGCTTGGCGTCCTTCCCCTTACAAAGAGACAGCAGGCTTGCTGAGGGGACCATCAAATCAATTACGCATGGGGACAGCAACCCGGGCAGTCATCGACGCGAAGTTTACAAAGCCTGAGAACAAGGACACGCTCGACTCGGTTGACCATTTGCACTATACAAGGTATCTGTATCTACGTGGCCCATGACTCAGCGCACTCCTCGTGTGTTCTGGGATCTCAACATCGCCAAGCAGACGATATAAATCGAGCCCAAGGCCGCGATCCCGTTCTGACGACAAGAGTGTAGTGCTCGACCAAACCACGGGCGAGTCAAACGTCACACACCCGACGACAAGTTAAGCCGCGCTTCCGAGTCTAGACCCCAAAAGGCAGGGTGTCCAGGTCTGTTGAGGCTGCGCTGCGCAAGGACCAAGGTACGAAGTACCTAGGTACCTCCCAGGCATACGTCGCATCGCTGCATCCTGCAGGTCGCTGGAGTCCTCGAACCCTGGCCCTTGACCAGCTTTTCATCCTCGGCGTTTCCAGCTAGGCTCACACCTCCGCACAGCCAGGGTCTGCCTGCGCCCACTCCCCACCCTTACCTGGTTTGACATCATTCGAATCGACCGTCTCCCCACGCACGTTATTAGTCACCATTCCGTCGGCTTCCGATCTTATATAGGATCAGGTTACGGCTTTCGATTCCTGATAATCTCGCCACTCCTCAGCTCCTTGAACAAACTCAACTTCGCAACTATGTTGCTGGATACAAATCGCCAAAACACAACCATCCACCCTCGCCCATACCACCAAACTTCACCCACGCATTACCCTTCGCATCACCAGCAAACGTACTACGAGAGCGCACTGCTACCCGCGACAACGACGCCCTTCCACGCCGACGATTTGGATTTTGACGGAGACCGCGGCGTACAAAGCTTGTCTTCGTCTCCGATCTCGACACAGTCACTCTTGTCGCAGTACTCGGGAATTCAGAACTCGCCTTTGTCCACCTTTGACAGCATACCGGCGCGGGGTTCTTTGTTCGATTTCTCCTCCCAGAGGAGTCACCAAGCACTTTCCGAACAGTCGGCGTCTCTTTTCGCCAATTCAGATCTAATGCAGACCGATACCTGGCTCCCGAGCGGCCATCTGACACCCAGAACAGCTGGCCGCGTATCTCATCAGCGCGAATCTTCGCTTTCATCGCTGGGATCTAACGGCCCAGCGTCGCCATATTCCCACAACATCTCTAATCCTCACATCGCAGTCACCGACTCACCATCAGATGCATACCACGGCCTATCGAACGGCGACGACTTCAACTACCAGCTCGTCAAGTCGTACCCCGCTGCGGTAACACATGATAATTTTTACACGAGCTATCCCACATATGCCTCGGCAGAACAATCGGCGATTGCAAGCTTTCCCCGTATCGCCGCAAACCCGAAGCGGAAGGCCGGCCAGGGACTGCTTCCGCCAGACCACATGATTGGATCCCGTCCCGTGTCGGTGGCGAGTTCCATTACCAGTGACTCACCTGCCACACCAGCAGAGGAGCCTGAAGAGCATAGGAGGCGACGTGGTGAGGATTATTCCGAGTTTCTCGATCTCTTTTTAAGTAACCAAGACTTACCATCTGATGATACAGTCATCAGCACGGTCCCGAAGCTCGACCGGACCATGACCGATATCTACGGCGACGAGCTCTACAGCCCCAACTTCACCATCGGAGCGACGGCTTCGAACCAGGTGCCTATCTCACCGAGTAACGGCCTGTTTGCGCAAAGATTGCAGGCTGCCAACCAGCATCTCAACGCAGTACACTCTCCAGTATCTACCACCTCGAGGGACAGGTCGCCATTCCGCAACGGCTCGCCATTAGCGCCCATGCCCCTTCACGACTTCTCGGCTGGATTTCCTTCGCAGCAGCAGATGCGGGAGCAGAACAAGGCAGCGCAAGACGCGCGTGCAGCCCAGCAGCAAATGGCTCGCCCCGCGGATGCATCAACACCGCAGACGATCTCGCCAAAGGACGCCATGCTCGAGTTCCATGAAGCCGACACTGACGCCAATTTCCCACTCTTCCCACAACCAAGTTCGAACGGCTTTGACATGGACGCCATGACCAAGGCGGTAACGCAGAGCCAGCAAGCCTTCGGCACTCTTGCACTGGACACTGGGTTCAACAGCTACCTCGGTAACTCGCAGATGTCTTCAGGACTTCAAGTACCTCAGCAATACCCGTTCATCTCCCAGGCAAGGCAGCAGAGCAGCGTACCATCGCTCAGCAACGGGTCACTGGCTACGTCGAGGATGGGGTCGACAGAAGCTGGGATGGATTCATCAAACGCCAACAGCCCTCAGAGACCAGCAGCGACGAGTGCAGATGGTGGCACTTACACTTGCACATATCATGGCTGCACGCTGCGCTTCGAGACTCCGGCCCTTCTACAAAAACATAAGAGGGAAGGTCACAGACAGGCTCACGGCCTCGGCGGATCAAGGAGAGCGGAAAGCGTTGGCGCTGGCATGACCACAACTTTGCTAAACAGCCAAGCTGGTCCACATCGCTGTGATCGGATCAACCCAAGCACAGGCAAACCATGCAACACAATCTTCTCCCGGCCTTACGATCTCACACGACACGAAGACACGATTCACAACGCGCGAAAGCAAAAAGTACGCTGCGATCTCTGTACCGACGAAAAGACATTCAGCCGGGCCGACGCACTCACTCGACACTATCGTGTGTGCCATCCGGATGTTGAGTTCCACGGCAAACAACGGAGACGCGGTGGTCAAAGCGTATGAGACTGGCATTATCGCACGAGACCGGAACAGCAAATTGAGGCTCCGGTGTCCAAGGTACCCCGGAGCCAGAGCGCACGGTTTGGCTGCAATGTCACACGCAGGGACGAAGACATCATGGAGACCAACCGAGGCATTAGTGATGCAGATTGCCGATCGGATCAGCGCCAGCGCGTCAACGAGGCGGGCTCGCCCAAAAAGGTTATCGCAACACCAGATTCAGCGGGAGCGCAGAGTCATTCCATGCTTTGGCAGTCCTATTTTTGTGGTTGTGCGCTCAATTGCATCGCCATGACGTCGGAGGTTGCATGAAGGCCTGAACTAACGGGTTCTTATTGGCCGGAAGCGGGCGCGATCCCACCCCTCACCCCTCCCGCGAATTCAGGGTCACGCTGTGTCCCGCCATGGCGTCGAGCTGCAGGGACCGCCAAGGCTCCCTGGCGGTTTTCCCTGCCCTGGGGCTGTGCCTCGCGAATGCCGGACCCGCTTTTCCCCGCCCTCGGTCGTACCAAGAGGACCCTGACGATTGATGATCTTTTTTCACGGGAGCGACAACGGCGCTGACGTCATCGGTTGCGATCAACCAGTTTTTCGGTTTCGCGAACCTTCCCCGGCGACTGAAAATTGTCTGACGACACGACTGCTGGCGGGCCCGACAGCTGGTGCCCGACAGATGATGTTTTACAATGCCCGACGCCCATGATCAGCGACTCCTCTTTCCCTTTTTCTCTTCTGGCGACGAAGCGATTCCAGGTTTTCCAATTGGTGTTTTATCATATTCCGCGCCTTTTGTACATTCAACATCGATTAGGAGAAGGAGCGGAGCATGTCGTTGCATTGTACACTTATGGGCCGAATCCAAAATCACGTCACCACGCATCGGTTGGGGTTTCATGCGAACCTATACTGCTCAATATCGACTAACGACTTTGTCCTTTTTCAATCACAGGCGTTTTCTTTGGCTGCGTCATTTCCTACTCTGCTCTTTCCCGCCCCGCTGGTCGGGATCGTGTGTGGATCCGGAGCTTGATGACATTCACAAGATTGTCTAGAGGATTGGTGTGTATATTGTTATTGATTGGTTTCTCTTTTTGGGGGGGGGGGGGCTTGATGTGGCCTCACGGCTTGGTTATGTGGGAAGCGGGGATAGAGGTTTTACACCCCAAGAGCGTCTTTGGGGAGTCTTTACTGTTTTCATTGTTACGACTACTAGATCATTGGGCTTCGGGATTTATGACATGTATTATGACGACTGGGATCAAAATGAGAGGGACTAGACAAAACGTCAAAATCGACACAACAGCGACATGAATGAAGAGGACGGAATGTGGTGTGTGTATGATTTCCGGGGAAAATATCATTAGCCTCACTAAAGATAATAATTGTCTAATGCCCACCATTACAACTACTCAAATTGCGAATAAATCCACTTGTGATCTCCGATGTGCTGATAACTGCCATTTGTGGGACTACCATCCCATGCCCGTGACCCGTCCCACTCTCTGATATGTAGGGTGTGCAATTGAGAAGTATCGCGTAGATCGAGGGTTATGCAAACGAGAGGAGCCTGTGACGTTGAGAGTGGTCGGCGTTGGGGCTCTGTTCCGCTCTTGATCGAGATGCCGGTGAGGTCTGAATTGAGGGATCAGTTCATGCACGTCAATGCTCAGACGGGACTGCTAGCGTGGTGGGGAGTTGATTTGGGCGGGTATGTGGATGGATGACGATGATTGGGGATTTGTTGAGAGCGGAGGTCGGTCGATCGGGGAGTCGGAGAAAGTGGGCGTCATCGCTCAGCTGTTTAGGGCCCGTCGATGGGGAGATGGAAGGATTCCACGCTTGTAAGAAGGGTAAGGCGGCAGGGCGGGTAGGTTGGGTGTGGTGTTAGTGGTAGCGCCAATGCTGCCGTCTCGTGCACCCGATAAGGCTCGGCGTCGATCGCATCAGGGGTTTGGAAGTGGATCCTGGAGCTCACCCTTGTAGGTCTGGACGGACGTCGTCATCTGAGAGTTGAGTATTTTATTTACGTTCCGTCGGGGAGCTATGGGTCCAGGGATCAAATGTGTGGGCCTGCGGCCCGTGAGATCGAATCCATCGTGGCTGAAGATAAAAACGTATTGAGAAAACGCGTAAAGTAAAAAAATTTAGGGGACCAAGTCTGGTGGGCCGGGTCAGGACCCTGAAAATGAGGCTGTACAGGTACGGGGTAAGCTCCTCTGTATCGAGTTCCGGATGGGCCGAGAAGATGTGGCTCTGCCATCTCCGCCATCCACAACACTGTTCAAGTTCGAACATGACAATACAACTGCACTATCACCAGGGTACACCTTTGGGTAGTCTTCTCCGTGTTGATAAATCGTGCATATCAATGTCTGCTTCTTTCCGCGGTAAGATAATAATTCGCATGCTTTTCATCCCACGTAACAATAGACACTCAACCCAAGTCGTCAAAATCGCCCATTCATTCCTCCTCCAACACAGCATCCCTGGCGTCCACAAAGAGAGGCTCAATCCCCGTCCAGAGTTGAAACTATGGCTTATATTAGTGATCATCCATCGACACAACGATTACTTAGAAACTCACCTGATACCAGCCCTGCGCGGCCAGCACTTCCAGTCCAGGGATCGTTTTCCACCCAGCGTCCTCGGCCAGCTGCATCAGCGGCGTGTGGCGAGGCGTGTACGCCATCTCCAACAGTACGCGCTGGGTCTTGGTCTCCGGCTCATCCGGATGGCGCAGCGCCGCCACCAACACCTCCCTCATGCTCTGGTCAATGGGTTTATCAGCCGGAATGCTGCTGATGACAACGCCCGGAAGCGCGGCAGCATCTACAGCAGCCACATCCTCAGGTGTCGCCAACTGTTGGATGTCGTAATCCTCTGGGAATGACTCCGCGAGCGCGTTGGCATGGTCAGCATTGCGCGCGACGACGTAAATCGGCGCGTAACCGAGGTCGTGCAAGGCATAGACGGCCGCCCGTGTGGTTCCGCCGGAGCCGACTACCATGCCGGCACCGGTGGCGTCACGGGAGCGACGGAAGAGTCCGGCAGAACGGAGCGATGAGGCCATTCCCATCCAATCGGTGTTCTCGCCGAGGAGAGTCGGCTTGTCGCTCCTGGAAGCGCTGATGGGAATGATTGTGTTGACAGCACCAATCACGCGCGCAGCATCTGACACCTCATCCAGCAGTGGCATAATGTCAAGCTTCAGCGGGATGGTAACTGACGCGCCACCAAAGTGCGAAGACCGAATAAGGTCTTGGACGTCCGCCACATTGTCTGTCTCAAAGAGAGAGTAATTATGCGGGAAGCCGCTCTGCTCAAACAGCGCATTGTGCAACGCAGGCGAGCGTGAGCTTGCGATAGGCTTACCAAACAGGTAGAATGAGCATGGTTCAATCTCGCCGATGAGAGCCAGTGCCTGCCGGATCTCCGCCGCCGAGAGCTGCCCAGGAGCAGCCTTGGATGGGAGTGCCGGATGGGAAACGGGGGTCATGAAACCGTTGAGAACCCTGCTGAGCTTGCCCACGGAGCCCATGTTCAGGGCAATAATAGGTTTGTCATGCGCTGCGAGCATCTTCGCCTTGAAGTTAGCGAGGGCGAAGTTGTCGACCATGTCGCGAGCCACTCCCACGAGCTTGATCACATCGCCGTGTTGCAGGGCCTTGTTGTAAAACGGAACCCATCCGCCATTCTTCCAAGACAGCTTCGCCTGGGGGTCATGGTGAGATGCGACAATGTGAGTGAAGCCCTTTGTCTCGGTAATCTCCTGGATAATGCTATCGGGCATCGTCATCTCCAGGTCGAGGTACTCAACACCTGTCCGCAAGCCAACCTGATAAAGCTGGAGGGCAAGTTTGTAGTCATCGTCAGGGAACTTTCCGCCTTGGCTAACAGTACGAACCGTGTAAACGATGGGGATCTTCGCAGCAGACCGGAGGAGAGCAACCTGAGCGGCGACGAATCCAGGATCGTAATCCTCCAGCAAATCCACGCGTAGCTCGACAGCGTCAGAACCGACAACAGCCTGGGGAATAATGTCTAGGGCCGAGGCTATATTGAAGACGGTTAACGAGACGAAGAACGAGTGGGGTTTCGCCTTGATGGTATCCAAGTGAGAGACGCCGCCGCAAACAACGGAGAGGAACCGGGCAAAGTCTGCGGGAGGCTCCAACAGGAGGCCTGAACCACTCGGGTGGGGGCTGTGGTACTGGAAATTGCTGCACTCCTCAAACCACGGCTTGCGGCGGTCATACACACCGCGTATGTCTTCGGAGTAAGCTGGCCGAGTCTTATCGAGCATCAAGTACTCGACCACCTGATCGGTGTCGCGATGGATTTGTAAGACGGGGCCGCCACTACGGTGGTACGAGACAAGGAGCTTCCGGGCCGCCTCTGTCTCTACCAGACCACCCCCGCAAGAGAAGATGTGCCCGGTAGACTTGTTCTTGATCATGTCCTCAAGCACGTCAAGCTCGGCTTTCCTGAAACCCTCCCAACCCTTCTCTCCCCGTATTATATCCGGAATCGACATTCCCTGCCTCCGCTCGAGCTCGTCATCAAGGTCTATGAACGGCCTCTTCAGAATCTTTGACATCCACCGCCCCGCTGTCGTCTTACCAGCACCTCTCATTCCGATGACGAAGACGGATCGGGCGGAGCGTGACCGTGATGTTTCCTTGGCGTGGGCTGTGTGAGGCTCCTCCTCTCCCTGCAGAGATACATGGAAGGACTGGGACATGATGTCCCACCATCCAGGCCAGGTCTTGCCAACACACTCGCGCTCGAGGATCAGCACAGAATGAGGGGAGATTGTGGACAATACTCCGAAACTCATTGCCACGCGGTGGTCATCGTAACAGTAAACGCCACCGACAGGGTCTGTCAACTCCTTGTAGGGCCGGCCTGTGACCTCGATGCCATCCTCAAGCTCGGAGCACTGCACGCCAAACTTGGCAAGCTCATCCTTCATAGCTTTTATACGGTTGCATTCCTTGACTCTCTGGTTTGCGATGCCCGTAATCTGGGTCGTTCCAGATGCCACAGCGGCAAGTACCGAAGCTGTAAGGAAGGCGTCCGTCATCGGCTCCATGTCAACGTGCTTGATCGCCTTGAGCGCCCCGATTGGAGGACCGGTAACGGTGGTTGAGGTCGAGGTCTGTTTGACTTCGCAGCCCATGGGCCGAAGGACCTCGACGGCGAACCGCGCGTCTCCTTGAAGCGACGAGGAGCCGATGTTAGGGATAGTGCAAGTCGTTCCGGTGATAGCCGCCACCGCCAGAGGGTAAGTGGCTGAGCTGGCGTCACTTTCCACGACATACGTCTCTGGGTTCTTGTACACGCCCTGAGGAATGTGGTAGGTGTTGGGGTCCTCGGTAGATCTCTGTACCTTCACGCCAAAGGACGCCATCATGGCGATAGTCATGTCGATATACATTTGGGAAATGGGCTTTCCGCCGACCAAGCGCAGAGTAACGGGCTTGCGCGCATATGGTGCAGCCATCAAGAGCGACGAGACGTACTGAGACGAAATAGTGGCGGCCAGTTCCATCACACCGCCAGCAAAGCCCCCAGCGGCGTCCACCTGCACAGGAAGACTGTTCTCCTTCTCGAGGTATTTGACACCCACGCCGTTCGATCGCAGCGCATCTACCAGAGAACCAATTGGCCTCACCTTCATCCTCGCATTTCCCGTAAGAACGGTAGAAGATACGTTAGAGGCAGAGCAGAGAGCAACCACAGACGTCAGGAAACGCGATGCCGTGCCTGCATTGCCCAAGTAGAGTGGCTCTTGGCTAGCCTGGAGCTTACCGCCTCTGCCTTTGACAACTAGAACTTCGCCGGCATCCTCCCAGGAGTACGTGGCACCCTGCAGCTGGCCGATAGCCGTCAACATGTACTGAGTATCATCGGAATGAAGCAGCCCATGAATTCGGGTAGCTCCCTCTCCCAGAGCTGCCAGGACAAGGGCGCGGTTGGATACACTCTTGGATCCTGGCGGTGTCACGCTGATAGATAGACCCTTGGGGACGCCAGGGGATACACGGATGCAAGGGGTGAGCACAATACGGATGGCGCGGTCCTCAACAACGCTGGCCTTGGGTTCGTAAGTCTTCCCGATAGCCGAAAGGAGAACGATCTTCTTCTTCCGACCGTCATTCTTCTTGTCGACCGCCATTTTCTCCAACAGCACGTCAACAGGACACTCCTTTCCGGCTGTCAACTTGACAATGCGCTTATCATGTATCGAAGTGGGCAAGTCGTAGCTGGCGATGCATTTGGTCAAGCGAGCCACGGCGCCAGGTGTGAGAACGCCGAGGAAGCGGGCGAGTTCCGCCTCCTTGACCATTCCGATGGCAACAGCCTCGCCGTGGAGGACTTGGGGTGTGAGAATGGCCTCAAAAGCGTGGCCAATAGAGTGGCCAAAGTTGAGCAGATTTCGGAGGCCGCCCTCACGCTCATCCGCGGAAACGACCTCAGCCTTGACTCTGGCGGAGCCCAGGACAATGCGCTTGAGTATGTCACGGATAGGCTCCAGGCGTCCTGTTGGTGTCTTCGACTTGGAGCGAATGGCTTCGAGAATAGCGGGGGCATTTTGTTCAAGAGCATTGAACTCGGTCTCATCCCAGATGGCCGCCGTCTTAATGACCTCGGCCATGCCATTGATGAACTCGCGGACGGGTAGCGTCTCGAGGAAGGCGAGATCAATGTAGATGCGACGCGGCTGCCAGAAGGCACCGATCAGGTTCTTCCCCATAGGAGTGTCGATGGCCGTCTTGCCGCCGATAGACGAGTCGACCATGGCGAGCAGGGTGGTAGGGGCCTGAACGAAGCGGACGCCACGCATAAAGGTAGCGGCCACATAGCCGATCATGTCACCGATGACTCCGCCGCCGAGCGCAATGACGACGGTATCGCGTGTGCATTGCTGCGACAGCATCCAGTCCTCAATCTCAGCCTTTGTCTCGCGGCCCTTTGAGTACTCGCCGGGGGGGATCGCATAGGTGAGCAGGCGGACATTTTCAGGGGCGGTCTTCTCGAAGACGACCCGGAAAGCGGGGACGTAGAGGTCGTGGAGGTTTGTGTCGGTGATTAGGACGTAGGTGGATGACTTGATGTTCTGCAGCAGGTCATGAGTCACATAGCTCAGCCAGATGCCGTGGTCAACGACGATGTCCTCGTTGCCCAGGATGGCAATCTTGGTCGGGCCGGAGCCATTGGCGGCTGCCATGATTCTCGAGTTCTCAGACGAGTGTTGAGGGCTCAATTGCGCCCCGCATGCGTCTCCGGAGGCGATCAGCGAGCTTCGTGGGACCCAGTTTGGGTATGACTGGGTTTGGTGATGCTCAAGTCAACTTTCGCGTCAGTAGGGGGGAAAAATTAAAAGCAGCTCCCCGCCGTTAGTCGGCCACGTCTTTCAACTAAGGTATCTGTACAGCAACGATGCGATCTCATTGCGGGGGCCGTCTGCGATCTTCGGCGGGACCAATGTATCAGTACCCACTCCATGCTCCATGTGGGGATCCCTAAGCCGCCACTGCCGCCTGCCGCCAGCGGCGGCCAGCCAGCCAGATGCCAAACAACCCACCGAGAGCTACCCCACACCTAGCTAACCTCAACGTTCCGGCTCACGTTTGCCCACACTCTCAACCACACCGCTTCTACCCCAACCGGCTCTTATTCAGGTGTCGGATGCCACCCAGTTCGCAGCACAAAATGACCCCAATGCCAGCAAACCACTGTTTTGGTTCCTGACATTTGCAGCGGTCAATGGGCTGAGAGGCTTCCCCTAGCTGACTGCTGTCTTTTTGTCATCAATCCCACCCTCAGCCCTGGAGCTCCGATGCAGCGAATGTAGGCACCAAGGGCGCGCGGGCCCATCCCCTCGACCAGATGCGACATTCCGTGACTCGAAAGCAAGCCTTTATTTCCTATCCCATAGTCTCGCCAAGTATTCTGCCTGTCGAACTCGACGCGTGGGATGTACACGCCGTGCGAAGATCCGAAGATGGTGCAAATATGGTTGGATGATGGGGTAGGAATAAAGAATATAAAACTCTAGTCGGTGAGCTTTAACCGGACGTCCGGCCCAAGGCTCTCAGATACATTTTCAAGCTCTCAAAAGAATCAGGTACCTACGTTCGCTTCGACACGGTCTGCTTCTTCCTCCCTGGAGAGCTGGTCCTATTGTTCATGGATATTGCTGTGAACCGCCTCCCCGGCATTCTGCTCTACCGACTGCATGACGATATCTGGCTTTGCGGTTAGCCTGAAAGGAGCGACTTGCATCCAATACTTCGCCAAAGACATTGGGCATTGGTTTCAAAAAGAGAGTGTCTACTTTGTACCGTACCCCCAATGTCGAAATACGTTCCTCTTGTTGCGGACAGGCCTTATTACTAGACCTTATGAGATCTGAAGGAGGCCTTGCTGCATTCTCTAACGCGCTATTCCAATGCAACCAAGGCCTCTCATGATGCGAAAAGGGCCTCTGGTGTAATAACTCAAGCCTTCCTAAACTCACTAGACAGTACCGTCACCATCGGTAATGGCAGATCGACCCAAACTCTGGAAAATGATCATCGATAGAAAGCTCGTCAAATCCCATCTTGATCAGCTGGAAAACAGCTTGCGAACTGCAAGGGTGTCCTTCACGGGCCCAGACATGGAATTTCTGCATAGGTAGGTCAATTTTCCAGTCGTACACTCGGTGAGCCGGCTTACTGCTTTGGGCGTGAGCATATCGACGAGGTTTTGGACCAAAAGGTCAAAGATGACGCAGCGGCTTTTTTTTCCAACGGGAATAGGAGGTAGCGAAGTCAAGGCCAAGGATCCTCCGGATGCCTTCCTTTTCTTACCTGACACCTTCGGCAGCCTCGGTTTTCACAACCCCTTTGTAACCCTGTTTCTTATCCGCGACCATATGCGAGACACGCCCGAGGACATCACCGAATCTGCCTTTCGCTGGGAGCGCGAGCGCTACTTCGAGGAAAAGTGTTTCATGCAGCTATATTCGGAGCAGTTGCTCGAAGAATTTGGCGGACTATAAGCTGCTTAGTCGACAACTACTTCTTGCCCGTGGGGGTTTTGACGATGACGAAGGCGAAGAAACTTATTACCAACGAGAACGAGCGGGCTTATTCGTGAGGTCCAATGACCTTATTCTTATCATACCGGTTCATCTCAGCCGTGGCAGCCGTTTCTGTGCTTGTGGGCAAATGTCTGGTCTTCTGCCCCGAGACACTGCTTTCATCAGGCAAAGATCCGGCAAGCTTTGAACGATTATATTACTCGCGCTCTGCATCTACGCTTCACCCTCATCATGCTCTACTCCAAAAACAGAATATCCCCCCCCCCCCCCCCCCCAAAAAGGACCAAAAAACAAATCAAGCCGTCCCCTCGGACTCCGCTGCTGACAACCTGCCCTTGACCAAATCCGCCTCGCGCGGGTCCACGAGCCTATCGCGGCAAACCGCCTTGTGTACGACGTATAACACCACGAATAAGATCAAGCTGATATAAGCGGCAAAGAAGCCAGCGGTGGACCAGTCAATGAACACCGTAAACCCTTGGGTCAGGGCGATGAGCACATTGAAGAACAGGCCGTAGTAAGCCACAAACGGCTGGAGCGGCGACTTATACGGGAGCTCGTCTCGCGACATGCCTTGCGACTTCATTGCCCGCATGAAGCCCAGGAATGCAACGCATGTGCTTGCCCAGGTGATCAACCCGGCCACACCGCTGATATTCAGAAGCCAGTTGAACACCTTGGCACCGCCCGACGACAAGTTCAGGAACCCAAGTAGGCCGAAGGCAGCAGTGGCGGCGACACTAACGGTTGGTGTGCCGCGCTTGTCCACGGTCAAGAAGATCTTGGGTGCCTGGCCCTCCTCGGCGAGTGCAAGGAGAATGCGACTTCCCGAGTAGACGTTTGAGTTAGCGGCCGAGAGCACGGCGGTCAGCAGCACGCCGTTGATGATATGAGGCAAGACCTTGACACCGGCGCGCGTGGCAGCGATGACGAGGGGCGAGGCCGACGCGTTAGATGCCTCTGTGAGCAGTCCAGGGTCGTTCGACGGCACAACCATGCCGATCAGGAAGATGGACGCCACGAACATGAACATGATGCTCCAGTAGGTGGTACGAATGGCGCGCGGCACCGTCTTGCGCGGGTCAGCAGCCTCACCAGCACCAACACCGACCAACTCGGCACCCTGGTAGGCGAAGGATGCTTGAATTAGCACAGCCCAGCATCCGACGAACTTGCCAACCGCGCCTTCGACCATGTATGAGTTGAACGGCCCCGGGTCGTGCCAATACTTGAAGCCGAGCGGGCCCTCATCCCCCACGCCGCCGGCCATACACATCGCGAAGATCATGAATCCCACAATGGTGATGACCTTTAGCATGGACAGCCACATCTCGAGCTCGCCAAACCAGCGGACAGGAAGGTAGTTGGCGGCAGTAAAGACGACCCAGAAGATAGCGATGACGATGCCAATATTGAAGTTCTCGTTCCAATATTGGATGATCAGGCCGGCGGCCGTCAAGGATAGCGCGTATGTGATAGCCCCTGTTGATCACGTCCCCGTTAACATCTGTCAAGCCACCCAGCGCAGCACAGGGATTACCACATACAACTAAACCAGTACAACCACCCCAGCGCGAACCCGAGCGACGGATCGACGAAGCGCGTTGCATATACCGAGAATGCTCCCGCGGTCGGGATGTATGTCGCCATCTCGCTCAGGCTCACCATGACAGACCAGAGGATAGTGCCGACGAAGACGTACGAGATGAGACACCCGACAGGTCCGGCCTTGGCGAGCGCCGTCCCGCTGCTGAGGAAGAAACCGGTTCCGATCGTACCGCCGATAGCGATAAAGTTCAGATGTCGTTGCGACAACCCTCGATGCAACTGTGCGTCACCAACCCCCAATGCCGAGTCCGGCGTCGCGGTGGAGGTCCTCTGAACATAGCCCTTCTCGTCCCTTGAATCCGGAGAGTCCGGGGCGACAGGGGCGGCAGCCTTCTCGCCGCCGCCTCCTCCTCCGAACCGCCGCTTGAAGTCGATCGCCATGTCCGCGTGTCCACTGACTCAGACGTGCGCAGTCGGACCGGGGGGTCGGAGGGAGTAAAAAAAGAATGTGTCTGAGGAAGAACCCCCAAAGCCAAAAGAAAAGAGTGGATCGGGTCGGATCGGATCAAACGAACGAAAGTTAGGGTCCTTCTCGCAGAGCAGAAAGTGAGCGAATGGGGGAGTATGAAGTGGGAGGGAGGAGACAGGTTTTCTCTGTCTGCCAGTAGCGTAGGTGCCCGGGGTTCCGCTGCGGGTTTTCGGAGCTAAAACGGGGCGAGGTCGGCACGGTTACGCGGCGATAGGAGCGAGGGCGGAGCGGGCGGAGAGGCCCAAGGGGGGACCGAGAAAAGGGTCGGCACGTAAATTGATCAGTTAAGGCCTGGTCTATCCACCGTGTCGGTATTTTCTCAACTCCCGTACTGGTTCGCGAAAAAGACCATGCATTGAGCGAGCCGCGAATTGCGGGAATGGGGAAACTAGCATCATACTTATGAGAGTTAAAAGGGTTACGGCATCCAAGAGACAATTAGTGGGTTTTGTTGGCACGTCATGCACGATAAGGGCGCACCAAAACCTTGAATAAGGGAGAAGGATCACCCTTGGTGGCGAGTCTAAATTTTTTCCTCGCTAGTCCCGACTCCGACTCTTCGAGACCCCCGAGCCACATAAACCGGATCTGAAAATAATGACCCGAGGTGCCCGAGATAAGACTGTTAGTTTTGTTTGTCAATTACCGGACGTCACCGATGTCCCTTCTTGGGGGTCAATCGGATTAGCCCCTGATCACATTGCATCATATCAACAAGCCCCTTTTTTGTAATGTTTTGCCTGTCTGATAAGATACCGGCTGATAATAAGATTGTACAACAAACAACTCCGAGTTCCCGTCCCCGTAAACCTACATGATATCATACAAAAGTAGTCGTATTGACTTTGTCTTCCTTTTTCGTTGAACCCCACAATGATGCCCATTGAAAGTTACACCAGAAATAGATACCACAGAAATATAAGGAGCCCAGACGAAACGCTGAACCAAACGCTGATGCCTAACCCAGTCGAAATTTTTATCCTTATAGTTGCTCAGTCTTCCTGTTAACAGGGGTCGCGACGCCCTCCTCGGCATGTTGCGTGTCGCTCCCGCTCGTTGAGGGAGCCTTCTCCGTACCCGGAACTTGCCACTTGTGGCTGGTGATGGGGTTGACGTGGAGCATGTACATGGTATCGATCTCCTCGAGAGTGCGGTCCTTGCTCTCCACGACGAAGAAAAAGACGACGAAGACGAGAACGCCGCAGCAGCCGGCGAAGACAAGTCCGTAGAGATAGTCGATTGCGTCGGTGATGAAACGGGTGAAGAAGGAGAGCATGAAGTTCCAGAACCAGTTGCTGGCGGTAGCGACAGCCATGGCCGGAGCACGATAGCGGGCGGGGTAGAGCTCAGCGACGACGGTCCAGACGAGAGGTCCCCAAGTGGTCGCAAAGGCGGCGATGAACAGGCAAGAGAAGGTGATAAGGACGGCTCCGGCCGCGGGGCTATTTTGAGGGTTGACCTGGTCGAGGGCGAAGTGGCCGACGAACGAGTATACCAAGAAGCACATCATCATCCAGGCGGCGCCAGCCATGAGTGCCTTTCTGCGTCCGCAGTTCTTCACGATCCAGAGACCAACGATGGTGCATGCGACGTTGACGGACCCGAGGATAATCTGGGTCACGTAGCTGTCGCTGATTCCGGTGGCACGGAAAATGGTGGTGCCGTAGTAGAAGAAGAAGTTCGCTCCAGTGAGTTGCTGGCCGGCCTGTTTGTTGTCTTTGTTAGCAACGTGCAGCCAAGATCCGACGGTGTGTTGGTACTAACCTGCAGGACGACGCCAATCATGGTCCGGTAAAGCATGCGCGGGCCTGTGAAGATCTCGTACCACCGAGTCTCGGCACCAGCCTTCTCCTCGTCCAGCTTCTGGCGAATCTCGTCGATCTGGAAGTTGACAGAAGGAGCGCTAATGTCGACACCGGCGAGCCTGGCGATGGTCTGGCGAGCCTCATCCTCGCGACCGACGCGGTATGCGAAACGGGGCGATTCCGGGAGGGCAAGGATTCCGACTCCTAGGCAAAGCGCCCAGAGGAACGAGATGCCGGTGGGGATGCGCCAGCAGGCGGAGTCGGAGTATGCTGCATGGGTGCCGTAGTTGACCATCTCGGCGGTCCAGATGCCCAGGGTGATGAAAAGCTGGTAGCACGAGACGAGGACGCCACGGATGATGGCAGGGCTAGACTCGGATTGGTACATGGGAACGCACACAGACAGCGAGCCGATTCCGAAACCGGTGACAAGACGTCCGATGGCGTACTGTACCCAGCTCTCCTCAGCCGAGATCTCGATGATGGTTCCGATACAGGTGAAGAAGGCGGACACAGAGATGGCCATGCGACGGCCCCAAGTGTCGGCTATCCTGCCTGCGATCAACGAGCCGAAGAGAGAGCCGGCGGGAAGAAGGCCAACAATCGTTCCCTGGCGGGCAGCGCTGAAGACGTACTTGCCGGAGCCGTCGGCCTCGCCGAAACGCCTCCCGAAATCCTCCATGTCGAAGTATCCCGAAATCTGACCGCTTGGGGGGGTGTTAGCAGTGTTCTGCCGAGTCGGGGTGTACTTTCAGGGGCAAGCTGTTCTGTGCAAATCAACGTACCTCACATATCCGAACATGAAGCCACCAATGCTGGCTACAGCTCCGAGGACAATGGCCAGCATGGTGACCTTCTGCTCTGCCACCACCTGGGCCGGAGAGACCGTGCGGGTGACCCCCGGCCCGGAGGCCGAGTCCGGTCCCTTTTTCTTAGAGAAGAGCATCGTGATCCGTCCGCAACAAAGCTAAGTGCCTTAGCCTGCTGTATTGCCGATCTTGCTGTATCAAGACGATGGGCGAGTGACGAATGGCGAACGGAAGACAACCGATAAAACCGACGAGCTCAGAAATCCTACAACAATTGAAGGGGGAGAGCCGCTTGATTTATTGGCCTCCTTCCATTAGGTTTGCCCCGGTGGAACACAGCTGCACATCATGGGAACTCCGACCCCACGACAACGATTCAGGCGCCATCCATGAGGGCGACGCTGCGGGTGGCAGGTACAGCCTGCCCGACACAGTGGAGAGACCGGGGAGGCACTGAGGAGCGGAAGGGGCGGTCTGGGTTAGGAGGCAAGGAGGTACCTCTCCCCTGAAACCGAAATCAGGGCCAAGCCTCAGCCGGACTTGCCACTGGAAGACTCGATCTTTCGCCTGTCATCAGAAATCGCCGAGCGCCGAGTGACGTCGGTCGGAACAACCGTCTGCGGGTCTAAAACGTTCGCCTAGGCCGCCCTATGCGGAGCTACCGCATTTGTTTTGCGGCTCCTCTGCATGTCGATGCGGGTTGATCCTTGAAGCCACACACACCACCAAATCACCTGCAAACCATCAATCGTCGATGTACAGCCACGGGCTCCCTCAACCGCATCGGTGTGAGATTGGTAATTCGAAAGCTGCTGTGCTGTTGTCGAAGTCTGTTAGGGGCATTCGCGCAACATCCAGCATGCCCAGCTTCGTCGCAAATGCGTGGCCCCTTGGCCGAGAAAAGAGGATCTCGACTCTCTCGGAGAGACTCAAGGACCCGGCAGAGGGAATTAAAACGTGATCATCCCCGGTATGCTCCAGTTCCAGATTGCGACCCCGAAGTTTTTTCCCCAGGTCCCCATGGAATGCAGGCTGCCCCAACGAGGAGAAAACGAGATGCTGCTGGCAAACTCTTCAGCCCACACATCCCGCAAAAACAGTGGAACGAGCTCGGTCGTGTGTCCCCAGCAGACTAGATGCCGGCGCCGAATAGTTGGCACTCGCCAATGCTGACGACGAACGTCGAGATGGCCGACGGACAATTGATACCGGTATCAAAAGTCGCGGCGTATCCACTTCAAGAAGCTCCAAGAGCAGCTGATTGGAAACAGCACTGCGGCCACCATCCTGAAGAGCTAGGTCTGCCGCCTTCCCGCTGTCACGACTGGTAGTCTGCAGGCTAAGGAAGCGCCAAATCGGGCACTGCTAACGGAAAGAAATGACAACCCTCGATGATGAGAAATAACGAGGTCTTCCCATCTCCAGATGACAAAAAGAACCTCGGGAGACCCACGATTCCAGGGGCCCAGGGAGCTAAGGAAGGCTCTTTTTTATCACATGAAGGTGAGATTTCCTTGGGAGCTCCAGCAGCTCGGCATTTCCAGGCTGAGGACTGAGAGCAGACAGCTCCATCATCGGGCCGACCACACTTCGCAGCCAAGAACCGGCTCGTTGGCTCGTTGAGCTCGCGGGTACGGCCTCTGTGAAGCTCCCCACTCGGAGGCTTACACACGAGTCATCCCATCGCTCTACACCGCGGATAGCTTCAGCGTACGAGCTCCCTGTTCTCTCGGAAAAAGCTAGGGACGCCCAAGTCGTCTCGTCAAAGATGGTAGCCAAGCAGGAAAGACTCTGTTAGCTCTTTTGGCTGTGAAATGAGAGCTCTCGCCACATTCCGGCAGCTCCAAATTGTGATCGCAAAAAATAAACCTAAAATCGACAAAATTGAAGTTTTGGGGGAGGTCCTCCCTGGCAGACCAGCTTGTCAAAACAAGCGGCATTGATCTGGCAAGGTGGGACCTCGACCGCCCCTGCTAGCACAGAACAACCCTCTCAGCCAATTACGACTGCCGCATTCCACTATAAACCGGGCCCCATCAACCCCTCGACGCGTCTCATCCGCGAATTTTCGTGTCCGCTCCAACCCAAATCACCATCATCGACATTTAAGGCCGTCCACCCTCCCAGAGCTCTTTCTTTCTTTCTTTCTCTTTTCTCTTGTTTTTGATTCTCTTTTTTCCCCTTTTCTCTTTGGTTTTTATTCTCTTTTCTCTTTCTTTCTTTCTTTCTTTCTTTATTTTGGGCCCTATGCTACCCACTCCCGCCCCTAGTGGGGCCCGCGGTGCTGGAGCCTCAGTGGGACCTGCTGTCGAGTGACAAGTGCTCCTGGTGATGGTGCTCCTGGTGATGCCGGCGGTCCACCATGGACGGTTCGCTCGTCCGCCAAGGCTAACGGGTGCCGCTGCCCGGTGGACGACGCTACCGCTGGTGGCCCCCCTTACGTTCAAGGTCGCCATGTGTGTGCCGGGATTTCGAGTTGCCACAGCAGGCAGTTCGGTTGGTGGGATATCTGGCTTCGATGGCCATGATGCAACTAGCAATACGCGGCCGAGCGGTGAAAGTGTTATTCGACGATGCGCTACCTCAAAGCTGCTGTGGTGCGAGCTTGCAACACGTGCAACCAAAGCAAAGGGTGCGAATTCCTGCTCCCAGGACAAGGCCATCGCGGAATCCACTAGGGCTAGCAGGAAGCTTAGTGCCCAGCTTGGCTACGGAATTTCCTGATTTTGGCTGCTGGAGCTCCGGGAGCTTGGGCGCGGCTCGTGTCGGCATGTTGCTTGGCTTGCGCAGGTCCGCATAGGAAGGGGACCGCTGACCGATTTAGTCGGAAGGGAACGGCTCCCAACGAACGGAGAAACATACTACGTCACGGCGAACAAAAACTACCAGGTACCTGTCAACTCACTCTCGGGTTTGGGTCGGGATAGATATACCTGCTTTGTAACAAGAAGTTTCTTCAGGGAGCTGCTATCTTACATTTGGCGTTTGAACATTCTACCTACCGGTGCCACAGTCGACGTGGCAGTTGTTTCGGTTGTTGGTGTAGTTGCCACCCCCGCCGTCGTTCCGGTTGCAGGACAGTCTGTCCGGGTTCCCGCTATCCTTCCGACCATCCATCCGACGTCCCATTGCCCCGGGCAGTTTGGAGCCGTGTAACAAACCGTGGTCGTGGTAGGCCGCACCGCAACTCTTGTGTCGCTACACCCGCAGGGTATCGGGGCGAGGTCTAATATCGCTGTGAGCTTTGCTGTGGGAGGCCGAGTGGTAGCGGAAGGGGACATACAGTCTACAGCTAGATAGTATCGGGAGGGACAGTTGAACTCGCATCCTGCTGTGTGCCACTTGGTTGCTGTCGGTCGGTAGGTACACTCTGGCGGGATGGGCGTTGTTGTCCTGGGCGCGGTAGAGATTGTGGATGATACGGGTGCCGTCATCGGCTCGATCACGATGGCTTGGACCAGGTTGGCTCTGCGTTTGCTGTCAGTTCACGATGAGTAGGTTGCTGGGGGCATTGGCTACACACCTGAGTGCAGTAATGACTGCTCCGACGAGAAATAGACAGTGCATTGTGTGTCCAGGTACAACTGACGTCCAAGTGATCACTGACAAGCTGTTATGTGAACCTGTAGGTTTCTCGGCGATAATCTCGAATGGAATGAGACCCAAACTTATATTCTTCTCGTGGCATTGGTCCTTTCCATACCCCTCAGCCAGTGCTCGATATTAAAGCTTCAGCTCGAGCGGGGAGATACACCCGCATCGCCAACCGGGTAATTGCTGTAGATGCAGATACTACTTTGGGACCTGCAGGTCCCACGGATCGTTCGCCTGCCCGTTCTATAGACGATGCAGATGATTGGTGTTAATGAGATGGCGACGTATAGTCTTGCTGTTCCTTTCCCTCTGTGTGGTTACCTTGTGATCTGTGACCATATTTTGTGTTAGTCGGTTCTTAGTACCCAACAAAGCCATCTCTACCTTACCTTACCGATTTGCACAACTCGAAGATGGCATAGTCGAGTTAAATGATCGACTAGCAGGGCGCCAATGTTGGTAATGCCTACGTAATGATCTTTTTGAACAATATCTGAGGTATACGCCTATTTACTGATGAGTTAGCTGGGTGACAAACATGAGCAAGTCTCGAGGGAGAAGCTTGGTTATTACCCCTTTTTGAGCTAGCCTGTCTGCTAGGTCAGAGATGTGTAGGTTCGATGAGAGACTACGCTCCAATAGGTATATTCACCCGAGTGATCTGTTATCTTTAGGGTGGGCTGTCATGTAGTAAATATACGGCTTGGGATCTCTCTTGTCGTTGAGGTGACAACTGCGGTCGCAGAGGTCAAGAGGACTTCAAGTTCAAATTCGGGGTTAAATCGAATGTAACAAACCTACCCAGTAAAGCTCCGCCTAATTAGATACATTACACACATTTATATCTACCTACGTTCTGGGGACTGGGGGGCGTATCGAACCCGTTTTGAGGATCACTCGTGGGTACCGACGTGGAAATAATATAAGACATGTAGATATAACACTCTCCCCTAACACATACTCGAATATCGCACAACCCCTAGACGCGCACACACCATATCTGCCTATGGTGATACAGTATTGATAATTGGTTCGTCCTCGACATTCGTCCCCGCATACCCGCTTCCCATGAATCAAGCGTTCTCACGCTGCCCGGGAATGAGAAGTGCACGGTTCCGAGATCATCGCATCCATGTTACTAAATGGGAAGTGTGTTACATGAACACATTCAAGTGCGAGACTCGGCTTCGTACGGAAAGCCTCTCACTCTCCGTACTGGCATCATAGAACACCAACGTTCTCGCAAGCCCTGTGTCACGTTGGTGGGGTTCCCCTATCCTGTCACCGCCGTGCATCTCCGTCCGACTCCGCCTGCCGGTGTCAAAACCCCGCCGTTGAAACACGCTCAGCATCAAACAAGTCGCTTTAGCCAAGTGGTTACGGCGTTGCCCTGCTATACCTACCGATTAGCTGATCAGGCAATCCCTTCGGGGGCGTAGGTTCGAATCCTGCAGGCGACGAGTTCTTTTTTGCCAGTATACATCGGATGTGGCTTCCGGCAACACATCTTCTTTTGTGTCCCGCTGCCTGTTGGATGAGTTCTTTTGTGTGATCTCTGTTGTTGTTTTTTTGGGGGGGGGGGGGGGGGGGGCAGTCTGTGTC
>Ga0247760_1000627_pt1 | contig 37459 bp, 43 predicted proteins | sample UWRJL171409R4_FD_179936 | JGI IMG/M metagenome (GOLD analysis project Ga0247760, IMG submission 179936) | Plant litter microbial communities from Arlington Agricultural Research Station in Wisconsin, United States - UWRJ-L171-409R-4 | ecosystem: Environmental > Terrestrial > Plant litter >... | reverse complement strand
AAGTAACACGTCGGCTTGGCTTGGCTGCGTTGCCTTTGCTGCTGTTGGACGTTGTTGGGCTCTAGCTGCCCCCCTTGTCGGGTCGCGTGATGGATATAATGTCGGATGTGGCTGCTGGCTGCTAGCGGCGGTGCGCCACTGGGTCTGTCCATCTTGACCTCCTTGGCCTTCTGAACACAAGATTTGAGGCGTTGCTTGGTGTTCTTGGTCTTCTTGGGGCCAAGAGGGCCAAGAGGGCCAAGATGGGAGGCGTGAGACAAGGCACTGGTGTTGCGCAGCCAAGTGATTAGGAGGTAGGGCTGGGTCAGGATGAAACTCTATTTACACTGCATTGCTCTCTTGGGCGGCATTGGTGTTCGGTCGGGTTGGCTGAAGGTGAAAGCACCTCACTTGATCTAGAAGCGAGAGGTGTCATGGTTGACTGATGTAAGTCTGTGGTTCTAGACCTCAACCCGTATCTCGTTCGCCTGACGTATTGATGTTTTAGGTCTTGTTTGCCGTCATTTTGCGTTGTGATCACTGCATAGGTTCCCAGGCATCTTCCTCGTGCAAGTTGTTGGCGGTGAGATGTTGAATCGCAAATCTGTTGTGCTGTTGATCGAGCCTTCCGCTTGAAAAATCAAAGACACGGTAACAACAGATCAGGAAGGCACCCCTTAGACTAGACCTCCAATCCTATGATCCACAATGTTTTCCCACACAGCTCCCCGACTTGCAAATCACGATGACCACATTTATCAGACAACATCCCAGGTGCATCAATAATCCCCGACCCCCGCCGCACCCCAGGACAACACCATCACCATGAACGACCCACTATCAACATTCGGATTCATCGCCGTCATCCGAAACACCACCAGCACCGCCAGCACCCCCGTCCCCCACACCAGCAGCGTCTTCGGCCACCCCCTTCCCCCAACCCGCTGGTGCTCCACCTCCCAACCGGCCATCGACGTCCCCACCCCGCGCTCCAACCGCGCCGGAATCTCCGCGCGCTACACCTCTCGCACGATCGAATTCCGCCTGGTCAACTTCCCCGCGTCCATCAAGTCCGCCCTCCACGATTTCATCCGTCCCCGGTGGCCGCGCGAGGCGCGCGTATCGGCAGGGTGAGGCGTATACGATCACGCTGGACGTGAGGTTCCGTGATACTTGCTCATGGCATCTGTTCCGGGCAAGGATGGAGGACTATGTCCGGCTGCAGCAGGAGGTGGTGGCGTGGTTGCTGGATCGGGGCTGGGTGTTTGAGCATACCATGGCTGCAAGGTCGAGCCTGCCGGTGATTTCGGTGCAGAGCTCGAAGTTTCATAAGTCTGGTGGGTTCTCATCGGAGGATGCCTACCTATCCTACGGTGAGGTTGGGCGGATAGGAGTGCTGACTTGGTGTAGATGCCCAGTTCCTGGTGTTTGTTCAGCGGCCTGCGGAACCGGAGCGGTACAAGTGGCTCAGCATATCGACGCATGTGCCTGGAGAGTTGTCGGTAGTGGGGGAGTCGCGAGACGAGTTCTTTACGGCCTTGGCCGGAGTCTTTGGATCGATTATCAGGCTGGGGAACGGATCGGAGCCGGGGGCGCTGAGGATCGTATACTCGTCCGATAGGCGGAGACGTCTGCAGCTAGGCGACGGGTTCAGCGCCCACTTGGCGCTCTTGAATCTGCGTGATGTTGTGGAGGACATGGGATACAGCGTGTACGCGTGTGTTGAGACTTTGAATGCCGAGGGGGAGACTATGATCGCGAGGAAGCGGGTGAGAGGAAATGAACTGTCTTTGGCTCTTCCAACGGCTCAAGGAGGTGTGTCGGAGAAAGGTATGCGGCTGGATGTGAGTGGGCTTTCCACTTGAAATCATTGAGATAACTACCTACGCGCTCACTCACTTTGAATTTCTGTAGCAGTAATTGTTATTGTTACCTATCTAATCTCAGTGATGGTGAGCACCAAACACCCATTCACACCAACTTGAAAAGAAGCTGGCCTCTGTATCGTCCCCTTTTAATCCGATCCTATGGCTGGTACCCAAATACCTTTTTGGAACTTGGAAATCATCAGACGCCTTCATTCTCCCGTCCCGTAACAGTGGCAGCAACCTGACCAAGACTATCTACCAGAGCCTTCATCGCCCCCTTTCTCTCATTCGCCGACACTTGGTTCGGGTTGTAGGACAGTCGAGCGGAGACGTTGTCAGGCATGTAACTGTTGACGCGTGAGGTCGACATGCCTGAGGCCTCTGGGCCACGTGTACCCATGCAGCCGCTTGTTTCCAACTTTGTTAGCATCTTTTCTGATGGAAAACTAGGAGTTTTGCTGCCTAGGTACCTCGAAGCGCAGCCTGCGTTGGCGGTTGTGGAGAGAGCGTCCGTGTTTTTCTCCATAGTCTCTGCTGTTGGTTGTCCTCGCCTTCAAACACATGTGTTAGATTCTAGCAGTGTCTTCAGGTGTTCTGAACCGGATTGAGTACAACAAGAGAAATTTAGCGGACTTACATGGAATGCAGTGGTTTGACTCCAGTTGTCAATGGAGCGAGAACGATGCCAGAACTAAACAATAGATCAAAGCCATTTCTGCCCCCCTCGCGGATATATATGGACGTTCCATGTTGTTCTAGCGTGGATATCCTGTTGCTTGGGTACGTGCACAAACTCGGCTTTAGGGTGGTGTTGACATTGGAAGTCAGGGGCGGTTTAGGGTGTGCTAAGCCTAGCAACAGAGGCTACATCGCCCTGATCAGAGCAACTTGATCATATTCTTCACCCTCTGAAAAACAACCTAGGTAGCCACGCAACTAGGACATTGTCAGGCCCGAGGTTTCGGGGTGTCAGCTCCCCTGCAGCACATTCCCGGCGCATGCATGCCCGACGGGAATTTCCCCGAAAATGCGTTGATCAGGGTGTCCGATTCCCGTTTGTGCTTTACCGCCCTGTTTTTAGTGCCGGTCTGCTAGTTCTACACCCCACTTTGCACAGAACCTGGGCAGTCACGACGGGATGCCATTGGCAGGAAGCAACCACCCCAAATTCAGGCCACCTCAGACACGGCACCCCAAAACTCCTCCTGCACAGCCACCACCCCAAAACTTGCAACCCAAGCACGCCAAGGCAACCGCGTCCCATCTTCCCGCCTGCAACCCTCGAGAACATCTTATCTCACCCTCTTCTCTCCCATTCTCGTCCGCCCTGCCATCTCAAGCTCCAGCGGCTTGTCGCAATCCATGCGAAGTCGCTCTTCACCGTTCAATCCGTCGCGCGCAATACTCTGATAGGGCTTGCCAAGATGGGACCGCACGCACTCGGGACACTCAGTGGGCAGGTTGATGGGTGGCCACACGAGTCACATGACCACCAGCACCGCGACTCTGAGCACAAGCACAACCAAATCGCGCCGGAGCTCACCGGGGCCGAATCGTGGTGTGGAGATGCCATGCCACCAAGAGCCAAATGGGAGGACGACATGGCGCTCATCGCGCCTGCGCCGGCCCCTCGTAGTCCATCTGCTACACTTCCTCGACCCTCCGGCGTTCGAAAGGCCCGCTCAGCCTATGTGCCGGAGGACACCTCCACCGAGCTCATACGTCAGCCGGAAACTCGACCCATCAGCCAGGAGCAGCTCATTGCTGAAGTCAAGGAGATATATGCCGGCCTGGTTATGGTTGAAAACAAATGCATCGAAGTCGAAAATGCCCAGCGCTCGGTGCGGAACGACTTCATTCCCCATATCTTCGACTCCGTCGCCTCCGCCCTTGTCTCTGCGAACCCAGCAATCACGCGGTTCAGGTTGGCACTGAATCCCAGAATACCACGGGGCTTTCGCAAAACCAGCACCGAGCCGCTTTCAATTCTGGATTTCATATATTTCTACATGTCCCAGATAGTGAAAGAGAGCGATGGGGAGTTGTTTAAGTTGGTTCAGATGATCGAAGACGTCCTCGACCGACTCTACAAGCGGTTTTGGGGGAGGAAACGCCAAACCTTGGTCTACCTTTTGCTCTTTTATTACTTCTTCGCCGAGTATCCAGGCGGGATACGGCACCTCTGCACGACGATGCCGTGGACCATCTGGCCATCACTCGTTGTGCTATGGGGAGTTTGCTGGATGTTTATTTCCCCCCTGCAGCCGAGCGTCGACGACAACGGTATGTTCCTCAACCTCATTTGAATCTGTGCAGCAGCTTACGGCGAGACAGTGGACTTGCATGGAGTCTTTCAAGACAGTATCAACGAGTGGATGCGAGACCCCTCATGGAGTCTGAACCTGGCTACTCCTCATCTCCCAATAGCATTCAGAGGATCGCAGTCTCCTGCTCCACCCGCTCACAGTAGCTTCGCTGAGCCTGACCACATAAGTTTCTCGTTGACTGCAATGTCAAGCCAAGACCTGTTTCCAACTGCTTCGACTTTGGCATACGCGGATCACGCGAGCATCACCGGAATTTCGCCGCATCCTGCGCTACCAGCAGCGGACTTGGTATTTGGGCAGTCCCACGTTCCTACATACCAAAATCCGAATTGGACGTTCCATAACCCGGCCTCGGTACCCCCGTCTACCCGAAATCCAGACACTCCCCACCCGCCTCGACCAGGCCCAGCTAACACCCAGAGGGCTCCCGAGGGCACGCTTAGGGCAAGTCGTACTTTGTAAGTATATTCTTGATGACTTTTTACGTGTCATGAGCTAACATCTATTCTTCAGAACGGCTAAATCGACTTCTCTTTCATGCCCGGATTGTAAAAAGAGGTTTGATAGAAAGGACGCGCTCAACAGGCACAAGCGCGAGCAGAAGCATGGGGAGTTCGCAGGCTCCAGGAGGCCCGAGTTTCGTTGCGAAAATTCTCAATGCAGGAAATCCGCTGAGGGCAATGGCTTTCGGCGAGTCGAGAAGCTGGATGAACACGTATGGAACAAGTCATGCAAACCTGACCGAAGGTTGTCAAAGGCACGCCAGCGGCTCACTCCCAACGGTCCTCCCACCCCGCTCCCCACTTACCCTGCCGAGTTACCTGGCATGAGCATTGGCGGTGCGAACCTAGTTGGGACCCTATCGAATCAAGCTGTACTGGGTGGGTCTTCAGCTATACGCCACGATGGCTTGAGTGAAACATCGTCAAACGAAGCAAGCAGTCCTAGGTCTGCATCGGCTGTCTCGATTTTCGTGCCGCTGCCGCAGCTGGAGGGGAGGGCCTCGACTCTGCGGCCCCGGTGTGAGACACCCAGTACGGGTGGGAATCCTACTCTTGCCGAAAGGATCAAGTTCAACAGGGAATGCTGTGAGGCTGATGAGCACGACCTCGGTGAGGCCGACAGAGAGATCCGGGCTATGCAAGAGGCACTCCAGGCAAAATTACAGGATCGGCAGAAGATTAAGGAACGCGCTGTTGCTTCTAGGAAGTTCCTTGAGATGCTCACAACGCAACTGTAGAGGAACGCTGCTAGCTGTTGGGAGGAAGGCTATGTGCCGATCGACTACCCAGAGCTAGAATGACGAATGTACCAAGCGGATGCAGTCTGTTCCGAGAATCGAAGGCTCAATCAGGGGTGACGCCACATTAGTGAACGGGGAAGAGCAACTAGATTTTCAGGATCAGATTTGGCTTAGAGAAAGGACCGGAATCTAAGAATTTCGGAACATTCTTAAATGAGATTTTTTAGTTACGCTTCTTCATCAAGCACCTGTATTTAGGCCCTTTCGGGCGGGTCATAACTACAAACTCTAGGAGTTCTGGTTGTATTTTCAGTTCTCCTGCTTTTACTGATACTTCGCGTGTCTGTCTCCGGAGAATTAGAAATAGCAGGCTCGCAGAAGCGAGAAACAGCTCTCTCCATACTATATTTACCATAAAACAACAACGCCATTTTAGAAGTGGTGCGTTCAAGTTCGTACAAAGTGTTCGAATTCAGAGCGGAGGGGAAAAGTGGACACCGCATCTCTTCAGCACGCTTGGCGTCCGAGTCACTCCCTATTTGGGCGCTAAATGTGGAGAGTTATTCTTAGTCATTGCAATCAAGCAAAGCCAAGGAAATTGGGGTGATCCCAATGAGCCCCTCCAACTCCATCCAAAAAGAGACAAGAAGACTTCCCAGGCAGCCTCCCACACCGAGGCTATCGTCGCCTGGCCCGCTCACATGGAAGCCCTCTATCGCCGATATCCGGTCGGAACCGGCGAAATTCGACTCCTCACCATGCAAAGTACGCAGCCACATACCTGCCATTTCCAAATCGCCCGTCTCGCCGACAACCCTCCCGCCTACACCGCCATCTCCTACGCCTGGGGCGACCCAACTCCCACGGCATCCCAAATCCACTTCACCGACCCTGAAAACAACCCCATCGAGGGTGCATCCCTCCCCCTCAGCGAAACCCTAACCTCCTTCTTCCACTCCCTCCTCCGAGTCCAGGACCACATGCACACAGCCACTGGCAACACATCCATCACCCTCTGGATCGACGCAATCTGCATCAACCAAACCAACCCCACCGAAAAGGCAACCCAAGTCGACCAGATGCGCGCCGTCTACTCGCAAGCCGAGCGCGTCGTCGTCTGGCTCGGCGGAGGCACCCACGCGTCAGCCGCGGCGTTTCGCTTCATGAACTCGAAGCGCGGTGTTTCCTGGCCTGAAGGGTGGAATGCGCTTGTGGCTAGTAATAAGCAGTCGCTGAGGGGGATTGAGGGTGTCTTTTGGCTATTGGAGCGCCCTTGGTTTCGGAGGCTTTGGGTCATCCAGGAGGTGGCGCTTGCGGCGGAGGTGTTGGTTGTGTGTGGGGATGATCGGATTGGGTTTGGGGATTTCGAGGCTTGTGTGTATGCTGTTTGGAAGTTTTATGAGGGGATTGTGGATTACGGTGAGGATGATGAGGCGCTGTTGGGGCTCTGGGGGGTTACGAGGTTGCTTCAGCTGAGGGATGATTTTCGAAGTGATGGCGAGGTGAGTTGGGAGCGGCTGCTGCAGGCTGCGTCGCAGCGTCTGGCGACGGATAGTCGGGATAAGGTGTTTGCGTTTCGGGGCCTGGCGGAGGGGGGGAGGCCGTTGCCGAGCACTGACTATGGGGTTGGTGTGTGTCCTGAGGAGGTGTATATGGATACGGCGGTTGCGCTGCTGTGTCACGGGGAGTGCTTGGATTTGTTGCCTTTGGCTGGCAAGGCAAGAAATGGGGACTCCAGCCTTCCGAGCTGGGTGCCCGACCATCGCGAGTTTACATGGAGCGAGCCACTTGCCATGGCTGATGGGATGAGTTGGAATGCTGGTGGTCCGTTTGCTTCGTCGCCAGCTGTTGTTTCTCTTTTTGGATTGGAGTTGCTTGTCAAGCCAGTGGGTAGGGTGGCGAGAACCCTTCCGGTGTTTACGTCTTGGGATGTGCTGCACCAGCAGGTCGTGATCAGGGATCTTGTCGGTCTGAGGACGAGTTTCCGGCTGCCACTATCGGAGAGAGACTGGCTCAACCTGCTGGCGATGAGTCTGATATATGGGTTGGATATAGACGACCAGCCGGCCCAAGAGGAGGAGTATCGCCAGTACTTCGACGAGTGGTATCAATGGCTGATGTCAAGCACGTCTCAATCCGACCTTCCAAGGATCAAACACAACAAATTCTACCGTGTCATAGTGCCGCGACTCGATGGCTGGAAAGCTTTTGTCTCGGAAAAGGGCTTCTTTGGTATCGGCCCACCGGATGTGGAGGTGGGAGATGCGCTCTGCGTGGCCCCTGGCTGTCGGCTCCCTCTTGTTCTCCGTCCGGTGGCTGCGGCATCGAACGGGACTTTGAGCTCTGATGCTGATATGCACCTCATCAGCTGGTGTTATATGCAAGGGATGATGGATGGCGAAGCAGCTGCGGAGGAATATGTGCTCTCTCGGGTGTGCCTGCGATAGGGGTGACTGGATATGCGGCGCTGGTGAAGCCGAAATGCGGTTGAAGAGAAACATTAACGGGAAGAAAGTTTCGAATATCTTCACAAATGTCAGGTTATTTTCCCGATCACGTCCCCATCCCACATCAGAGTCCTACTTTCCTACTTTGGTCTGTCAACACTATGCTGTTAGGGAACCCTATGACCATAGTAGAATAAGTAACCTATAATGTCTACATACAGCCAGCAACGCAACACCTGGTGCAGCTGCAAGTTGGCAATGATGACCTACTGCTAGGCCTGTTAGAGTTACTACCGTAGGTACGTTCCGTTGCCGTAGGACAACGGCTCTCAGCTTCGATTGAGTATCAAGGGGCAGGTTAGCAGTGATAAGTGTCCGACGAGAGAGCGGCACAAGGGTACCTTTTGGATGCTGCACTCACAACGAGGGCCATGTCTCCAGCCCATGGCTTAAGTATGAGGGTTCAGTAGCTAGCTTGAACTGCCCCCGTACCGTTCTCTCACCAATGCAACCTTGCTTACGGCCCGTACGCACATCAGTAATCCTCACCCTGAGCGGTTTTACACGGTTTATGGGCTATGCACGGGCCGCAAGGATCAACTACGGGGATATTGAGGAAGCCGATGCGCCTGTGCTGGAAGATGAGAGATGGGAATTAAGAAGACTAGCCGCCGATCCTGACTCGGACAACTCAACCGATGAGTCAGACGGGGATGATGAGGCGGAAAATAGCGGTGGTGGTGGTGGGGAGAACAACGGCGGTGTTAGAGCGAACGATGGCGGCATTGAAGAGAATGACGGCAACTAGACGGACGATCAGGATTGCGAGCGGACGACAATGACCACCCCCATTCCCCCCCTTTGGGGCCTTGGGCATGATTTGGTGGTCAACGCGGAAGAGTTTCACGGCAAATGTAATGAGGGCGGCAGGTCGTTCATGGGTATATTGCCGGGGGTTGTTAATAGATGTTATATGAGACGAATCTAGGCCACAAAATTTCCTTTTTTGTACCTCGCCACGTGACACAGCTCACCCAGGCTCAGGCCCACCCGGCTCAGATTTACTCAGGGTTCGCTCAGGCATGCTCACCCTTGCTCAGGCCAAGTACCATTTTCGGTGCGCTGCGCCGCAGCATGCTGAACTGCTTCAACTCTAGCAGCGGGGGCTAGAAATTAACAAGGACGTTAAAGATTAGTAGGTGTTCTGAAGATAACTTATTAAGTTAGCACTTTTAAATAAGGATTTAATGTTATTGTAAGTTATTATTACTATAATATATAAAGATAAATCTAAATAGTAAGATATAAATACATAATTAAATACTAACGTAAGAAACTAGAGTCCCTCATGTCTATCGTAATTATAATAATGTCTATCAATACTAGCTACCTAAGAGGTACTTTATACCTTACTTAATGTTACTGTTAGAATTTATCACTCTTATTGTTAGAAGCGCGGCACTCTGGATTCTGTGGAATTGTAAGAGTTGCAACTGCGTGATTGTATTGCTTGTGTTGACTGTTCCTCTGGCTCTAGCTGGAAGCCAGAGGCTTCTTTATAGACTATTTTGCAGGATTCAGGCTTCGTCACTCTGGTGGCTGAGGCTCACTGGCGTACTGGCAGTGCCAGGTATCTAGTTAGCTCCGCTGACTAGATGCCTAGGGCCTCTGAACCCCCTTCTTTCTGACAGCTCTAGCTAGTAGCCTGGAGTGGAGGCCTGTAACGAACTGATCCAATAGAGCCTATAGCCTATAAAGGCTATAGCCTACAGGCCTAGTAAGCCTGTAGGGCCCTGTAAGCCTCTGGCTTGTAATAGAGTTGCTTGAATTACACTAGACGGTACGTATTAGAGTGGTAGTTCCTATACTGCTTATAACCCTCTGAACTAAAAGCCTAAAGGGCCTATAAGGCCCTATAACTGCGCATAGTTTAACACTAACTAATCATATAGCTGTAGGGGCTTAATTAGCAGAATAATTATATGTAATCAATTAAGTTTTATTGTGGAAATCGCATAATTGTGTTATTTTCGCTCTGGAGGCTTACATTTATTAATGTGGTGGCAGTTTCACTATAAGCGAATAACTCGGATCAATCACGTGGTTACGACTGTGCATCGAGGGTTAGGGTTATATATTGGATTTGCAGTGGGCTACGGTATCAAGTGATGCGACCTACGGTACGGCGTGAGGACCTTATAATAAAACAAGGCCTTCCGTTTGGTCTAAATTTGAATGCGGGCTATTCTTTGGTTCTAAATATTTTGTGTTTGATTTGGTTTGACCTTATGCCTGCTTTGATATGACATTGTGCCGCCTGTTCTCTGATCGCGAATCACGCTCTGGCCAGAGAAAACCTCTCACGCTCCACGGCCTGTCCCTTACGGAACCTTGCACTAACTTGCTCGGATGGTCACGCTCCCTTCGTGCGCGCTCTGCGGATGTTCCTTCAGCTGCCACCGGCCAGTTTCCCACTCACGCTGGGAAGCCAGGTTACTCCCGCTCCTGCATTTGCCTTTCCCGAATATCGACTGCCGAGTTCCAGGGATGTAAAGGTGAATCAGAAAAGTTCCATCGATCCCACCAGCGGCCAACCTTCTGAGCGGGCGTGTCGATCAATCGACTGCCGCCAAAAAGCCAATAGAGAAATGTCGCCCATGTCAGCGGAGGATGTTGGGAATCTTGACCAATTTGATCAGCGACTTGGTCATTTTCATCAACGTCGAAGCTGATCCGCCAGCGCCGCCCAAAGCGGTAAACCCGTTCCAGACGTGGGTTGAAGTATCTGTCCTTCGTAATCTCCACCCTCACATTTGCCAACTGCATCAAGTTCAGTTTGCTGTGGGGCGAAAGCAGCCCCTCTTCTTCTACCCGTGGTGCACCAGGACGGCGCGAGCTTGGATAGATACGTTTTGCCGCTCCAAAGATGGTGATGTAGTATAAGACGCTGAACAAGACAAGGGCCACGACTGTGACCAGAAAGGCGTAGCCGGGGAACGAGTTGGGGGTTCCGTCGCTTCCTTTGTACGGTGGGATTGGGTTAATTACCAGAATGGACAGGTTAAGGCCAATGTAAGCCACGACGGAGACAACTCGGAATTTTCGAGGAACGCTTTGTGTCCACTTGTATGGCTGGAACCGACCGTCTGGCGCCGTGGCTACCCTCGTCGGGCCGCGGCTCGGGGGAGTGAGTGCCTCTTCGCGGCGTCGAAGCCTATGGTAACCAAGGCCTAGGATTGCTGCAGTGGGTCAAGTTAGTTCACGTTTTGAGGCTGTGCTGTATAAGGGTAACGTACTGAGGATAAAGCAATGCGCGTAGACTTGGATGAAACTGGGAACGCTCACCGACTCGATCGTCGAGGAAATCCACGATGAGCCGGCAATCACAACAGTACTGAAAATCCAGTGCAGAATAAGGCCTCCCTGGGGGGTCTTTTTGGTCGAGGTATCAATGGTGTCGTCGATTCTAGGGTCGCGCTGGAGAATGTCGTCCTTTTTCCACACCCTTGACCATGGGAGAATTTCGGCTTGGCCAATGGCCTGCTTGACTGATCGTATCACGGTAAGAACCTCAACGCGCACCGAGCATTGGGGCATCGTCTTACCTCTGGAAAAGGTATAAATGACCGCATTCAAGTTACCCAGAGCCGAGATAGCTCCAGCAATGGACCATGCGAGTTTCGCCGCGCTTCCGTTACCAGTGAGCTGGAACGGTGTTGTCAGTGCGGCAGCTGCAGGGGTGCCAAACACGGAAGAGACAAACCAGGGGTGCATAGTAGACGTTTTCGGTGTTGATTTCTTCCCAGGTTAGGGAGTTGAGCTACATTCCCACACGGTAAATCAGCCTTGCTCTTGCCACCAGCTGAGGGATGTTTGCGAACCACGATGCCGACAACGATGAGGTAAAAGCACCCAACTGTAATGACGGCGGAGTAGAACCCATTCCGAAGTTCTCTCTGGTGGCCAGTACGAGGCAGTTCGCCGACAACCTGTGTTCAGTGGCGCATTAGCAATGTAAGGGTTGAAAGACAAAAGCTGGAACTGACAAAAGTGGCGTTCTCCCAGCCGTCAAAGCTAAACAGAACCGCAAGGAGCGCCTTTGCGAAATGTAGCTCAGAGCTTACGGGGTACGCGCGGTACCAGTCCTCCTTGCGGTCGACAACCGTCCCATCTGGATTGGCGAGTTGGTGTTTGAGCGCTACCATAGCAGTCAAGACCAAGGCAACAAGGAAGAGAAGCTTGATAACAGCCAGGAATCGGTTAAGCTTCCGTCCAAAACGCGCAGAAAAGTACTGGAGCAAAGACAAGATCGTGAGAACGAGAACACCGAGCAGCCTCACGACATCTCGATGCACATCGGGGTTTCCAGGCTCTTTCGCCACAATGCACATCAGTATCATGCGGCCAGTCTGCATGCTGTTTGTTCCCGAATTGAATATGCCCACAAAAAGGACCGAGAACGTTACGAACGGGAGTAAGCCATCGCCGAAAAACCTCCGTCCCCACGTCCTGCGTGGGGTAGCTGGGACAACATTGGCGTTTTCGTGGATGCCCGTCACCGTTGGCTGCGCTGTTGCACTTCCAGTGGTAAGCTCGATACCGTCGGACATGACGGTGGCAATTTCGTTGAGCTGTAAAGTCGAGCTTCCTTGGATTGTATCCTCACTTCTATCTGAATTGCGTCTGATGGGTTCCTCTGCTGGATATTCCACTTCGTGCGCAGTGATTTCGTCGACCTGTAGGTCTCATCAGCCCATACACCCCAGCTTTTGATGCGAGAAATGAACTTGAGGACACGGCTAGACAAGCAGTTACTCACATAGACCAACTCTCCACCTGTATACGGCCAGACCGATGCATAGTCCAAATACATAACTGTGCTGGAGGATCCCACAGCTTAGTGGCCATGATTCTTGCAGACGATGGGTGACCACGCGATCCACTCACCTGAGCAGCGAATAAACGAAGCCAATAGCGAACAGCATCAAGGTCAGCCATTTTCTGCCCGTGAGCATGAAAACGGTCGCAGGGGCCGAAAAGATGCCTGTGCCTATCATCTTGTTCACAATCAGAGCGAAGACATCGAACGTCTGCAGCGCTCCGATCTCGAGTGGGTCCTTCTCGTCATCGGGGGCATCTCGCCGGGCCCTGTACGGGCCGTCCTGCGACAAATCGGCCATTTCGGCTGTATCAGACACCGAGCTCCTCCGCCGTCTCTGGTAGTGTTATCGGGACACCGGAGCAAAGGGAAGCAGGGTTCGAGATGTCGATTGGTACTGAATTTTACTCGAAACATAGAAGCGGGAGTCTCGTGAGACGGGCCCGCCTCATCTAGGCTTGCGAACCATTTGGGCATCCAATTTCTTTCTTCTTTTTGGGGAGGGGGTGTGGGTACTCATCAACCTGCACGGGGCCCTGCCGCCGGGTGGCGCTCGATGGCTTGCTTGACACTGGGGCTAAGGCGGTCGCATGAGGAAATGAAAATCTTAGCGCTTGGGTAGGCTTCTCATGTAAGTGGCCCAAGTTCTAGTTCCGGACGCCTTTTCTCTGCGTGGTTCGCTTCCACTGGTCGTTTGCTTGACCGCAAGTCACGCCACCGCCTGCACTCCGCGCGCGATAGAGTAGGTGGCTGGTCAGGCAATGCAACTGGGCAACAGTCTACAGGCTCCGAGAACCATCAGGCTCCGAGAACCATCAGGCTCCGAGAGCCATCAGGCTCTGAGAATCATTAGAAGCGAAGACAAGAATCAGAAACGGGAGGTGAGGACAGCACTTCCATTTTCCCCTCGGATCTCCGTTCTCAAAATGCCTGTGGTCTCGATCCTCAAGTACGACGTGAGGAAGGAAGTGGTAGAAAAGTGGCTGCAAGATGAGTTTGGGAACGCTGAAGGTGGAACAGTGTGGCATGTAGAAGTACGTACCACCCACTCCCCCCTCTTCTCGGTGCCTGTGATGGCCGCGGCCACTGACGTGCCTGGAATATCAGGGGGTAGCCGATGGACACAGTACGAACTGGAAGGTCACAGCGCCGCGACAGATCATACACGTAAGGTTTTTTGCAGTGGCAAAGCATTAGGGGGTTAACTGACGTTTGGAATGTTCAGACTGAGAAACACGTGTTGAAGGAACGATCCCTCCCTCCAAGGGTGCCGTTTGGGAGGAGGATGAAATCTGCATAACCTCTGTCATCAAATGAGGTCGCTCCCGCCTCCGAAAAGGAGCAGAGAGGTGACGGGGCATTCCGCAGAGGAAGGCTGTGTGATGATATGGTGGGGGTGCCATGCACAACCAAAACGTCTTAGCTGCTGTGACACAAATACAATGCATTTCCCAGCGCCACTTCTCTTTTCGCTGCGTACGCACGCACAATGTCTTTCCCCCCGCAGGTCGAAAATTACGTGTCGCCATCTAGGCGGCGCCAAGATTGGGAGGTTCTGCTCAAGCCATCACAGTCTGATGCAGCCAGACTGTTTAGGAATTGCGGTCTGGACGCGGTCGACCTCGACGTTGTCAACATCGATAGGAATGGTACGCTTTGCGAAACGCTTACTTCGGAGAATGAAGTCCGGGAATATCTTGCTGGCGGGCCGGGGTGCCCTTCGAACGCAACGCCAACGTCGGCCACACAAGACGGCATCAAGACGGCACGCTATTAGTAAGATGATCCCACTTCCCAACCAACCTTCGAATGCAGCAGCGTGTATTTGAACATGCTGACTCGTCTGTGGCGTGTAGTCTCCTGGAGCCGAGCTATGGCTGGGGTGAATTGCCACTGACATTGGATGCTGCGGTAGACCTCTTCACTTCCATACCTGCCTTCCCCCAGCTCAGTCGCCAAATAAAAGCTTTCGGGCGGAGGGAAACCGACTTTTGCCGAGACGAAGGCTTTTCGGCTTTCGAATTTTCGGAAACTCTTGACAGACACGGGAAACTGAGCCATCTGGGTATCGTCACCAAAAATTATTTGCCAAACTGCTTTATCTGCTAATGAACTGTGCCTAGAAATATCATACCTATGTAAATACATCGGATTGCGGGAAGGCGCAACCGCAGGGACAAACCCGTATTCGATTCGCCATGCCCTTGTATACCAGCGGCTCGACTTTGGGGTTGGCCACTCCGATCACGTCCTGGTGAGGCCATCTGAGCCCATGAAGGGCAGACTCGAGGATCACGTGCTGGAAACACCCGAGAGAGCCAACCATTTTGTCAAGGAATGGCTCAAAATTCACTCGGCCTTCCTTGGCACAACCGAGCAGGACATGCGGAACTTCATCAACTACCTCGACAGGGAGCTGACCAAGATTGTATGTATGCTTTCTCATCAACCATTTTTTTTCTTCGACTGTTGAGCTTACACTGTCTCCGCGCCGCCTTTCAGTTCGATCACATGCAGCTTTCAGGGATCGAACCGGGGAAGTTCAACGAATACGACACTGCCCATCGATCAGCTGTAGACATGAAGACCCTTCAGTATCTGCAAGACCAAGCTCAGCGGCTTGCCACTATCATCTCCCTCAACATGGAAGTGCTAGAGTCTTTCGCTAGTTTAGCAGAACGGTTGGGGAAACTCTTCCCAGATACGATCGACGTGGCTGGCATCTTGACACAATTTTCCGGCGAACTAGAACGGGTTAAGAGAGAACATCGGTTTTCCTTGATTTCTTCCGCTTCTATCATCAACAGAGCACGCTCTGTTGCGGAACAAGTAAGCTTGCCGTCCAAACCCAAACACATGACTGCTAATCCAGCTTGGCAGCTTCGAAACACGATATCACTCAGGAACAACGAATTAGCCAACCAACACGCAGCCGGCATGGTTGAGCTATCGAGAGCTTCCAGTCGGGAGACGCAAGTCTTGAAGACGCTGACGGTTCTGGCGCTCATTTTTGTTCCAGCGTCATATGTGGCAGTGGGTACAAACGCTGTCCAGTCTTGGTCGTCGCCTCTGTCTAACCACGGCTGCACCAGGACTTTCTTCAGATGGGATACGTCACTCTATCGGGGGAAATGGGCGGGGGTTGGACGGCGGATCCCGGCCTGCAGATATACGCTGCACTTGCATTCCCCCTGATCACAGCGACGATGGCGGTGTATGGGCTGGTGGAGTGGAGTAACGGAAGAAGGCAAAGAACATCCCTCGCCGATACCATGGAGTCAGTAAAGCGTGTATGATAATGATAGGGGAGGAGAGCAAATGATCGAAAACATGAGCGCCCGGTGACTCATACCCCACCGTAAGGCTCTGTAGGCGGATGGGTCTTGGGTCTCGGTTGGGTTGATAAAGTTGTCACCTGCATGCAGCCACAATGGTAAATACTATGTAATAGGAGGGCGCCAAATTGCCCAGCCCCTCTTCTGGAAGCAGCCAGAGTGCTCAGCCGCCCTGATTTTTGCACAGGCATAGCTAGCGCAGGTTAGCCATGTGACTCGTTTCCCCATCGGCGTTGGGCTCCATTCTCCAGTGATCGGAATCCCTCATCCACGACGCCAACAAACGCCCCAGACCCACAAAGCAGCGCGGAAAAAAACGGTCGACCATTCTAGCCATACTCAATTCCTCGACAAGAGGCCTGCGATTCTTCTTTCCGCAGAAAATCCAGGCGACGCTCGGTTTCCGCGGAGATGGACCACTATCGCCTCCTCGGCACTCTCTCCGGACCTTGCGAGGGTGCTAAGCATGTTTCTGAGATCCTGAGGTGCGCATCCCACTCCATCCAAAAAGACACACGGGAGTTGTTTGTCCAAGTGGAGGAACGGGGAGAGCGCATGTTCTTCTCCCAGCGTAAGCTGAAGGATCATTTTCGAGGCAAAAATAACGATATCCTTGACGCCGTTTTCTGTTGTGAGTGCCAGCCATGCAAAGCTCAGCGCGGGGATGCATTCGACTCTTTAACGCGTTGTCAAAGGAAAATCAAGGAAAACAATGCTTGGTTATTGGTTCCCATCATGATCTACATGGGCAAGCTTCATTTCATCCACCCATGGCTTCGGACAGTCACGCAGGACCACGTCATCGCCGGGAAAAGGACACTCAGGCAAATCGAGTGCAAGGACGTGGTGGGATTCGACAACCTATTTGGGTCTCACACCGAGATAGAGCTGGAGAAAAGCCTCTTTCAGTCTGCTTATGACCGAGTTTGGTACATGTTCAATCCAGTGAGGTTGGAGATCGACGCCGAAGGCTGGATTCAGTACCAGGACCTGCCAGACCGGGCCAGATTCCCATACGAGAACGAAGACAAAGTGAAGCTCCCACAAGGGCAATCATCGAAGGTCGTATACGCCGAAATTCCAGAGGAGTACGTCGAAGCCTCCGTCCAGCAGCGGATGAATACGTACCGTGACTCATTTTACAAGATCAGCGACAACAAGATGTTTCGTATCGTGAGGAAAGTTCTCAAGATTTCAGCCGATAGGAACGAAGGAATGCAGAAAGAGACTCTCACCATGTTAGCGGCGCAGAACGATCATGAGTCAGCCGAAAACATCATCACCCTTCTTGGACTGTACACCTGGCGAGGCAACATCCACTATGTGTTCCCGTTTGTCAAAGAGAATCTTGCGGATCTTCTGTCCCGGCCCTTTCCCCGGCGAGAACGCTCAAAGGGCGGACTTTGTCTACCAGAAATTTGGCTGTGGAAAGAATTAGTAGGGGTGGCAAAGGCTCTTAAGCACATTCACAAAGAGATCGGCAATCCTTTCCCCAGAGACACAGGAAAGGTGTTGGCATTCCACTTCGATTTGAAGCCCGAAAACATCCTCGTCAAATCGAATCCCGAACCAGGGCTGCGGAGACTTCAGATTACCGATTTTGGCCGTTCCCAGATCCGTCTTGTTGACGAGGGCGATGACACTTCGAGCTACTTGTATCCCGGCGATCTCAAATACATGGCCCCGGAAGCGTGGATCAAATCCTACGATACGCCGCAAGGAAATGATACCGACCATACAATGGTGCTGCAAAACTACGACGTTTGGTCCCTAGCTTGCATCATGCTCGAGGTTCTGGTCTACCTCATTGCTGAGCATTCACTAGAGGGAGACGGACCCAAGTCGCTGAAGAAGTTTGACGAAGAGCGCAGGAAAGAGAACCCCCCAGTCGGCTTTTTTACCTATCAGGGGACGAAAATGTCGGTTGCCCAGAAGGTGCAAACTCTTCCATCCTTGTCCGCGGTTCCGAACGTGCAAGATGATACACACCGCCAGTATATTCAGGGGCTTGTAGGTCTCCTGATGGAGATGTTTAAGTTTGACAAATCCGACCGAGCAGACTCTGAAGAGGTTGTCAATCTACTCCATAAGGCAAGCAAGCAATACCGCCGCTCAATGAATAGAACCCACGCTCTCCCTTGGAAGATCATGCGCGCGTTTCCGAAACAGCAGCGGGGATTCAAGGAGATCGGTTGGTACAACCAGGATAAAACCGTCTCATTCCTTGAAATGTATGTTGAATCCGCTAGGCTTTCTCGTTTGGCTCCTTCTAACAGACCTGCAGGGAAGACGTTCAGATTCAAGAATTCTATCCCAAGTCCAAGAAGGAGAAATGTCATCGAGATTGCCGATTCCAGCTCCTGTACCGGGAGGAGCGGATAGGCCATGCGGGGGAATTCTTATTGAGGTGGGGATTCCAACAAAACCAGGATACCGGCGAGTTACCGATCAGTAAGTACATACCTCCTGGTGCTTGAGTCGAGTCGCCTTTTCTGCATCTCGGGGTACTTACTCGACGGATAGTCGATGCAGCCAGGGCCCAGACCGTTCCGCTATACTTTTACCAACACGAAACAAGTGACGTCTACTATTGTATGGTTGTACTACTTGGCCAAGATTCCCAACCCGAGCTTGAAGCAAAGATTGGGTTCAAACACAGAAAAGGTAAAGTGTCACGTCCCCCCCCCTCTTAACCTGACGAGGCGTGTCATTTATCATATATCCCTTCGATATGCCTGTGGGCTTACACAACATTGTCATCAACCAGAGGCTCAGGCATTCCAAGGCGCCCTCCTGCACTATAAAATCACGCCAGGCTCTGAGATGTAGGTTTTTTTTGGGGTTGAGTAGGGTGGCGTCAGTTCTGCACTAACAGCACAATAGTTTTGTTCCCAGAGCAACTTGGACAATTTTGCACCAAAAAAGGTTGTTCAGACCCAAAAAAGAGGAGACATTGCAGGACAGCAACCTTTTTATTGAGTTTTGGGAAAAAGACGGACCCCATTATTACGACTTCAACCTCCCATCGCAACGGTTTGTGCCCCCGGATTTCCAACCTAACAAGGCCTACCTAACTTTCTCAAACCCTTGTAGAACCCAAGTACCAGGAAACTATACCGTCATTGCTATTTTCAGAAAGGAAATGCCGCTCCTGATCCTTCCTGGTATGCAACCGTTGCAAACTAAATGTTGGTCCTTAAGCTTGCTAATCGCGTTCTTATGTTCAGTCAAATCGAATGATAAGCAGTTCAGGTACCTTCCGCCTAGGAACATAGGTGTCGATTACAATCAAGGTGATAACTTCAAAGGCTTTGCCATTCAATGGGTGAACAGAACTTGCACCTGTCTCGGCAAGCCAGGTGCATGTGACAAGACTCCATGGGAGGGTGCGAACTGTCAGGAGCGTGACGTGCCCACCATACCCTTGGAACTCACGCTGCTGAACTTAAGCCGTGGCGGCCAGACACAGCGATTGGAGGGTTTGCTCAGGTCGTATCAACTAGCAAACGCTCGGTTTCTCCTGCAACAAAACAACATAGAAAAAGGTTTGTCAGGTCCTTCTTTGTCTTCAACTTGACTGACTGACATGTGTTTTTTTAAGAGGTTGCATGTTTCAAGCAAGCCGCTGGAAGGTGTTGGAAGTATTGATACTCTACTGGCTGGGGATTTTTACTTTTTTCTTTTTATGCGTGTGTGTGCTGGGGGTTCCCAACTTGATGGGGTGGGGCGGGAGTAACGAGCAGGTGGAAAGAAACGAATTAGTATAGCGATATTGATGTAATCATACCCCCCTGAAGTTATCACGCGTTATGAGTTTTACTGTGAGCCGATCTATATAACAAGCGGGTCGCTTTACCCACTCTTAATCCATTGTCACGGCCTGCTTCAGGGACACCGTAGCGATCCTGGCAAAGACAGTTCGTAGGGAAGGACTCCCAAAAACGTTAGGGAACGTGACTGAATGAAGGTTACACAACTCTCTTGTTGTGAATACTCTTTCAAGCAGATCGTAGATCCAGAGGTTCCAAACGATAGATCTCAATGGAACAATGTATTGCTAGCGTAAGGAACCAGAAGTGTAGCGATTTCAGCGATTCCAAAGTGCAGCGTTTCCGACAAGTTGGTGGTTTGGTGGATTTGATGACCCGAGTCGCGAAATCGCGCAGATTGGACTCAGACCCGTCGGATGTGCATGTTGGTGGGGCGATGTGATTGGTGGGTTGGGGGTGTGGGCCGTTAGGTCAGAGACGAGGAGTCTGAGCTTTGTTGAGATAATTCTGGCCAGAGGACCACAAGTTATCGCCCATTATCAACAACCCCACCGAGAGAATTTCCAGAGTCATACCCAGACAAAAAACCTTCACCACTCATTTGTCACCTGGGTCTTCTAGAACACATGCTCCCATCCCTATGCGAACTAGCCAGTTCCGGAAGTCAACATAATTTTGGGTCGTTTTTCGGTTTCGTGTGGTGGCACAAACGGCGCCAGCACCCTATCAAAAGGCCCACACAGACAGGCAGCCTTGTCCAGAATAGGAAATTTTCCGAGTCTCTACATCCAGTCCCCGCATCGAGTCCTGCATTCCCCAACCAAAACCCCTAGAACTCCCAGCCACATGCAACGCCACATATACGCCCAGTCCTGGTATGACGGCCATAGGGAGGGATTTGACAAATCACCTTGCGGGCGAAGACCAATGATACTTGGCAAGAAGTTACATGCATTTCAGCCGCTCACATCGGTCGGTGCGTTGTCGGGGAAGTATTTGGGGTTTGAAGCAATAGCATTGGTGGGCTGGCATGGAGAGAAGCGCTTGTGCGTCGGGAGCGGTTTTACAACACCACATTGTAGGCCTTGGTGACTTTCGGGGAGCACCCCTGAGGTTGGAATAAAAGGTGGGGAGGTGGGTGGGGCCTAGCTTGCTACTCTTGCTCAGACAGTCCGGAATGTGTGCCGACGACTGCAACTTTTTCGGCCAGAACGTGCTCGAGGCCTTACATGACACCCACAACTACGCCAGAGAGTTATCTCTGATGCTGGCATCGCAGAGTCGGGACAGTGCGCCATCACCCGCCCACGACGAGAAGGGGAAACGCAGATATAGAGCGAAGTTGATGCTCACCTGCCTGCGCCTTCTCTTGTCGTTAGGCATCAAGACGTGGCCGGATGCCGCCTTCATATTAGCCATGATACTGTCTCGGCACGGCGACAAGATCTCCGCTCAGATTGCCCTCGAAACGTACGCTGATGAGCGCTCAAAGGTCTCACCGCGGCCGCACTTTGGAGCCGTGGGTGAATATATGATGGCCTGTGGGGCATGCCAGGCCTCCACAGACTACCTCTTCATATGCGAGACATGTTACCGGCTCATTCTCTGCTCCAAGTGCCGGCTCAACCCCCCTGAGTCGTTACTCAAGACGGCGACACTGCTCAGCTGCGGGCAGCACCGATACCTGCAGTTCCCCCGTGGAGAATGGAGTAGCATTCCGATGGGTTTTGTCACAACGGAGGGGTTGACCTTCATGGAATGGCTGAAGGAGCTGGAAGAAAAATACTCGAAAGTCGTGGAAAGGTGTTGGTATTGAACGGTTGGCCTTTGGAGACCAAGAACGGCTGTCTTATATATGAAACTCGCTCAGAATGCTAGTTATTGTTTGCACAAATCAACGATAGAAAAAGCAGTCGGCAGCGAGACGAGCCCGAGCGGGACTGCCATCGGGAATTGACGAATCAGACAGCAGACATGTCATCAAATCGCTCTTCGAATCGGCATAACACAATCCCCAGGTGGCCGTCACTCTTCCCAACGATCTAGAACTTAGTATCAGCTCACTGCAGGTTGCGTCAAACACGGGAGCATAGAATCCCGCCCTCCAAAAGCGAGGCGCTCCCCGCTATTGTACCCGATCCCTCAACCACAACTCTCTGCGCTGCCTCTTGAATTACTATGCAACCTTCAGGAGTGCCGTCCTCAAGATGTTCCCCCGCGAAATAGTCCTGCGCCAAATGTCGTCGCCGGAAGCAGAAAGTATCTTGTCCTCTTCCCCTCTGAAGCGCGCCAGCCGAGGCTGGCTCCCGCAGTGCATTCCCTCGGCTCCCAGAACGCTTTGCATATTTCCAACCGTGACGATAGGCCTAAAGCATCCAAGTCTGCGATCGGTCCATGTCTTCCTCGCTGAGAAGCCCCTCGGCCCAATTTTGGGACACCGGCCCCCCTACACGTAACGGTCGCTTTCGTGGCCACGTAACTGCCGTTTTCTTTTTTTCCATCCGAGAACTCACCGTTACGGGTCAATTGGAACTTCGAATTGTATGCGCTCTATTAAAGTATCTAGTACAGGCACTGCGTTATAAAAGCAACGAGCTAAGGAAAGTGCTATCACTGGGAATGGAGTGGGAAGAGAGGTGTTAGAAAGAAAGGGGTTCTGGCCGGAGGCCAGAAAACCGTGGAGGTGTGGATAACAGAGCTGAATGGAGCTCAGCTCAACTGAGCTCTGGTGTGGGCATCCGAGCTAAAAGGAGCTCAGGGGAACTGAACTGACGCAGTTCAGCTGGTGTAGACTACAATTGCCACACCAGTTGCCACCATTCACAACTATAATAGTAGTCTCTCTGGCGAAGCCAGAGAGCCACAAAAGCAATATAATCACACCGTTACAACCAAGAGTGCCGCGCTTCTAACGGTAAGACTATATGGAGATCCTTTTAGTGATAGTTAAGTAACGTGCATTACACGTATTATAATAACTGTAGGGAAGAGCTGATGGCCTGAGTGTGACGTTAATAATAAGTAACTAGATTATAGCTTACTACAAGTGCGTCTTGGCCGCCCGCCGCTCCCGTGTCTTAAACACTGCGTCTCTTAGCCGTCAGGGCAAACACGGCCAGTCGCGTTTGGAAATTCTGTGTAAGGTGGGGTGTATAAAGAGTTAAGGGCTCCCCTTTTCCATTAAGTTAGGCTATTTACAATTACATACCGTTTAGGAGAAACACTATGTTTTCTTACAGGCTGCTACTCCTTTACGTCACCACCTTGGCAGCCCTCTTATCAGCGTAGTCCACTAGGCCTTACTCCAATGATAGGTCAACAGGTCGCCAGGGTGCGTCACGCGAGGGGCGAAAGGCAGGCACCGATCCAGTTGACAGAAGGTAATCGAAGAGGCAAGCACTCTTAAAGTGTCACACGCGGAACGCCCCTGACACCCTGATTGACACCACGGCTCACCGAATCTCGATGACTCCGGAAAGGGCTTATCAAGGTTCAGCCCTACGAACCTTGATTTGCGCCAATTGAGCAGTATCAGGCCACAATGGCCAGGAAGGTTTCGTATCGAAGCCGCAATGGCTAGGAAGGTTGCGCTAGTGAGCGCCTACGGGTCATCATTCGGAAGTCATGGAATGACAGAGAGGTTCGGTCCCCGGAGGACCTCAGTATTAGATAGCCATCAAGACCCAGGATGTATCTCGAAAGGCAAGGACCTTCGAGGCCATAGTCAATTATTGTGGTTCAGAATAGATTGTTCAGCGCCCACAGAGCCACATTTCGTTCCAAGCCACAACCCCAGCGCTTGCGGTTGTCCCTTGTCACACAAAGGGATAGGGGATACACTTGTTGTGAGCCGCCGCTCTATAATGCACAGGGTAAGCTGAACAGTAGAGCGCAATGGAACAGTGTATTGCTTGAGTGAGGAGCCTCGGGTCCTTCACTTCATCGTGGCTACGATGATGGTATCTATACTAAGCTTTTCTAGAGGTAACTTGTATCCTGCTCGCAGGGTCTGGAGTGCTCGCAGGCGCGAGCACTCTGCAGCCTGCGAGCGTTCCTTGATTGGGCATGCCAAGCCACCCTTGGCATGGTACACACGGCTCTGCGCACTACCCTCCGCGCGGGGCCGGGTCGGGCCGGGTCGGGCCAAGTGGCGCCCCTAACCGGCAGCTATTTTAGACCCCCCCCTTCAACTCCAGTACCGTTAAACCAAAAAGGATTTGACTAGGAAACTTATTTCGTAAGTAAAAAGGCGTCTGTAATGAGGCTGTGAAAGTACTGGTTTGAAGAGGCTGACTGTTTAGTGGGATTTTCCCCCCTCTAATGAGATTCGGAGAAGACCTTGCCGCGCGCGGAAGCTGCCAAGCCCCACGATCACGGGGTGGCGTCCCACAGGGGATCCTTATTTTCAGCTGACCAAAGCAGCGGTCCAGGGCTGAATTCAGGAAGGCTAGTCGACACTATTGAATGGATTTCCACTTTGGGGGTGGCTAGACCACGGTCTTGGGTCCGGGATTTGCACGCGAAAGATTGAAGATGGAAATGATTTCCCTTTTGCGGTTCTTGAAGAAATTTTACTTTTCCCCTCCTCAGCATCTTGCGCTGACATTCGTTTGTGGTGTTTTGCTTTCTGTCACTCGTTCAACATGTTCTCGGCCACGACAAGCCGTGTGCTTCTGCTGCAGGTGGCCGCCTTCTTTTCCGGTGCGGCGGCCCGATGCGTCCCTGCTTGCTCTCCCGAAGATCCCCTGATTGCTCTCCTCGGTTCCGACAATGATGCAGCCGTCCCCTTCTGCAGCGACTTTCTTGGCCTTGCTGTCTCCACGGTCAGCGCCACTGTCACGCCTACCGTGTTAGTGAAACGTCTAGATCGGTGCCATCAGGCAGTCATGCTAACTACCCGGTGTTGTGAGACAGCGTAGCGACCGTGACCGAGACCAGTCTTATCACCGGAATCTCCACCGATTACGATGAAACCATCACCGTCACGGTACCCGCGGTTTCGATCTCGACAGTAATGCCATTCCGACGACATGTTGAACCTCGATCCGTCGCCTACCCCGAGTGGTTGCCCACCACACACCCCGCGCGGCACGTCTCGTCGGCCTGCGCATGCCTCAGCATCTCGCAGGCCGTTACCACTGACACGGCCACCGCCGAGGCCGTCACCATCACCGATTCTGCCACCGTGACCGAGACTACGACGAGCACGACGACGAAAGAGATAGCCGTCGTCACTGTGACAGCCACGCCGGCCCCCGTCAAGCTCCGTGTCAAGATCCAGGTGCTCCACAAAGACAACGGCGCCTTGCAGGGGTGGCTCTACTACAGTAACGGCCCGGCTGTCACATCCCCCGACCAGCAGTCTCAGGGTTCCACGTTCAACTTTACCCTGCCCCCTGGCGCGGCGACGGCCTCGCAAATGCGCATCGATTACGAGGGCGGTGTGGACCCGCCGTCCCTTTCTTTTTTCAAGGACAACCACCCGTCAGACATTGTCGATTTGGCGGATAGATAGTGCGTCTCGGTCTCTCTTTTATCCTCACTTTCGTTATTGTTATTGTTGTTATGGTCTGTCGTGCTAACGTTAGGTGGAAATAGTGGCTCGCTGTCCACGGGTGTGGGAAGTAAGTTGCCCCTTTCGCGAAACACGAGTAACATCTCGAAATACTCAGGATTCAAGTCTAATGCACTGTGCAGCACCGCCCGGCTCGCTTCCTGTTGTCACGGGCCCCAATAGGCATGAGACAGACATTGTAAGGCGCCTCCCCTCTTTTTCCCCTTTTTGTGGGTTATTATCACAAGACTCACACAATCGGACACGTGTAGTGGATCATCAATACGGAAACCAGAATGATCAGCTGGCAGTGGATCGCCACCGACGGAACCCGTACGTTTCTCATGCCCTGACACCTACTTGGTCACGGTCATTCTCAACTAATTAATGGCAAATCCAGTCCCGACTGTCACATTGTGGAAGATTGGCGGCCGTCTCTACCCCGTCGGTAGTCTCACCTATTTCAATGAGATAATGAGCATGAGTGGGGACCCGCCCAGGACCGAGGTTGTGCTCCGGTATGCCCTGGTATCCGAGTAAGGCCACTTAGGTTATACAAAGACAAATGGGGTACGGGGGGGAGGGCCTGAGCTATAGCGAGAGACTACCTAGTGTGTCGGCAAAGAAATTCCCGACCTGCAGCGATCTTGGAGCGCAGTACGCCCATAGGATACCTCTTAGCCCAGGACCAACGTCATTGTCGATCTTGGGTTGGAGTCGTACAAAATCACTACGCGCACATTTAAACCCACCATTCCTCTCAAATCGGAGCGAACAGTTCACCGACCCTTCTCAGGTGACATCTTATTATATTATTAACTGACCATTGTTACAGCAGAAGCGTCCCATCACTGTCCAACATCGGGACGGACGCGCAGACAAGCGAGATGCATATCTTCAATGCGTGTGCGCACTATGCGCATCATGAAAAGGAGGTGACAATCTGGATGTACAAGCACCATCTCAACAATCAGCCAATAGATGCCCGCTGCCGTCAATAACGCAAGGTATAAGCGGTACACGCACCGATCTATAGTAGGCTATCTAGAAGTAACTTGTACCTTGAGGGAGTAACGCGCTGATTCTGATACGGCTCACGGAGCAGCGGTATTGGAGGGTTAGGGACGTGTACGAAGGGCTGTCGCATGCGAGCAGGCGGTTGCCGACGCGGGAGAAGCAGGCGTTGCTGGGGCTGGCGAGGAAGGGGGAGGGCTATGTGGTGGAGGATGTGTTGAGGACGAATGTGTTTCATATTACGGTGGCGGGGGTGGATCATACGGGGTTGTATGCGGATATTGCGGTTGGTTTTTCCTTTTTTTCTTTGTTTGGGGGGATGAAAGAGGAGCGGGGGGAGGGAATGATGCTCACTGTTGGTAGAGGATTAATCATGCCTGTAGGCCAAAGTGGGTGAACCTCAGGCTGTGGGTGGAGGGGTACAAGATGGGCGGTTGCTGACTTTGGTAGTGCGTTTGTGAGATACTCGCCTACGACGCTGGTGGTTGAGGCGGTGGCGTACAGGGATATTGAAGCCGGAGAGGAGGTTTCTTTGAGCTGTAAGTCAACATTCTAGCCCCTATTCTCATACGGTCTGATGGTAACTTTGCAGACCTCCCTCTGAATCTTCTGTCAGAGCAGCGGACACAGCTGATCCAGGAATGGGGCTTCAACTGCACCTGCTCGCTGTGCAGTGATGCCGACGCCTCCAAGGTGTCAGACATCAACCGTGACCGCATTCAAGATATCCTGGAGTCTCTCGACCACGAAGAGGACCGAACGCAGGAAAAGGTGCGGGTTGCAGTAGAGGAGGTTGAAGACTTGGGGAGGGAGGAAGGATTGGCCGGCCAGATAGACGATTTTTACGGAATCATGGCCGACATCTATCTCGCAATGGGAGACTTGAAAAACGCAAGGAAGCATGGCAAGTTGGCCGTCAAGATGCTGCAGCATTACGCTGGGTTTGATAACATGAGGACTGACGGAGCAGTGGCGTTTATGAGAAAATTGGACAAGATGGAGAGTTGAAAGTACTAGTAATAAGAATTTCTATTGCTTGCAAAGTACAGGTACCTTGAATGTAGAAGCAATTATGATACTACGGCCAGTGCACAAGGTTAAGTTGGTACCATAGGTACAGGACGCCAACAGAAATGTTAGTATTCGTCAGGCGTCATACTTCCAACACTCCATTGCCCAAGCGCGGCCTCGGACGCCACCTGTCTTATCTCGCCGTTGATGACGTAGTAGAGGCGCACAGCTGTCGAATTCCAGCCCACAGCACTTAGAGGCCCGTTTGATACGCTCGACTTGGGCATGGATGGGCCTAGGGTGCCGCTAGACCACTTGTTGTTTGAGTATTGGGACTGCTGCATCACGACGCCGTCGAGAAAGAAGACCTGCGTAACATCTGGGGTCTCGGAGCGCGGGATGCCAAAGGAGCGAGGCAGCTCCAGGAGACAACCGCAGAGATGTTCTCTACTGCCGACCATGTCGAGCCTGTGTATGTCGAGGTGGCGAACTGCAGCTGTTTATGGTCGGAAAACCAAAACAGCCATATGTCGTCGCGAACCATGGTTGTAGCGAGCGGCGAAGCAACATGGGCCTTGGCACCATTGCTGATAGCCACCGGCGACGTCTACTGGCCGAGCGTGGGAGTGTACGTAGCCTCCTGGATGGACCCATCGCGGCCAACTGAGTAGGACCGTAGGTTGTTGAGCTGGGGCGTGACTGGGGGCGTATCCTACACCCGCGGCTAGCGCAGGGACGGCCTTGTTTATGACATTGGTTGGGTTGGTGCAAGACGTGCCGTTCTCGTTGCATCGAAATTCAAGGGCGGCAACACTGTTTTGTCCGACTGCTGCGTAGTCTACGCGAATTTCCTAGGGCGTCATATCAGTTACATGTCTTACTTTCCATCAAGTACCTAAGTTAAGGCATGGATCGGCTTTCACATACGAAATACTCACCGAATCTCCACGTCAGTACTCCAAGTGGCGTGTTCAGGATGGCGGGATATGTCAAATTCAGTCGCAAAGGGTCTTTCCAGGAGTTGGGACGGGCGTAGTATCCATGCATCCAAGGTCTCCGGTCGTCGCCTGCCAGAAGTTGAAGATACCGCCCTCGTCCCGCGTGGCTGCGATAGTGCGCAAGGGGCTTGGTGCTTTAGCTGGCGCGACTGACGGGCCCAACATGGTCCCGGTCGCGGTACCTGAGCTTGAACTCGAGGGCGTCGTTAGCAAATCGGTTGGGCTCGGCGTGTTCTGCTGCGTGGCGGATGGAGTCAGTAGAGGCAAAGTAAGTAGGCAGGTATGTGAGATTGTGGAGGAACTGACAGATTTGTTGCGCGCGCCAATTATACCCCCCCCGCGGTTCCACCAGCGGTGGTAGCTGCGGCGAGGATTAGCGCCGCGAGGCTGATAAGGGCCGTCCTCTTGTTCAGCCCACAGATTCGACTGGGGCTGGGTTCCTTGGCAAGCTCGGTGGGTGATTTTTCTCTCCGTTCATTGTTGATTTTATGTACGGGCCCCTCGGGATTCACTTGAGGTTGGTAAATCTCGGGGTCCATTTGAGGGTGGTAAACCTCGGGATCCACTTGCGGGTGATGAACCTCAGGGAACCCAGAGTCATGCACCTCGGGGTAGGCTTGAGCCCCTTCGTACATCTGCGGTTGCCATTCCGGCAGAGGCGCAGACTTAGAGTGGTGCGCCCATTCGACTGGCTGAAGGCAATCATAACGTTAGTTTGGACAATGCACACACGTGTCTTGGCCGTGAAAGGGGGAGGGACATTCAATACAGTCGCTTCCAAACCCGCCATCGGTTTTTCCTTTTCATCCACAGCGCCAGGGTGACTGAGGGCGGCCGGATGGCAGGGGGACTGCCAGTCCAGGAAATGGCCCGACGTTGGGCAGCCTTCCCCCACGTGATGCGACGCGCATGAGGCTCCTTTCCCGATTGCGTCTGCTCTTCCTCTGATTGCGTCTGAAGCCTCCCAATCTCCCAACCCCTATGAGACTCAAGTGGCCCATGCGTTTGAAGCTGTTGACCAATAAGGCTGTCGGCTAGCATTTCTACTGCAGGAGGAGTTTGAGAGAAAAACGTCCCCTTTTTGAGCTACTGTGAAAGGCAGTGGTGTAAATGGTTGATTTTCTCAAAGGGTGCCCTTCTCAAATTGGCTTCGCTAGTTCCTGCCTGGAGTAGCTGCTGAGTGGTGGGGCCAATTTCAATCTTTGCTGGAGGCACCTTCCAACTTCCACCTGTTTCACCACGTATTCTGTCTGTCTGTCTGTTTGTGGATTAACAGTAGATATGTACATGGATGAACTCCTTACTTTCTCACCGTGTATCACCCTGAAATCGCGCTGTGACCTGTTCCTCACCAAAGTCGAAGTCTGTGGCAGGACCAGCATGCTTGAGGGTATCCAGGAATGTCCCCTGCAATTTCAGCACCAGCGACTCCCGGAAAAGCGTTAGCTGCGTTGATTGTTGAATCGCAATGGAGTAGTGCGTCGACTCATTGGAGGAGTCAGGGATCGCAAGGGACGCGGGTGTCCGGGGTGTCGTCCAATCCGGCGCCCATGAAGGGACGCCGCTGAGTTTTGGATTCCGAGCGGCCTTGCCCCACCCGATTCCTACAAAGTGCAGGACTTCGAGGAGGCATTGGCGTTTTTCAAAGTAGCGGGCGATACCGCAGAGGATGTCTTGGTCCTCTTTCTCGTAGTCGATAAAGGTCTTGAGGCTTTCAGCATCGTCCGTGAGGCCGAACAGGGCAAAGAGCTTGTCTCTAGGCAGCCCCGACCTCCAGCCCGCCAGGGAAACGAGGGCTTCGGATAGCGATGGCGGCCTTCCGAGACGCGCAAATGCTTGCCATGCAGCTTCCAAGACGTCCACATCTCTCTTGAGTGCACGGAAATGCTCCATATGGCGAAGCTGCATGCCGGATTGCATGTGGTGTCTCATGAGGCGTACCCAGTAGAGAACCAGCACGCCTAAGGTAGCGTTTGGTGGATTCCCCAGGCAGAGGAAAACGCGTGTTGCGCGCGCGTAAATGTCCGTCATCAAGTGGACCTGGGTGGTCTTGTCTGCCTTGTCGCGCTGGTTGATGCAGATGCCGTCGATCCAGATGAGCTTGCTTCTCCAGTACGAGGCTTGCTGGCTCAGGATCTGGTGCACGTTGGCTCTGACCCGGAACCGCTTTTTGTTTAGGCGTGTCACCTGGGTCAGCTCCGTCTCCGGGCCCCAGACGTAGGAGATGCAGTCGTAGGTTCCGGCATGATTCACGTCGGCTGCCACGAGCTGGGCTCGATCTCCCGAAATGGGATTCGCCGTTGCAGCCGGAGCAGCCGGATTTGGCGAGGGCCGGTTAGATGAACATCGCCATAGTCAGAGTCGGGAGCTTTCGACGACAAACACAGCCAACCCTTGAACGCCAGATTCACAAACCAGATGAGCCAGCGACCCTACATCTCTAGCAGGCGTAAGGAAACGCGAGAGGGGAGAAACCGGGTAATGATGACGTTGAAACCAGTGGCGACTGTGATGGCGATGTGCAAATAGCGCCATTTGAGAAGTGCGTGGCAGGCCACGGCGGACAGGCGCAGACTGATTAGGGTAACGACGTAGCCTGTAGCTGAGGAGGAAGCCGCGATGAGACAGTCCATCTCTGCAGGCTCGAGGAGGCGGTCGCCAAAGAGAAGGACAGCGAGTAGGGCAATCACCTCCTTGGAGCGGCGAATTCGGAGCAAAATGTAAAGAAGCGCAAAATAGACATGGTCCATGGGCCATATATGTTCTGCAAAAACGGCGGACAATGCTCCGCCCAGCAAGCATCCGTGAGTGCCCTCGAGGCGCAATCCAGGGCTCCCGTCTCCTGTGGATGATCTAAGCGTCTCATCCATCTGGGGAAAGAACAAATGTATCGATTATACAGTCATGGAATTTGATCAAATGTAAAAGGAGTAGCCTCTTTTCAGTCCAGTCTCCAAGTATCGGTCAGAATGAAGGATGAAAGGTATGCCTAACTCTGCCTAAAGCTTCTTAGGTAAGTAAGCCTTTTCTATGATTGGGCTGTGCTTGTGCACTCGTGATTCGTTAATGGTTTGAACCACCGAACCAACAACCAGAATCTAAATCACACCAGAAATTTCTACTCACCGCAGGATAGAATACTGAGCCATCCGTCCTCGTCACGTTCACACAGTCAAACGTGCATTGCGCGTTGCCAGCCGTCGGGCCGTGGCCGAGGCCCCTCCACCACTCGGGCGGACTTGTCAGCGAGTTCAAGTCCTTCACCCAATGGGAGCACGACGTGACACAGGCCTTCACTGACCGCGACCCCCAGACCTTCGGCACTGCCTAATTACCTCTTCTTCAACGTGACCACCGGCCTCCAAGGCTCCTGGCAAACCGTCATTGCTGACGCCCAACATTGAAGCTGAACGCGGCTTTTCCCCTCCCACCTACTCGCACCGCAACAAATGGGTTGACTTCGCCTTCAGCAACGGGACCCTCGTCCTCAGCACCACCATCTTCTACTCCGCCTTCGACTTCGCCAGCCTCCCCATCAACATCACCAGCACCGCCAACCGCACCGAGCCCGCCGCTGTGTGGGAGGCGCCCAGCTCGCGATACAACTTCTCCCCGGTGCGCTCCCTCCTCGGTCAGGACCGCGCCCTGCCCGCTTCCGCTCGCGGCATCCTCTCCCTTCACCCACCGGAGAACAGAAACTGGACGGCCACGCCCGAGCAGGCCCTGCCCGAGCTAGAACCTTTTCCCCGCGAGTACGCAGACCTCTCCCTCCTGAGGATTCCTATAAACACCCATGCTAGCCATGGCAACTACGGGAACACATTTAGTATTCTCACCACGCCGTCGCGGTGTCTCTCGAGCTTGACGAACAACACTGTCGAAGACCTCGGCGACGTGTGCACCACACCGGAGATCACGCACGTCTAGCTGGTGCAGGAGATTTTGAGGTCTAGTGCGTCGCCGGCGTTCGTGCTACAGGCGATGCAGACGTTTTTGGTGGGGATGGCGTATTATGATCAAATGTAGCAGTTTGATGAGGCGACGGTGGGGGAGAGGGCGTTTTTCATGGTGGCGAACGTGGTGGTGCGGAGGAGCGGGTCCATTGCGGTGGCGGTGATCATCGGGGTGCATTTAGTGCTGGTTGGCGCGGTGGTGTGGTTGTTTGTGGAGCAGACGGCGTTGTCGAGGGTGGGAGGGACGTGGAGTGTGTTGGCGCAGGCGGTGGGCGGTGAAGGGAGGGAGTACATTGAGAGGGCAGCGATTGGCTTAGTCGAAGTCACCAAAGGGGGCCGAAGTAACGCTCAAGTGCGGATTTCCTTTAGCGTCTTCTGCAGCTATGTTTCGATGCTGGCTGGATTGGATAATACCATCACGGACTGAAACAAATGGAATTGCCGCCGTGTGTTGGGTCAACGCGGATGGAGGGTTTCGTCCGTATCATTGACCATACCCAGCTCAGATCTGGCAAGGCGGAGGGAGCGACGCAAAAGGGTAGCTATCGGCATCCTGGCCCCTAGCCTGAGGCGTGATGATATCGCCTTGTGTTGTGAGGCCGCCGGCCCCACTTATTCTGGTTTATAACAGGCCACCACTGTTTGTGGATAGATAGTTTGTTCCATACAACAATCATCACCACTTTGAACAATTGCTTCGTTCTTTGTGAGCACTTTTGGCTATAAAGCCCAACACCTTGAGACGGCAGCGCCTCACACAACCCTGACAATGCGTGTAAGCGGTGGTGCAATTTCATGTGTTCGCCGACTAGAGTTCTGATCTTCGACGTGCCACCAGACCCCTATTCTCTCGTATTTGGGGGGTACTTCTTCATCCCTAGATTTATCCAACTGTCGGCTTGGCTTGAGGAGAAGTCCATATTGCCTTGATTCTCGGCGAGACAGGGTAACGGTGATAACGTGAAGGGCGACGGTGTTCTCGAAGGTTGACTCGTCCCGGCTGTCCGCGATTAAACAAACATGTTTCAAGCTTCCGCGACTAGACATGCTGTATGATCTCGGATCCCCTGCTGACAGCGCGAGAGAGCCTCTCCGCGGATCCACACCACGTACCTCCCAGGCTGGGGCTTCTATCACGAGCATTCCATGATCAATGATATCTCGGGCTTTGGTGACCGACGATCCTCTGTTCAGTACCATCGCTGATTTGATCTCGGCCGGAGACACGATTTTCTCTGCCGTAAGGGTTGAGTGGTCGCCGTGTTTCAGGGGTAGGAGTTCAGCCCGCCCCTGAACGGACGCCCACGACCATGAAGGCGCACAGTATGCTATTGGCCTCGGAAGTGGTCTCTTCGAAATCCAAAGTAGCTGTAGTGCTAGTGCTGGAGCCGGGAGATTCCAGAGCCCCGCTAGATACGGTGCGTTGCTCTTCTCTTGGACGAGGTCCGCTACACCTGACAAGGCAACCAGCTTGTCTGTCTGGCGGGTGAGTGCTCCGTCACTGTATGCGGTGACGATATCGAACCATCTTCTGACGAATTCGATCCTCTCTGTGTTCGTGTGATTCGCCGCGAGCCCCAGCAACTGGAGAACATCAAGGGCACCCCGGATGCCGCGCCGAGCAAGGTTTTCGTCTTCATCGTCGCCGTTGCTGAGCTGCTTGGTAATGGCGGCAGAGATAGCACTGCGAATGCGCTGTATTCTGCCACCTTGAACTGTGTAGGACTCTTTCGCGTAACCTACACCTTCAGGGTCATGCTCCGAGGCCTGGATGGTATTACACTCGAACAACAATGTATCAGATGTGAAGTGAACAAGCCTTTGTGCGAGGAGGCGCTCTTGAAAGGCCCATGCGCGCCGCGTCAGGGGCGCCTGTTCCACGCGCGTGTCAAAGAGCGTACGGATAGACGGGTGATCCCGGCTTGTGTAGCAACACATCGTCCCGGATTTCATAATGACGCGACGATCCGAGAGATCTTGTATCCGACGCCAGCGAAGGCAACCGCCGTACGAGTCACTGGAAGCTGTCGCCGCAATGACACAATATGCATTGGAAAAGACCTGACCCATCGCTGCAGATTCAGCCTCCCAGTCCGCAGATGAATCTTGGATAATGCAAAGGGAGTCGATCCAGAGATAGTGCACCCCTAACATGCGGGTGATGCGGACGGCATCGGCGAATGTCGGAGGAAGATCGTTTTCTGGTATGTTGACGCTCATGGTCGTGTAGTTGGCTGTTGTCAAACGGCAGCTAATATCGCCGCCCCAGCAATGACTCAGGGCGATGTATTGACTTTCGGGGCTTGGAAGCGCGCCAACTGCCGCGTTCGGAACGAGGCGGAAAGTGGTATCACCGGGTTGGCCGACATAGAGGAGTCTGTGCGGAACGAAGGCCGATATTCCCTTAGCAGCAGGCCGACACGTCCTGTGCTGTCTTGAACACTTGTGAATCCAGTGATTGACCATTGATATGCCGTCGTCGTCATCAATGTTTCTCATTTGAAGGAGAGCAGTGTCCAGATGACCCTCCTTGATGCAGATTGAGTTGAATTTGACCGGAGATGATCGCATAAGCAGCGAAACGAAGATGGGATGAGACTCGTCCTTCCGGTACTCAACTTGAAGCTGGACTTTTTGGTTGTCGGGTCGCCAGAACTCAAGTTTGACAAAGGATGGCGTCGTAGGGTCGTTCTCTTCGTTTCTCTGGCCGAGCAGAGTCTCGCAAAAGTGACATCCCCGCCAAGACCGATGCATTTCCTCGACTGAGTCAAATAACGTGATCAGTTCGGAAGTCTTGGTTAGCCCCAAACGTGCGCCTCGCATAAGAGATGAGGATGCTACAGCCTCCTGGCAGCGTTCGCACAGCCCACTGGCTTCGAAGCAGTCGATGTTCTGGAACCGAGGTGACCGCACGATGAGCGCTCCGCGAGAGAGAGCGCTGATGAGAAGTTGGATACTCGCCATTGGAGGGGAGGAGTCTCCGCCTTTTAGTATGACACATGTCCCCCATAGGCCGAATGCCAAGTAGATTGTCGGTAGCAGTACCACGGAGATTGATAAAAGGAACAACAACGTCAGGACGAAGTGGTTCGGAAGGGCAACCAGGGGTAACAGAAGAACGAGAAGGAGCCTTCGAATGACTGCCTATGGTTCGAGATAGTCGACCGTGAGATACACTGGATACCAAAGAAGGAAAGAGAGCCATGCGGCCGCCAACACGACCAAGTAAACCAACGTCAAGGTAACGACCGGGCACGCCAGATATGCTAGGAGTCGCAGTGATAGTGGCGAGATGGACCCCACGAGCGAGAAAATTGTCTTCGGACGTCGGGTTCCTGTGCCGGATGTGTTGCGCAATTGATAGACGCCGAACGCGCAAAATCCGACAAAAAGTACAATCGCGGTTGTTAAAAGTGTCGCTTCGAGAAGCCACTGTGCGGTCACGTGAGAAGTGAAATTCCAAATCATCGGATATATTAGATTGAAGAACAGAATTTTCGGCAGATTCTTGGCAGCCCGGTCCTGGTGTCGTGCCAGAAGTACAAGACTGCATGCGGCCCAGACGAGACGGGTGATTGGAGATGTTGAAGAGGTGATGAGGCACTGTCTCGAAGATTCCCAGTCGAGCTTAGGTAAGCTCATTGGCCACACTGAGCCAAAGACGGACGGAAGACCGGGGAGTATTTCGATGGCGAGAAAGACGACGAACGCTCATGGAATAAGGTCTTTGCATGGTTCGGGACGCACGTGGCCGTTGAATTGAACTCGAGATCGAAGTTGACGCGCTCCCACAACTTGAGCTTGATGGACGAGGAATGCGTCCGAGCACTCCGCAGGGAAGGTGCGTCGCGCATATGACCACGCAGAGCTGAAACGCGATTCGAGCGGAAAGCTCCGCTCAAGCAGTTCAGGGGCTGAGGGCCCCCCAAATGAAGCTCAACTGCACCTTCCAATGCGGCAGACCAGTCACAAGCATGCGCGCCCCTCCCAGACCGCGAATCCAAAATTGACATCTTAAAAATTCATTTGTCCGAGGAACGCCACAACTATTGGCTTCAATCTCCTCACTCGGTCTTCTGGAATGTGAGGATCAACTTGTTTCAATACTTAGAATCGTTCCTTTCCGGGACCTACCCACCAGACCTGCGGGGAGGGAACTGTCTTTCGCCGCAACCGGATGCAGGCCCGCGAGACATGCTCATTTTCCTTTCCTCGTCATGATCTGCCTGTCCCTCCAGCCCCTTCTTCTCCAACCCCTTGCCTCCACTCCAGCCCCCCAGAGCAAGCCCGCAGCCGAAAGCAACCCCTCTGGCTCCACCACCATCAGCCTCCCAAACATAGAAGGCACAAGACCAGGCAGCACAAACAGCTGAGCAAGTGGTAGTCCTGTCATCAAAGGTGGGGAGAAAAACGTGTGCTTCAGATTTCTCGCAAGAAGCTGACGCGATTCCCATCAACCGTCATGTCCCAGTTGACCAGCATCGGCGGTGGTGCTCTTGACTCAGGCAAGGATTTCTCCCATGCACTCATGATTTTCAATATGGCCAGCTCTTGCCTCGCCGGTGCAAGGACAGAAAGGCCAATGGCTCGGCCATTGAAATCGGCAAAACCCAGGGGCATGTTGCCGATTGGAAATCCCGCGGCGGCCGCAACGCCTGCTAGCCTTGCATCACTGGACCCAATGACAACATCAATGTTGTTATTTTCAAGGACGGCGTTAACGGCATTTGCGGCTGTCTCGCGCACCTGGACAGAATACTTTGCATATTCTTCGGCGGTCAGCTTGTTATTGGCAGCGTTGATGATGACCTCTTGCCCGGGATGTTCTGTGAAGCTGTGAGTGGGGTGCATATGTTGTCCTACCCGAGGCAGAAAACGGATTCCATAGAGGTTAGCAGAACAATGCAGCCGGTCCCCTGCCCGTAGCAGGCTGCAACGAACCTTTAGAACAATTGGAATACCGTGCAATGGCCCTCACTTTCCCGCTGATCTACGCTCCTCGTCAAGTGCTCGAGCGTTGGATAGTATGGTGTCTCTCGGTGCCGTTGAAATGATGGCATTCAGTCTCATGCCGTAATGGT
>Ga0247760_1000626_pt1 | contig 37466 bp, 35 predicted proteins | sample UWRJL171409R4_FD_179936 | JGI IMG/M metagenome (GOLD analysis project Ga0247760, IMG submission 179936) | Plant litter microbial communities from Arlington Agricultural Research Station in Wisconsin, United States - UWRJ-L171-409R-4 | ecosystem: Environmental > Terrestrial > Plant litter >... | reverse complement strand
CCCTTCTCAGAAGGTAGCAGACGTGTGTATTTGCTACAGCCGAATTCCGAATGGCCCACTATGGTCGGCAGCCATATCACCCCAAATCCGTCAGTGGCTCCGAGAGAGAATGGTAATGGAACCCAGTGATTGGAACGAAGGACGGCGGGCACGATGAGATCTGGCGTGCGCCAAGGCTTTCCCAGGTTCTTAATGTCCGCGCGTGACGCCAGGAGCTCATATGGCGCGCCGAGGACGACGAATCGGGACGTGTGGGAGAATTGTTTGCGAAAAGCGGATAAACAGCTGCACCCCAGCAGATCACTACATTGTCGATACCAAACCCCTATTACCCTGCTCCTCCCATGTATATTTCGATACCACACCTTTTTTCGGCAGTTGCAGGGGCGGCTGCACCCCGCAATTCGCTCGCCGCCACGGCACCGCACCGCGGCGACTCGGACTCGCAGTGTCGGCTCCCCGGCTGATTGACGATTGACGACCTTGGTTGGGCTCGAGCAGCTGGGGGCTCGCGACCCGCACGGAACCGTGCATGCTTCTATTCTCTGCAGCGCTCTGCTATGCCTACCCAATTGTCTATTTCTGTGGGATCGGTGAACACAGCAGCCGTGTCCACCGTCGGGCTGCATTGCCCGTTTCTTGGCCAAATTTCGACCATGTAACAAGCCGGATGATGAGCCGAAGCGAGGCGAGCAAGGCTCCATAACGGGCGAAGGGGCGCTAATTGCCAGGCCGTCGAATACCACCCGCTGTTCTGGAAGCTGACGAGCAGTTGCTCCCGCGGACCGCCAAGTTACCAAGCCTCAAGATTGCCATCCAGAGTCGCGGTAGTGATGAGGACGTTTTCCCATCACAGCCGGTGGTGATGCATTGGGGAGTCAGCATTTCAACAATATCATCACAAAGAATCCCATATCATTCCCAACTGCAGTGATCTTCTACGCTACCAATGGAAGCCAAATACCGGAGGCACAGCATGCTCCCGCGCCATGCCGCCGTCCGTTGCTGACAGCGGCATCCCCATAAGCGAGCGACAGGCAGACACGGGAAACATGCCAGTTTAAATCTCGGTCTTTCTCGATGACGCGAGCAGCAGCAGCAGGAACAGCAGCCACAGCAACAACAAAAAAGCGCACTGATGCCGGCCGACATAGCCGATGTCTGTCGCGCAAGGCTTGATACTTTCTTGCTCTGGGCATGTATGACACGCGGCCCACCCCTCCGGGGCTATTCTACCATGGTGCGCGGTGCGGGCGGCGGGGCTGCCACGAATTTACCCTGGGCCTGAGCTATACAGCGGATGCTACGCTGTGCAACCTTGCTTGCATGGAGATGTTTCCCATCCGGTGGGGCCGAGAGTAAGGTGAATTGAAGGAGACGGGATTGGGCGGAGCTGTTCCGCGTGGAGTTGACGATGACATGTGGTGTCATTCGCAATGAAGGACCGCTCCGAATGGCTTTGGGTCGGCGACACTTCTGAGAAACCGACCCCAGCTTTTGCAAGTGCAGCTTTTGTAGCGCTTGCCAAGAAAAACAAAGATGCAAATGCGGTCGGCTTGTCGAAGAGAGTCCTGCTTGGTATGGGGTTGCTTCCGAGGGAATGAGAAAGAAAATAAAGGGAGCCAAAAAAAAATGCGTCAAGAGGGAATCGAACCCCCCCCTCAACCTTGGAAGGGTTGAATCCTAACCACTAGACCATTGACGCTGTGGATGCTGATTGGCGAAAACCAGGCGTCGAAAAGGTCCTCACACCATTGGTGTGCGGGGTCTTGGATGCTCAAGCTCCGAGCATGTATTTGGGCAACGGCATGCAGATCAGGTGAGCACTTACAGCAGGCAATATGAGCAAATGATGCTACATAGCTATTTCCAACACGACGAAGAACTATATTGTAATCCCTTATCCTCCGAAGTTGAAGCAGTGAGGGATGTCAAAGGCTGCCTCTCTACCCTCTTTGCACCGCCACTGCGCCAGAGACTTTGATGACTGCATCCAGTGACCGGCACCTTCCCAGTTATGACAGAACCTAGGTACTGTTCATCCCCGCGGTACCCTAGAGCACCAGTTCAATCAACATATAACATGTAACATACCTCGTACGCTATTCTGAAATCGGAATCAGTGCCTGATAACGTCGATTACAACCGCTAGTATCTGAGCGACATTTTTTTCCGCCAAGGGGGAGCAGAATGCTAATAGAATCTGTTCTGCATGAGAAGATAGTAAGCTAGGCATTTTTTTCAAAGTATCTTGACCGAATTACATAAGAGCTGAGCTTTTGAAGCTGAGCATGATGATGCAGTGCAATCTTATCGTGATGCGGGGGCGGCCTACACGGGGGCGGCTTGGGGTTGCACTATTGATTTCAGGCCGCCGCGTGCATCAGGGCGACACACCTCCCACATCTCTAAACCAACAACAGAGCGCTCGGCCCTGATCGGTGGCCTCGAACTGCTCTAGATTCTTGGCCCCTTCTCTTGGTAGATGGACGCAGCAATTGCACTACCTCCATCGGTCCAAATCAGCGGTTGACGTGCAGCAGCGAGCGTAGAAGACGTGCAGGAGCATATCGGCGGCAGTGGGGGACGGGCCGTGCCAATGCGCTGACCCGGGACTAGACGCAGAGACAGCATGCGCCAAGATGGCCGTTACAACTTAACCCACACCAGACGTGGATGTCCCAGCCCTGCGCGGACATGATGACCGCCGATCGCTGAAAGGCCGTCGACTTTTGTGAAGGAGAGGTCGCACAAGGGGACCGTCGTCGGTCAGCTCCGACACCTAATTTCCCTGGCAGCCAATGAAGCACCCCACGGCGCCCACCGACATCCCCGTCCTACTTCGGTGAGGCTAGTGCAGCCAAGGCATACCGACGAGGAGATACCGCTCTGCGACGCACCAGTGGCTGAGGCAATATTGGAGGGCAGCAGCGAAGTTGCCCAAACTCGTCGCCTCTCAGCTGTTGGGTTGGTACCGAGCCCGGCACCGGGAATCTGGGAGACAAGATGCGGCACCGACATACCGAGTACAAAAGAACCGGGTCGTCCGTTAGTAAATCCCCCATTCCACGGACCAGAAACTCCAACTTCAATCCTTCAAGTTCTACAAGCAAAGATGGTCTACCTGCGAGCAATCCTCCTCTCGGCCCTTCCCGTGGCCTTCGCCGCCCTCAACGAGCCATGCTACGGCTCAGGGGGCGTTGCCGGTGTGTTCCCTCTGTCCTCTCCCGCTATCCTTTCGCTCGCCCTTCTCCATGATGTCGTTCCCCAGTCCAGCCAGGCACTAACACCCCGGCCCTCAGGAGTCTGCGTGACAACCGCGGCCTGCTCCGCCTCAGGCGGCACCACCATCACCGGCGGCTGCCCCGCTGATCCCTCCGACGTAAAATGCTGTTCCAAAACGTCCTGCACCAACGGTGCCTCCGGCAACTGCCGCTGGACCTCCGACTGCGCCGGCACCACCGTCGCCAACCAGTGCCCGGGCCCCAGCGCCATGAAGTGCTGCAGCTCGAGCGCCACCGGCTTCGGCGGGTACAGCGCGCCGGCGATTCCTTCCGTGGGCGCGTGCAAGGCCGTTGCCGTGAGCGGGGCGAATGCCGTTGTGGCGGCGTGGCCGGGGAGAGTGAGGCAGATTTACTGCACGCGGGACTGTGCTTGTCCGGGGACGTCGGATCATTGCTGTGGAAAAGCGATTGATTTTATGTGCTCCGATGCTGGGGGTGTGAGTCTTTTCCGGTCCTGATGATTTGAGAAAAGGGGAGTATGGAGCTGATGTGACTGTGAATGGCATAGGTCCCTACCAGCTCCGGCAAGCAGATTGCCGAGTGGGTTATGAACAACCGCGTCTCGCTGAACCTCAAGTATGTCATCTGGGGACAGCGTATTTGGAATCCTACCGTCGACTCAGTCATGGCATGGACGAGCTGGAGAGCTATGGTAAGGTCTTTGTTTTCTTGAAATCATCGAAAATGCTGACATTGAACGTGCTAGGATGATCGTGGTGATATTACCCAGAACCACTGGTAAGAATCTCGTTTGCTGTCGTGAAAAGTGTTTTGAGTCTGACCTCTCTTAGGGATCACGTCCATGTCAGCTTCAACTAGGTGCTGAATCAGGGTGACAGGGCGCTGGTGAAGTTTCTGAGTCACCGGATACAGTGACGAATGACCTTATGCACTGGCAGTTTCACTCGGACTTGCAAGATGCGGTACGAATGCGCTTGGCTTTTAATCTCATGTCATTTAGGGGTACTAGAACTAGCAAATGGTTTCCAAACTTAGGCATTACATATACTCACAAGTTCTTGGCATTGGAGCGGTGGAAGCCGTGACTGTCGCATGGGAGTCACCCGAGTGGAAGTGGCCGATGTTAATGGAAAGGAATGATGTCGGCTTGTGTTGCTTAAAGTTGTGCTAGCGTAGAGGAAGGAGAAAGGGGAAGTCGGCGACCTTTAACGGCCTACTGAATCACGCACTCGACAAGCGAGGTCAACTGCGCCAGAGCTACGTGGGGCGTCTCAATGTGATGCTTACAGGTTAAGTTCTAGAACCCGAATACAGCCCGCAGACGCTCCTGGAGGGCCGCCGGAGGCTTCCTACCAGCCCGATAGAACGATCTCCGCCCGCGAACAAAGTAATGGAGTAAACAGCAACCTGATGACGGCCGCAGCCTACCGACTTCCTCTCTCCCCCTCAAAGGTTTGCACCCAGCAGACTGATGAGCCAGTGATGGAAACATCCTGCTGGACAGCCCGCTAGAAACGTCAAGAACATCAAGCAGTCCAACATGAGCTAGCTCCCAGACCCCTTCATCAGACCACCCTCCTCTCAACCTTCGCGTCCCCCATCGCATCCAAAATCTCCCGATCTCTGTACACCCATAATTTCCTGGCATCAGGCACCTTCTCCCCCCTCGCCTCAGCCTTAAACTCAGCGTCAAACAGCGGATACGATGAAATCTCAGGCAGCGACCGCCGAACTGCAACCGTCCATGCCAGCACCACCCATGCAAACAGGATCGCCACGCCCTGGAACCCGATAAACGTCGCCACTAACGCCCGATTGAACTTGATCTTAGTGAACGGCTGCACCAGCGACGCGGTCGTGTAGTGCTCCGACGGGAGGCCCTTTGCGAGGACGCTCCCGTCCGAGTTTGTGTTGGTCCTGCCGTTCCCGTAGTTGTTGTCGTTGAAGAGCCAGAGGGGAAAGACGAGGATGCTGCGGAAGTTACGGCGGAGAAGGGCATTGGCAAACGAGTGGGACATCTGGGATTCCGAGGACCAGAAGGTCTCGATGATGGATGAGGGGGCGGGTATATTAGCGGCGGAGTAGTCGAGGAGCCAAGACAGGACGGTGTTGTAGGCGGAGATATCGGAAGCTGTGAAGGGGAGCGGGATAGGGGCGGTTAGCTTGGTGGTGGAGATGATGGTGTAATTGGCTTTGGCGGAGAGAATTGTGCCGGAGCGCTGAGAAAAGCTAAAGCTGGTGGTAATGTTGGGAGTTGGGTCGGTTGTGGTTTTGCAGACACCGTTAGGGATGCCCCCTTTGCAGAGAAAGATGCCGGCGTCGAGGGTAGTGGGGCTCGACTGGGAGAGGCAGAACTTGACGGCGATTTTTGTCGAGTTGGAGCCGAAGAGGCGGCATTCCGCGCTGTTGTCAAAGTGCTTTTCCGCAGCAACTGGAAAGAACTCAGCGTGGATCATGGATACGTTATCCATGAGGACTTGAGGGTGGTCGGGGAAACCGCTTGGGATCCATGGCGTGCTAAGAACGGTACCCCCAGAAAAGAGATACGCAGCACAGTCGTCTGCTCCGTCTTGGTGGCTCCTTGCCTCGCAGTATAGCGGCTGGGCAGCTGTTGAGTAGAAGGGATTGATGACGAGATCCTGGACCACGCCATAGTACGAGTACGGAAGAGTGCTGTACTTGTACGACGGAGCGAGGGCTTTGAGCCTTTGCATAAACGGCTCAACGAGGGATGCGTTGAAGGGGCCAATTCCGGCTGAGACCGGATACGTGTGTCCAGTGTCATACACGACAACAATCTCTGTTCGAACTGAAGTCAATGGTCAGTCGAGAGCTCGGGATCACCGCCACCGCCACCTCTTGAAGGACGAGCACTCACAGAGTAACACCACACCTGACAGCCCTACCAATGCCACTAGAAAGACTCTTAGAAGCCCCCAGAATCGTGGTTCCCACCCGGAAGCGCGATGGAAGACGAGATGGAGTGTACCGGATACGGACGTCGTAGGCGAGAGGGCAAGCTGTCTGAGATAGGGGGCACCGCCGTCACGGGAGCTGCGAAGAAAGCCCCACTGGAGATATGAAAAGCTCTGGGATACCGTCATGCCAACCAGAGCGGTCAAAACACCCTGAATCGCTCTGACGATGGTGATGGTGGTGCTGACGTCGTATTTGAGGTAGCTCGGCAGGGAGCCTCTCTCCTGGGACACCGTTTCCGAGCGGTCTGTCATCAGAATGACGGCTACCATCCCCAGCAGCAGAAGGGTGGCAAGGACGACTTTCGACAGCATCTTGGCCATGCCCCAGACTCCACGCCCGCCCGAGGAGCCGCCAATGGCCACTTCTTGCGGTGGCGGCAACATGGTTATGCCGGGAGTTCTCGTCTCAGGTCTTGGGTAGAATGAAGAGAAGAGTGGCAACAATGAGGGAGATACACTCCCAAAATACCATGAGCCTGAGGTTCTCTATCCGATCGTCCTCCTTCGGCTGAGCCCTGCATTCTGTCTCTCTTTTTATCGGCCAATTTCCCCCAGCTGAGCGGCTGGGCAGCCACCTGGATACGCGCCCAGCGGTGGAGATAAGGGTCTATGACGACGCGTTAACATGCTCTCTAACCGCTGTTCGCTGATCTGAGAGCAGAGAGGCTAGCGTCGGAGGCGCTTCCAGCCTCAAACCAAGGAATCGACTATTGGGCTTGGCACAGAATGAATCAGCAAAGGCACATATTCGCCTTGAATTTTGCAGACGCGCAGTGTCGGAGATGGCTTCAATATTTACTTCAATCATTCAGCCCTGTGGCGGCATGCCAAGGCGAGGCGGTTTTAGCGCAATGGTCTTGGGGGGTGTCGCCAGTCGTGTGTGACGTCTTCTCATTGGTTCAGCGATGCGGCCAGGACGAGAGTTTTGGTTTATAAAACTTCATACCTGAACGCCGCCAACTTTCCATCTTCTCATTGACATTTCTCGTCTCTGTCGACACGCTAGCTCACTCACTCGTTTGAACACCACACTCGTTATAGCCGACAACATGAAGCCATTGACTGCTGCCGCTCGCCTCGGCGTCCTCATTATCTCGCTCTCCAAGCCAGGATGGGCAGTTCCGGGAAGCGAGATCTTCGCCAAGCGAGTTGATCCCGTCTGCTTGCATAGCTGCACTGTTTTCGCCTCAGTTGATGAGTGGTCATGGGTCCCATTCAAGAAGACCTACAGCTTCACGGCCTACCACCACGTCGTCTACATCAACAACGCCACTCACACCAACAGCACCAGCACTGTCTGGCATGACATCCCATCGACAAGCGTTCCCCCTCTCCAGACAGACCCGATCAACAAGCGGAACGTCAACATAATTGCATACACGGGTCCTGACGGCGATACGACGTCAACCAGCGTGTCAGTTCCCAGTTCTTCAGCTTCTCTACCAGTGTCTCCAACAATTCTAACGCTCCTGCAGTGCCTTCCCAACCATGTTTTACGACTGGAGCAACAAGTACGGCGTCACGGGCGAATACGCCGCTGCTCCCACAGACGTTTCTCCATCGTGTATGACTCTCTCTGAGTTGACCACAATCTCAATCACCAACAATCCCCAACCCACTGGTACGCTTGCCATTCAGACTGGCTTTGCCAGCACCGCGCTTGGATGGGAATACACCCTTGTCAAAAAACCTATGGCGGGAGCCGCCGGGAATTTACTCGGCCTGCTCCCGTCCGAAGTGCCGTATCTGGACATGGCCTCATGCGTGCAGCAAGATTCATGGCCAACAGCGCCAGCGACAACTACGCCGGTCGAGTCAGCGAGCGCTGCGCCGTCAGTGCCTGCACTTTCAGTGCCTCCTGGGTCGTCAGAGTCTCCTGTGCCGTCAGCGCCTCCATCATCAGTGCCGTCAGCGCCTCTATCGTCAGTGCCGTCAGTGCAACCATCGTCAGCGCCTCCTGCATCGTCAGCGCCTCCTGCATCGTCAGCGCCTCCATCGTCAGTCGGTCCGCCAAACCCGATGTTTGACGAGGGTTGGATGATCGTAGCGGGCGAGGAGGAGGTTGTGTTTGTTAGCGATGAAAAATTGCAGAAGGCGGTCGCTCAGGTCGCACCTCAGCCCACGCCGGCTACAAACCAGCCGGCATCGGCTGGGAACAAGCCCTCGAGCTCCGGTGTGGGTTCTGGGTCGGGTTCTGGTTCTGGTTCTGGGTCTGGTTCGGGTTCTGGTTCGGGTTCTGGTTCGGGTTCTGGTTCGGGTTCTGGTTCGGGTTCTGGTTCGGGTTCTGGTTCGGGTTCTGGTTCGGGTTCTGGTTCGGGTTCTGGTTCGGGGTCTGGAACTGGCTCTGGAGCTGGATCTGCTAGCAACCCCAGTGGAGGTGCAGGTGACACTGGGGGTAGCGGCGGCGCTGGAGGCAAGTCGGGGTCGGGAGGCGAATCCGAGTCGAAGCCGCAGTCTATCGTGACGGCTGGCTCGGAGCCACTTATTACAGCTTTGACTCCCATTTCGGCATTGGCGCTGCTTGCCATGCTGGCATCGGCTGTTGCCCTTGTTTAAAATATGAGAGATGGGGGACTGAGAGGAATTGATTGTTGTGAGTGACTGTACTGAAGCTCATGGCGTGTTTGCCTTGCATCTTCGCATAGATCTAGATTTTAAATGTTAATCAGTGCTAAGTTGCGTTGCTCCTCCGAAGACCGTGACTTCTTACCTTGTGATTACTTGCTTTCTAGTCTCCTGTTGTTCATACTTCGAGGTGTTCAGGGGTTGCTCAAGCACGGCTTTGTGCGGACTGTCCAGCTCGCGAGGAGATATGGGTATGTGACATCATGCCGTGGCTGCAGCCCCCCTGCCACCTAACAGGGCTCCCCGTATTATGAGAGACAAGCGGCTGAGGCTGAACCATATCTCCGCATCTGAGCATCGCGGGGTGGTTGTCTGTGTCTTGATGGCGATCCCACCTGCTAGAGGTGATGACCCTATAACCGATCGACCCCCTGTCAATCACCATTTTCCCACCAAAATCCACGTTTTCTGGAAACACCCGAGCCCTTCGCATCGGCGTCAAAGGAGAAGCGATCCGCGCTCCGCCACTTCGAACCTAGCAACATTCTCACTGTAGATCTCGAGCAGCGCGCCGAGTTGGTCGCGCATCACCATCAGACTCACCCTGGGCGACTCGGCGCGAGATGACAAGGATCTCATCGACACGCTGGACGACATCCGACACCGCGCCAACCGGGGATTCATGGCCTTCACGGGCCACAGCAAGCTTAAGCACTACCAGGCCCGCGTTTCCGAGTATCTCGAGAGGCGCGAGGAGGACAGTCTTGTCTCTCGCTTCCCCAAGGGCTCGGGCCTCGATCTGGCAAGCCAGGTGGCGCAGTGGTTGTTCGCCTTTGACGCAGCGGCCCTCGCGCTGTTGAAGCCGAAGAAGGCGGCCCGGACCGTCCGTTCACCCGTGTTGTTTTCCTAGAGAGTCTGAGGCTGTGGCCGACAATCCCCGCTATCCTGCGAGAGCTGACGCAAGATCACCATATCGGTAGCAAGCCCGTCAAGAAGGAAGTGACAAGCCTAGTACTTGATGGATTTTTACTTGGGGCGAAATTGCGGTTGATTGCACCCTCGCTGGATCCGGCAGCGCGCTCCCAGGGACTCTGAATAATATTGAGATCAAGCTGCGCCTCACCAGAAGGACAACCACGGCATAATCTCGTGGCTTGAGAGCGAACTGGGTGTTTTAGATGTATCTGGATTTCATTTAACAGACCGGCTTCTTCCAGATGCGGCTCATTGCGGGTAGATCACCGATCAAAGCGGGAATTGACATGTTTCCTGTAACAATTACGTTGTATTTCAGGCATCTGCAAGTGGCTCACTCGCCATAGCCAATCATACATGGCACTGCTTATTATATGCGAGCAGCACAACGTTCCCCGTTTATATCCCACCTTGATCCAGCTTCGCAGGAGTCAAAACAGGCCTAGGTAATCACCCCAATACTGCCATAACCATGACCTGGTCAATCGCTGCTTGGGTTTGTCCTCACGGGGCTGAAAGTTATCCCCCCTTCGGTGCGTGCCACAGACAAGGAGGAGAGTACATGTTCGTTCGAGAGCAGTATTACTGCCCCGGAACTGTTTCGGATTCGGTACGTTGGTTGCGGCTATCTGTCTGCAGTCTGTATAGGTTGAGACAGGAGTGACCTCACATCGGAAAGGGCTCCGTAGTCACTCTTCGTACATGTTGGGATATTAATACGATCTATAGGGGTCTCTGTCGTCGTTCGAGTTTGTATCGGACTCACATGCCCTGTTTGGTCCATCCGTTGAGAGGAATGCAGCGCGCCATATCAGTGTCGGGGGATAGTTAGCCTTGCGGTCGGTTGACTCCTTCGGATATCAGCTTGCAGTTTTATTTCCACGGCCTTGCCAGTTTTAGGCGTATACCAGGCCTGTTCAATTATCTCGTGGGATGGCGGAGTGATGGTCAGATCATTGGTTGGTAAAAAGCCTTGCATCATAATATATCACAAACCTTAGCAAAATATGATCAAAGACAAAGCAACTCCTGGCCGAGGGCGAGAAATATCACGTAAGCCGGCTGTGGCATAGATGGCCGAATTCACCATCTCAAAGAAACTCGCAATCTTTGCGGGGGTATCCAACAACCGCACATATCTCGCGCGATAATTCCATCCAAAACATCACCATTACACTGTTTCTCCTGGTCCGTTGCTGTCAGCTCAGAAACCCAGCAGCCCACCCTTGCCCTCGTTGTTCTTCTCGTCCATGCAGATGCACATGGCCACCATGAGCGCGAGGTCGACGTTGGGTGCGACCGTCAGAGCATACGTCTGTTGCCCGAAGAGGAGATCCCGCCCGCTGAGGAGCTTGCGGTCAATGCGACCCACAACGTAGCCCGTCTTCTCGTCGACGATGTCTGCAGAGCTATCGAACCAGTTGCCCTTCATCTTGAGAGACTCCTGTGCGTGGTTGGAGGCATTGGTGAACGTCGCCGTCGCCTTCGATCCCAGGACTATCATCGCAATCGTCAGTGCCAAAATCAAAGGGAATAGGGTTGTAACTGGTGATAAAACTTACGCGCAAAGCTGCTCTTAACCTCGAGCAACTTCCTCCCGCTGGGATCGACAGCAGCATACGTAGCATGGATATGCAGGTGCTCTTTGACAATGTCAAAAAGGTGGTTGCCGCCCATGTCGTAGACGGACTTGCGGCCCGAGATTGACATGACCTTGCCCTGGATCTTGAAGATGGGCTGTCCGTTCTGCATCTTGATGTCGAAGCTGTCGCCCGTCAGGGACATGACCTTCTCCCGCAGGACCAGCGTCTCGCTCTGTCGCGCCAGAAATTGGTTCCAGATTCCGAGAGGGTGCTGCAGCGGAGCGAGTTGGACGGCCATGTTTGTGGTGTGTGGGTGTGTATGCGCTGAAAATGCCTGTAGAAATACAGAGAGACGATGGTCTTGGCGGGTCGTGGGCTTGCGAGAATTAAAGTGTCAGTCGAGTGGTGAAAGGCGAAGGTCAATTAAAAGGTGCGGGGTCGCTGAGCATTTATCTTGGTGCCACAAGGATCAGCGAAGGAGGTGCGGTTGCGAGCCCTGATGGCTGCTGCTGTTGGCCCGAGATCTCGGTCGACACGCGTCATTGGTGGGTGGCAACGTGCTCGCGGACCGTCGAGGCAGTGCAGCGGCTGCGCTCGCCTTGGCGCGAAATGACCCAGCCAAACTGTCCTTCGTGGGTTCCGCTGAACAACTATTGCATAGGGCTGAACATTGTTCCGCGAGCGAGGTCGCACCGCCCAATCGCTTCGTTGCGGCTGAGCAGCGCGAGCTAGCCATGCCCGTTACAGAAAGGGTCCAGGCCCGTCGAATTGCATGCCATATGCAGAAGGGCAAACTCCGGGAACCAACCGCAGGCCCAAACAGTGAGCCCGATGTGCAGCATTCCCCTGTGAGACTGACACACCCTTTGGCCGTCCCTGCAGATGGTTGAGAGCAATGCCCAAAGCTGAGGCCGACTGTTGCAGTACAGTCTGACCTGGCCACAAGAATACTGCTCCATAAGAATAACCGCTTCATAAGAATAATATTCCTGGCCCCGTTGGAATTTGTATGGCAAATAAGAATAACCTCTTATTTGGAATTATTCTTAGGGATTCTGCTTAGTCACCACCAATATTCTTATGCCCAGGTCACCAGAGCCCTGTGAATTGGGGGGTTATTCTCAAATCTTAGGGTTTTAGCAAGAATATCAGCCATGTTTGAGGGTTATATATGGGGACTGGGGTGGTATGGGTCCGTGCGCAGCCTCTGGTGGTAAGAATAACCGCTTCATAAGAATAAAATCCCTACGACGAAGGCCATTCTTATAGCCAGGTCAGACTGTGTCTGGAATGCTCAGAGGAAGCTCGGGAAGCTAATGCCCCGAACTTCATTGCCATTGGATATGTCTTTGGAAAAGATCTGCAATGTTACTGCTACTCGTCGGCGGTCGGGCCACATCGTATGGGACCCCTACCTTGGTCTGTCATGAAATTTTGTCAACAAAGTTATCGCGCCTGAGTAATATGTCTCGGACATGCGAGACCACCCTCGTCGAGCGTGCATGGTCAGCCGAAGCTAGCGGGACGTATGGTTGATGCCAAACACTTTGTCCGGGATCACATGGTCGTTAACCCGCAATACTTCAGATTACATGCGCGGATGCCGTGTCGGATACTCAGGCCGCCAGGGACTTTTCATTCCGGTAGGCTAAGAGAGCCAGGGGGATGCGAATACGCAGGGTATCCGACCGGGGCTTCAGCATTCATCTGCAGGGCGTTGTGCCAGGCATTGTGCTCCAGGCATTAACCGGCCATGGCGCATTCGGCTGGACGCGCTGAGCGCCCAATAATAGGACTACAGCAAGTCTGAAGGTAGGCTTCTGACATCATTACACGCATATTCAGGCGGGGAAGTGAGTCAATGTCTCAAACTAGCTCGACCTAGTGGCTCGGGCCTTTGGAATCCTTTCTGCTAGCTCGAGGGGACGGGCGTCGGTCTCCGAAGATCAACTGCAACGCTGTCTCAAAAGACAGATGTGGCCAATGGTGGCAGTCGTTTAAGATCCCACCTACGGTTTTGTTTTACGTACTCCGAGCTTTGCGCAGTTGTTTATCTGATGATGGCCTCCAATTGTTCAGAGGCACCATCCGAAACACCTCCCGGCAGCAGTCACCGTTTTCGTGAGGAGAGCTTGGAAACTATAGCTGTTACCTTTCGTCTATAAAGAGACCGCGATTCCCATGAGCGTTCCATAATTTCTTAACCATCAGACACACTTTGTTCAAGATTTTGATACTGGCACCCTTCTTCTCAACCCAAAATGAAGTTCCTCCCCACGGCCACAATCCTCGCGCTTGCCAGCGGCATTACTGCTATGCCCTGGAGCTCTTCCCCCACGAAGAAACTCCCTATGCCCAACTCTGTCCAGGGCGAGGATATCACGTCAGTCGCTCCGTGCCATAGCGCTCTAAGTCACCTCCGATTACGGGCCTTTGACCCAACTAACCAGCCTGTCAATATATTACAGCGTCCAGATCAAGATTGGACACACTCCCTCCGATGACCAAAACCCTGCGAACTACACGGCTGACATCTGCTGGCGGGTGTGCTTTCCTGAGGAACCAAAATGTCCGGAAGATTGGGTAAGTGGACAACCTTATTTACACCGGCATAGATGACTGATGGCATTATGCACTTAGAAGCCAAAGGAGGTGGCTGTAAGTCTAATCTCGAGGAAGACACCATTCCCAAATACATCCGTTCGTGCGCGTTATTGACACTGCACTGTAGCAACACTGCTGGACCTGCTGTCGTGAATATGATGACGGAGATCTCTAAAAGCTCAACTATGCCGCGCCTGGTGCCGAGAAGAGCAGGAACAACGGTGAGGAATGAGCAAGGTGGAAGAAAGGAAGCGATGCGTTCTCTGGGGCGTCTCCAAAAAGGAGTCGCCCCACGCGGTTCTTCGAACCGTGCTTCATAGATTTAACAACCAACGATTTTGACCACGAAGAACCTCCCCATTGGGGACCAGTGACTCTCCACCCCTCCGGTCGAAGGAAGATGGTTTAGACCACGGTCTCGCGTTTCCTTTGTTGTTTCATGCTAGGCACCGTCTCATACTATGTTTTTGTCCCACGCTAGGCTCCATCATATACTAGGTACGTCTCTGTTTTCTTGGTCAATTCCATTCGTGTTCCTCCCGTCGGAGAGGCCCTGTAACCAAGGGGTCGGCCTTCCAGGCCAACCTTAAGTTCATGGGGGAGTGGTTCCTTTTGTGGTTTCTTTCACGGTGCGCTTTTGCACTAGTTCAATATACATCAGTTTCGGTATATAGATAACTAACTTGTAACATAGCTTTACATTGTAACGTCCCGAGTATGAAGTGCGGAATGCCGTACGGCTGATCGGAGCTATATGGAGCTAAATAAGAGCTGAGCAGAGCCGAGCGGAGCTTGTCAGAAACGTTTGCACACTGGAAAACTGTGGCTGCAACTGCTTGACTGAATTGCTTGTTTGTTCTCTTGCTCTCTGGCTTTGCTCGGAAAGCAGGCTTGAATTGATCACTTGCCTAACTCCTTACTATACGAACCACTATCTTGTAGTATACCCCTTATCCTCGTCACCCCTCACGCGGCCCGCGTTACATGTATGCTATATCTAGAAGATCAGAGGCTTAGGCGTAGTGAAATGGACATCAGTCATAGTATTGTAAATAGCTTGTAATATAGCTTTAAATCTTGTGCTCGTATGTTATTAGTGTTATTTACTTAGCTAATCTCCAGTCAAGCCTGTTATAATTTTTATCATCTTTGTTGGTTTCTAGCCCCCGTGGACTACGCAAGCACTTACGTGGCCTACGGCCACTAATCCAATCCTGTATTAGTAGGTAGAAGGCTCTGGAAGCCAACCACAGCCTACAAAGGCACTCTCCTCTCCTGTATCCGAGTGAAGGGAAGCGCGGCTAGGTGGTGGTAGAGGTCCCAAAACTGGATCCTCGTAACTCCACCGCCATTTTAGACCCGTGGCAACTGTGGTCGAGGCAGCCCAGAACTGTGACCTCTTCACTCAGTCTGGCTTAGTCTAGCTCAGGCCAAGACGGCAACCGCTCAGTTCCGAAGAAGGAAAGGGAAATTCATGGTGTCGATTTTAGGGTCGTGAACTGGCTGTTTCATGCGACGAATCTGGGCTCACGAAATTCCTTCTTCGTTCGTCGTCCTGAGCTAGGGTGAGCTGTGGCTGATTCGTCTTGAGCTTCCCCTGATTCTTCCCTAAGCTAGGGTGATCCCATTCGCCTCTGCAGCACAGGCTTAAAGGCCCCTTTTCAGTCCCCCCGGCTAAACTTTCCTATCAATAGAAAGCAGACGACGCGTAATTTGTAAGGATAGCGAAGGCGGGCAAGTTAAGGCCTAAATTTGGGACCGCGGTTGGAAACTGCTAAGAGACGACATTGCCCTAATGGCCGGAATCCTAGACAACGGTCCTAGATTTTGGCCCAGAATATACCAGTACATGCCCTGGGATGGTACACAATACCCCAACTCGGAATTTGGGATAGTACATAATATACCAGCATCGATAGGATAATACATGGTATCCCAGCTCGAAATTTGGGACAGCACCGACGGGATGTCCCACAGAATACCAGTACATGCAATATACTAGTACATGTCCTTGGATAGTACGAAATATCTCCGAGCCGATCCGGGCGCAGGAGCCGGCTCAAGGTCCTCCCCAGTCATGAAGGATTTCGCTGCAACCCCTCGCCCGCGGTAGAAGAATTGCTCGTCACTGAAGATATGAAACGCCTGATGCTGGATGCTCTGGAAAGGCTGAGGGGGATGGAGGAGCAACAAGCCGACGTTTCCCTTGTTGCCTTGCTTGCCTGAGTATATCGACATTGTTAACGGGTCCAATCCTGAGTTATAGAGAAACTTGAAACCGGGGTGAAGAAGAACGACCGTGGCGAAAGGCAGATCTCCTGGTAAGTCCACCCTCAGGTATGCCACCAAGTTTTTTTCGCAGCATCAACAAGTGACGGCCTGGCTATGACCATGGGGGAGACATAAACACTCTCGCCAATGTAAAACACAGTTTCATACGGGAGGTGTTGCCTTGGCCGGACATTATAAAACCCGCAGTCCGCGTCTATACCGGCGGCATCCACGATGGTGCAAATGGCGTTCTCGTAGATTTGACCCATGCTATGAATCAGCTGCCGCCTGTCATCGACATCATCCTGGAGAATGCATAGGGCGTCGATCCAGAGGTAGTGGTACCTAAGGCCTCTAATAAACTGCATTGTATCGGCTACCGTGCCTGGGAATCTCTTTCCCGCAAAGCGTCGAGTACCATCGGGCCTCTCCCCTAGTGCGCCCGGTGTTGAAAGTCCGTCAATATTTGCGAGGCTTGCTCTGAGGGACGTCTGCGCGGCTTGACCCCACACGTACAAGGGCGATAAAACCGCAAGGTTCTGTGACCTGCACCAGACACCCCTGAAGAATGTTAATTAGCCGGAACCCATCCCCGTGAAAAAGTTTCGCATGGTCTTCGAATTTTGTAAAAAACCTGGCTGCATTTTCTGGGTGTCTATCGCAGTAGTCGGGCCACTGGCGGCCTAGGGCGCAGTTGGACAGAGGCCTAATCGGTCACTGGGGATGGGGCACCAGGAGTGTCTTCTGGTCGGACGGGTGTGGTATTATTTCCAAATCTCCAACAATGTACGGCGGCTTTTCCGAGTCTGAAAGCCCGGCTTGTAGCTTCTCCCCTGTATAGGTGACAGATTCCCACTATGAAGGCCTGTCGTAGACTATAAGGATAATCCGACAGCTGAGTTGATACTGTCACCGGATTTGACTGGTGGGGTGATGGCTCCGGGGCTATTCTTGAAATACAAGTCCGGTATGGCGCCTTCCGGTGTTTTGTTGACAAAATCATGCCATCCGCGCCCGTAGTATTGGATCAGCGATGATTGGATCAGTTATGCCAGAGGGCAAGGATTGAAAGCAAAGAGGCCCAGGGGCCGGATCAGGACTGTTCCGGTGAAACCCTGATAGCAGGCGTTTACGATGCCCGAATTCTCGCACAGTGGGCAACGGTGGTCCGGCATGATGCAGATGTCGTGGATATCGTCGTGCCGGAGTGGCATTGACGAAGACTTGGACGTTGCACGGAGAGGGGATTTTGGAAGGAACGACGGGAGCGGGGAGCTGAAACCGAGCTTGGACAAGGTATCCCTCAACATCAACAATCTGTCGATTTGGCAGCGCTCATTCGCTATCTTCACAGCCTTGCCGTGCCAGCAGAGTTCGATCGTGCCGAGGAGTTATTATCAATATTTGTTCCCTGGAGGAGTACCACGCAGTGTTTGGAAAATGTCTTTTTTTTCGGACTGTTGATTTGACCCTCACTCAGCCACCTTTGAAAGGAGAACAGTTGAAGTTGATGCCTGGTGGTATGAGACCGCCACGGAGACCCTAAATTACAGGGGTGGGACGCTGTGACAACTTCCTCGGCAAACCCTAACCCACAACATTCTCCCAGTGTCACGCTGAAGGCCCGTTCGACACGTCACCTGTGTAGGCGGAACCCTCCTTACGGCTTGTTCCCAATGCACAGTCAGCTTGAACGCTTGTAGTTTGCAGCTGGACGAGTCGGTCTGACCACGAGCTCGTGTCATAGATAAATCGTGTCAGGCTTGAGCTGGAAGGAGGGTTAGGGTCAAAGCCTGTGGGGATGAAACGCTTCCATGTTTGCGAACCTGTGATTCGTCGTTGTAGACCACATTTTAGCATCAGACGGCATGGCCGAGTCAACTTGAGTGATTGTAGTATTGGGTCGATTCATTGGAACGTAGGTGATAGAAGAGTCTGGTCAGTGTCGACGAAGCACAGAGGGCGTGTTGGGCTGGCCACCTTGGATTGCATGCATTGCCAGTTCGCGGTCAAGATCACGACTTTATATATCTTTGCGTGCGATATATGGGCCTCAGCTTGTTCTCTATTGAGGATGTGGCAGAGCAGACCTCTGTCTGTTTTTTGCAGCATTTTCCCACTTCACCCATTTCGTTTTTCGTGTGTTGGACGTGCCGGTGATGTCGATGGCTCTTTGAGTTTCCCACGAACGAATGGGAGTCCTTGCCGAGAGCTGGGAGCCTCCCGAGGTCGACGCATGTAATCTGACACTCGCATCCCTGTCAAACTCAAGATTATCCACTGAACGTCTGTCTTTCACAACAATAACAACCAATCAAATGAGCATGAGCTTGTCGATGAGCTGTGACGGTGACCAAACTCGGATCAAATATCCATGATCCGGGCTAACGTGTTTCCAGAAGGTATTGTGGTAGTCTGAGCCGGCTTGAATGATTGTCGGATCACCGGATGGGCCGCATCCGGAACTTCGCCGTGAGCCGAATTGGTGGGCTTACAGGGGCTGTACAACCCTTGAACCGGGAGGGCTTGCCTGATCGCTGCTAACGCATGAAATGGACGAGCTCCACAGTTTCTGTTCACTCTCAACGAACCGATTGACGGTGCCAGACGTCAAATGAGGTCTAGCATCGTCTCGGTCAGTGGGTTGGGGTGAGTCTGAGGTCAATTTCTGCACAATCGTGTTCCTAGGTTACGGTACCTATTTATTCCACGAGTGCATGCAAGCTGCAGGTTCTACCGACATCACCTTACGCTTCAAGAGTGATCAGTTGCCTTTCGGAGTGCATCCACTACAATCCGGGAATCGGCGGTGCGCTCTTGGAAGAGGAACTCCGGCAACCCTCGACAAGCGTGATTGTGAGGAAGGGACGAGTACCCGAACACCAGCATGGATCGGCCGCAGCAACGCTTGCCAAGCGAGTCCGATGCAGTTGGATCTCAACACAGGCAATCGCAACCGAGTGACCTCCACGACCACCCACAACATGATGGCTCCCCAAAAAGGGCCCAAAGTTCACCACCCAACACCAAGCCACCACCAACACATCTTTCGGCAACCCTAACCTCACATCCCAAGAATTGTAGTGTTGCGGACTCGAACTGCCCGAGGTCTATTCCATCACCAAACCTTCCGTCACCGACCTCTGACTCCCACACTGGCACGCATCAATCCCCATCCTCGCCCGCATTCACTTTTGCAGCTGCATCCGAGTCACAGAGCCTCGACGGGGTCGCCCAACAAGGACACCACCATGAGGTTCAATCTTATGTTTCACCGCCTAACTTAATTGAAGACTTTCAGAAGCTGTGAGTCTTCTTCATGGTCAAGAATGTCGACCAGGCCCACAAAATCGCGCGCTGACACTCATTTTACAGAGGTCTGAAAGATGAAGGCGTACCTCCCCTAATTGCCTCATGTCACCGAAAAATACCCGCCGGTTTTGGGGACTCGGCGAGCCCATTCGCCAGTTCGGGTTGTCCAAGCTGGGGCGGAACACCTGGACAGACACCAAGCTGGAACCCAGGCAGCAACACCCCGAACAGCTTTGGAAAAAAGGACCGCGGCACCTCAGAAAGTGACTCACACATTGCGAGATTCTCCATTGATGGAGTCGGCGACTCAAAGAACATCGAAGAGCCAGAAACCCTTTTCGCCTGCCCCTATCGAGCGCACTCTCCACGCGTTCACACCACTGCCAACTTCCCCGAGTGCGCGACGAAAGGCTATAAGGCATCCCATAATGGTCTTACAAAATTGAGAAAGCACATCAACAGATGTCATAGCTTTCCAGACAACTATCCCGATCCATGCAACTACGAATGCGCGACGTGCGGAAAGGGGTTTGCTGAGGCCGACGAGGCCGAGAGACATCCGCAACTCAGACCGGAGCAGTGCTCCACTCAGCCGCGCAAAATAGGCCGGGTGCGCATGAGGAGACTCCAGGGTAGTAGGATCTTGCTGAGGGATTTGTCATGGGTTGAGAAGTGGATCAAAGTTTTCTGTTTCTGCTTCCCCGAAATTGAGGAGAGGGATGCGGTGGGTGTAAACTGTTGTGGGTTGGATTCTCTCTCAAACAAAATCCAACGGCTAACTGGTGATAGGGTTTGTTCCTGTTATTGAACACTTCGAGCTCCCACAATACCTGTTCCCCACTTCCTTTAACCAGGAGGCCGCGTCACGACTATCCCAGGTTGAAGCTCGTGTGTGCCAGGTGGTGGATCCCATCGATGGACAGTCGGCTGAGGACCTAGCAGACGCCATGGCGATCTTCGCCAAGGAGGTATTCCTTGACATTTGCGCAAGGAGGAATCGCTGCTCCGATAAGGACTTCTGTGAGTGGGTCATGCGCCGCGACGACTCCGAGGCAGGCTTCCTAGCTCAATGTCGGCCGTCAGGCGCCGATGTACGCGACCTACTAAGAAGGCGGCAGCTCTCTCTTACTTCGACCGCCGACATGTTCAGGAGAGTGGTGAAAATCTTGGGCGAGACATGCCGTCAGTCCGCAGTGCTAAGGAACAGGGACTCGGGGGTGAGCGCTGGGGGCGACAGTGGTTCATCTGAGGAAACCGTCATCGGGGGAGGCGGGGATCAAGTGATGACTGGAACCTACGAGCAGGTGCTTACGGTGGACCCGAGATATTTGACAAGCGATGGAGGCAATCATGAAGGTATGATATAAGGGGCGCACAGAGTTTCTGGTCGAAGGGAAGGGATGTATAACATATTTTTGTATAACGCAAGTCAAACTCGAACTCGGCGGTCAGATTCCTCCATTTACGCCCCCTTTCTTCCGGCCAAGTTCCGCCTCCTTTCCGCCTCCTCTGCTAAGTATCTCGTGCTTCATTACTCAGTAATGATAGTGTCAAAACTGTCTTGCCCATCAACTGTTCAACGATGCATCGCGCCGTGGACGTACGCCTCTCCAATCAACCGAGGGATGAAATTGGCAACCCGACGGAAAACAAAAGAAACATTGACACCTTTAAGGCGCACACTTCATCTACTACCTGAGGTGTTTGTGCCCCATGCCCAAATAGTTGGTGTCAGTTCGAAGGATTCGATGCCCGCTATTGTTTCCGCCATCCTCTTTCTGAGCACAGTGTCTGTTGTGCTGCAGCACGAGTCCGTCGCAGGACTATGGAACTTCTAACCCAAGTCTGGCATACTGATCCACAAACTCGTTAAAGAGTTTGTTCAGCCCGACAAGGTTCAGTGGATCCTTGTCATCTTCCTCGCTCATGAAGTATAACATGTTGTGACGATCAAAAGCAATAGCCAGCAATATCCGTACTCGGATTCCACAAACACCTGGTCCCCGGTATCCGAGTCGCCAGTCAGTGTATTCCACTGCCTGACATACTCCTCGCAGAAGTGTCGCTTCTCTTCCTCGGTATACTTCCTGCAGTTGGCTACCTTGCTTTCGTCATCGAACCACTTGAACATCTTCTGCATAAAATGTCCGCCGATGTCAAAGGCTCGATGTTTTCCAATGACCAACTCGAAGCCGACCAGAACGATGTTGCTCTCTCCTGCTTCCGGATGATTCTTCACTAAGACGTTCATGTACTGAAGATCATGGATACCCCACCCGACCTCCCCACCCATAGCTTCCAGTTTTCCCACTACTTTCATCAACCTTATCGTAAAGTCATAGTCGATCAGATTGTCCACACTAACACACTCTTCTCTGCCGAGCGGTTTCAGTTTGTCCATCTTGTAGTACTTCTTGAGTCCACTGATAAGAGCTTCATAGAATGGCTCCACGGTCTTTTTCGCTAGCGATGTCGCCTCCATGACGTGAAATGTTGCCAGCCCTCTTGCAACATCTGCCCGAATTATAGCATTCTCAACATCCTCAGAGTTCGCGCGTCCAGGAACTCTTCGACCCTCCCCAGCACGCCATCCTGTGTCTTGAAGAATCCATAGACTTTGGCTCCGAGACCCGATCGACCGTACTCAAAGCAAAAGCGTGCCTATTCCTGTTTGCTTGGCATCAGGTGCTTGAAGATTTCCACGTCTGTCGCAGCCTCCTTGTGGAATTTGATGAAAACCTTGTGTGCCTCCTCAGTAGCTACGCCAATAGCTGGCTTCGGTCGCTCTGCTGTACAGTGGTCGTTGGCAAATGACGTGTGATAAAATGTGGTCAGACTGTCTGGGTCCACGGATGGCCACTCTTTCGTCAAGAATGTTGCGACAATATCCCGGATCATGGTTTTAGTTAGCACCTTGTTATCGGGAAGGGTCACCAAGACGGATTTCAGCACGGCCATCTTAACGCTTCAATGGGTAAACGAGAGATAGTGCATCAGTCAAAGTAAGTATGAGGTAGAGTGTGAGGGGAGATCCTTCTTCAAAATCGTGTCTCGCAGGATGGGGAAAGCGGAGAAAACGAAAATGGAAAATTAATGCCAGGTGATTCACCATCCGTCGAACAGCAGCACGTTGTCGGGTGAAATGAGGGGTAAATCAAAAGGTAGACCGTAGACCTGGGTCTTGGCAAACCCTGTTTGTCAATGCTCCCACTGTTACCACTTGCCGCCTTGAGAACCACACGTGTGCCTTGACAGGCTGGATAACCCCAATTTTTTCACATAGCGTGCGAAGGCTGTTCCATTCAAGCCTGGACGCCACCATTCGGTGTCGTGGCAATGTTAAAGTATCCAAAACACGACACTAAGAAGCAACCCCAATAACATCCCACGGCCGAGACCATCCAAGGAGCTAGGGCCTCCGCTCGATGGGCCGAGTCTGTCGCACGGGTATGTCTCGTAGCCACCATTCTTCTCTCGGTTCCTTGCCACTTCGTCGCCGCCGCACACCGTGAGACGGACGTATCCCGGGATCAGCACTCCTTCGCCGTATAGGCTCTCGAGAACTTTTGTGTCCGTGGGGTTGAATTTCGGGGCGCCGTTCTTGTTTCCGTTGCTCTCGAACGTCCGAATTGCGCTGATAGTGGTTAGCTATCATTTGTTCTCACGGCCTCCTGACCGTTGACTTACCCTTGAATGATATCGTGTCTGGAAAGCCTTCCGTACTCCTCTGTGTCCAGCTTGGTTTCCTGCGACGAATCTGGGCTCACGAAATTCCTTCTTCGTTCGTCGTCCTGAGCTAGGGTGAGCTGTGGCTGATTCGTCCTGAGCTTCCCCTGATTCTTCCCTGAGCTAGGGTGATCCCATACACCTCTGCAGCACAGCCTCAGAGACCCCATTTCAGTCCCCCCGGCTAAAGTTTCCCAGTAATGAAAGCAGATGACCTGTAGTCTGTAAGGATAGCTCCTAGGCAACAATTCCAACTACGGCGTACACGCGAACTGGGTGTGCGTATAACTCGGCCTGGGCCATTGTCAAAGCTGAGCAACCCATGCTAAGCAAAAACTCAAAATAAACTAGGCTGGGATCCAATCACACCAATTTCAAACATATAGCATCACTACACATGCCACAGAAGGATGCTGTACGGATGGAGTCGCTGATGACAACAGCAACGTCACCTGTCTGTGCTCTTATCTTGTTGACGTGTCATTCTGTACAGTACTATTAGGGATATACAAGCTATCTTTTCAATTTTCAATTCCTGCTGGAGAAGTATTGGAGAATTTAGTGATGTGAGCGGTTAAGTTTGCGATGAAGTTTTCATCTTCATAGGGCCCGACTGCTTCGCTTAGGTAATTACATATTTATTCTGCAGGCAGAAAATTATGCAGCGTCTAACTCGCGTTCCTCCGTATTCTGCACCGTTTCTACCGGCTGAATATGTGTCAGCTTATATGGGGCTGTGGCTGCGGAACTTTCCAGCTTGGCACGTTCCAGGGGCCAGACAGAGGCTTCACAGTTTTTGCCACGAACAACAATACCGAATTGACTCGAATTATCCGGTTTTACTCGGAGACCGTGCACGCTCTCTAGCCACGCGAAGCCACCTCTCCAGCCATCAAATTCTGAGTCAGCAAACGTGCCGCTATCGCCAGATCTGGTGTAGCGGTCGCCAAGCACTGTGAGGCGTTCTTGAGAGTACGAACTAACCCCCTTTGAGAAATCGACTAGGCCTTCTTCAGAAGACGGCAGGTAGCTAGAGCAGTGGCTGCTCGTGGCTCGTGAGCGTGCACGTTCACCGAGTAAAACCGGATAATTCGAGTCAATTCGGTAACAACAATTGGGCTCCAAGTGCTAGATTATGACAATATGGAACCCAGTTCACGGCCACGAGCCCATTCTTGGCCCCCCGCTACCGTAAGCTATGTAGTTTTTCTGCCGGCAGAAACTTACCGCCCAGCTCCAGCGACCCGGTTCTCGGCCACGAACCCATATTTAGTCCCCACTACCTTGCGCTGCCTTTTCTGCTGGCAGAAATTCACCGCCCCCCCTCCCCCCCCGGCTAAAATTCCTTTCGATGGAAATGTAATCCATAGGAATAGCTCCCAGGCAAAAATTCCAATTACAACGTACGCGTACGCTAGGTTTGCGTGTAACTCATGTCATGTGTGCCAGAAAGCCTTATCGAGAAAGCAAGAGCAACCCACGCCCCGCCAAAGGATCCAAAACAAAGCAAAAAGATCCAGGCACACCTGTTTCATACCAACCGTCGATAGAGTTACCGACGACAGCAGCGACGCCACCCGTCTCTGCTCTTGGTCAAAAGAAAGGGGTCAACCCTAGACATCTAGTTGACCCTGTGCTGACTGGCAGACTAGCATAGCCAGGCTGCCAAATACGCCGAGCCACTGAGCAGGCAAAATGCTCGACATGCCAAATATTCTATGAAGAGCAGGGTCTCTGGCGAAGCCAGAAACAGAACACAAGCAATACAACTTTCATTCAATCCAAGGTGTCGCGCTTCAGTTACTCCTGATGAGCCCATGCGACGGTGCGGTAGGCTGGCCCACCCAAGAAAATGGCCCTTGACTATGTTTGATACCTAGAGGCCACTCCTGTGGTAGGCTTAGTTGCTGGACAGCTAACACAAACCAGATACCCAATGAAACAAATGGCCCTAGCCTAATATTTTAGGCTTGCATTATTAGCTCATGTTGCTTCCTAACCTCTCGAGGCGGCCCCGCATTTTTGTCATGAGAGCCGTATCCTGGCCACTCGTTCTCCAGGCAGCAGCGGCAAAGCTCTAATCAGGGGTTAGTACATTGGCAATAACAGCCAGGTTCAGGAGAAGGGAGAAACCAGCCAATAAATTAAACGGCCCTCATGGTCCAGCAAACAGGATTGCTGAGCCCCGTGATAAAGACAATGTACCTTCACAACATCCAATCGGAGAGAAAATTCGGGCTTGGCGGCCACAAACGTTGGTCTTCTTAAGGCAATGTTGCCCCGCTCTGTTGACGACCTCTGATGCCAGCACCTCACAACTGAAAATCCGAACGCCAAAGTCCCAGCGCCGGGAGCATTCTCGGCGCTCAGGCTATTCAAGAAGATTATCATGATCATTTCTTAGACCATCAGGAGTCCGGCTTGCAAAACATCGAGTGGCTTATACGTATAGGATACTACGGTAATGCCGACCTAGGTGCTGCCGCCGCAAGTGACGAGCATCTCAGTTCCTGGGGGTCATCAGCGGTGGAGCTTCTTGACCCCCTCGATACCCCTACCAACGACACGAGCAACATTCACCTCGAAGGTGCAGGCGAATCCCAACCATCAACCCTCCCCCCTCCCCCGCAGTTTTCCCTTGACACTGGCTTGTATCGTGCCTCAGCCTCAGCCTCAACCGACACACCACCAATATCGAGCTCAGCAACCCTTTGCGACCACAACTTCAACTCTCCGCGGCATCCTCCTACCCACGTCGAAGGACAGAACAACCCACTTGTAGGACTATGCGGACTCTGCGAAGTCAGCTTCAGGGATTCCATGCTTCTTCTGTAAAGCCACTTCCAAATTCCCCCATTTGCAAATGCCCCAAGCCCACTAACCCGATCGTAGCGAACATTTGGCCTTGCAACACAGCAACATGCCCAACACTTGTGGTCGCCCACAGTGCCCCAAGCTAAAAGATCGGCGGACCCTTGTTCGTCATCTCGAAAGGTCCATGGAACATGGATGCACCCCTTTCCGATGTTGCTGTCGCCGCCTCTTTACTCGCAAGGACAAATTCAGGGGGCATTTCAGGAAAGCAAAATGCTCGAAATTGGTCCATTTCGCATGTGCTTGCGGCAACTTCGAGTCTACAGACCACTCCGAAACAAGTTATCAGCAGTTCAGTATCCATTTTGAAGCGTGTGGACGAGGCACTCCGGGGAGACGACCACGACAAGAACAACAGCAAGCCAGCTAAAGATAAGAGGAAACTACGGGGGACGCTTGTTTTCCAGAGGATGAAGGAGCAACGTATTGTGACAACAGCCTTTTCCGGCAACTTCTCCCTCTGCGCGAAACAGGCATGGTCTGGGTCGCCCACCCAGACCACTACAACAAAGATGTTAGGCAAGCCGGATTTTCTTTTGTGTGCTCTGGATGATCTCTCCTTCCAAGGGGAGCCGTTGGTAACGATTCAACGGCTTGACTTCGTGTATGCCGTTAAGGCAGAGCAAGACCGCGCCCCACCCACCCAACACGCAATGTATGATTGATGCCACGACCGGCACAACATCCACCATATCCTTTTGTCTCAATACGTTGGCTGGGATAGGTCAGAAGAATTATAATGATTCGAGTTTACCACTCGTTGATGTCATTGAAAACGACTATGGGGCCTAGCTATTCTTGGCAAATGCAATGGTAGCGAGCGCGGGCATCTCGATGCGGTGCGGATTCACGACTTACTACTACATGAAGTGCTACTGGTACGACGTAGGCAACTGGGGTCTCCAGGTCAGTCTCAAGTAAAATATCTGCATTCCGAGATGAGCGATTTCGACTTTGAGCGCCGATATGTACATGCGCTGCATTACCGCGACACTGATGCGCATGCCGCAGTCTTCTGGTGAGGGAAGGGGTCGACATAGCCATTTGTAATCTTGCTGAATATGGGCCAGCGCGGTGTGACAATTTTGATTAAGCCGGGCTGGTACGACTCTTGCACGCATTTCCACGTTTCGAGACTTGGAAGCTTGCGGGCTGCACGCACATTGCATCTCAGGGTGACCCTTCAGACCAGCCCCGTCGCGGGCCGACCCCGCGTGTCCTCGCAGGGGTTCCAGTGCGAGTAACGGTGTGAGCACGGAGCACGCACCGTGGCCTCTGTCGCAAGAACAACCCTCTGTTGGAACTCTGCGAGTGGAGAACAGAGGCCGGTACGAGTTACCTCTGCGTTTAGTAGTATAGATAACATCCTCGTGCCCACGACGGAGTGAGGGGCCCTTCTGGTTCCTCACGCTAGCAATATATTGTTCAGTGAGACCTATTGTTTGGAACCTCCGAGTCTACGACTTGCTTGACAGTGTACTGCCTTCGAGAGTTGTACTAGCCTTCGTTCAGTCCTCTTGCACCCAGTCACCTTGTAGCAATTGGGCACGGTCTGGGACCCTGTCCGCTACTACTATCTGTCTTTACCTCGGTCACCACGGTGTACTAGGAGCAGGCCGTAACACTTCGCTGACTAGATGGCCAGGGCCCCTGAACCCCTTTCTTTCTGACAAATCCTTCATGTACATAGTCGTGGTGATCTTTAAACCACAACTGCTTATGCAAAATGATATGATTTTCTATCGTTAGAGATGCTTGTTCCTTGTGCAGGTTCTTCAAGCTGAGTTTCTCAGCTAATTCCCCTTAAATATACTGCACTGGTTAGCATCTTGGTTCACAACAGCATACTTGGTCATCTTCAACTAGCAATACTTTACTTACAGGTGCTATTGACCGCTTAACATTCAAGGGTATCTCCAAGTTGTAATGTCGTTCCTAGGCATTGTAAAATCGTCGTATTGAACCTCTAAGGCTGTCGGGAGTTAGTAGTTCGTCTTCCCCATCAAGCATGCCTATCATGCCGAGGCCCACAGTTTTAGCAAAATGCTTTATAACCTGTATGTCTTGAGGATTAGAAGGCCCGTATTTCCTTTCGTATCTAAAGTATAGTTAGACTTAAGTGTAAGTTATATACGTGATATTTATATTAACTTACAAATACCACACCTGAAATGTAAGTATATAGCGATATTTGCTCTTGAGCCTTAGATTCCTGCGAACTGCACAAGGGTCGATCTTAGTGCGGTCTTCTGTAATACCTCTCCTTATCGCCCGCTCAATAACAGCATCTGCTGATTTGAACGCCGTTGACTTGGACTCTATATCTTTACGTTTTGTCGAAGGGTAGTAAAAAGTTTAAGGTGTAGAATAACAAAAGAGTATATACAACTAGCTGTAGGTAGGTGCGAGATATCGAGGTAAAAGTTAAGGCGGAACCATTCGCTTCTAAAGACGGGGACCAGCGTAGCCATTTTTATGTATGGGACCAATTTTGGGCTCGGTCGGCCAGAGTTGAAGTGGTTGTGGATGCTGCGGCGCAGCCTTCCAGAAATGGCTCAGAGGGTGAGCAAGACTGAGCCAATCCTGAGCGGCCCTGAGCCGGGGTGAGCAACGTCACATGGGCGCGGTACGAAAAAGGAAATTTCGTGTGCCCAGATTCGTCGCAGGAAACCAGGCTGTTTCCTGCGACGAATCTGGGCACACCAAATTTCCTTTTTCGTACCGTGCCCACGTGACGTCGCTCACCCTGGCTCAGGGCTGGCTCAGGGCTGGCTCAGGGCTGCTTAGGATTGGCTTAGTCTTGCTCACCCTCTGAACCATTTCTGGAAGGCTGCGCCGCAGCATCCATAACCACTTCAACTCTAGCCGAGCAAGCCCAAAATTAGTCTTATATATAAAAAGGGCTACGCCGGTCCCCATCTTCAGAAAGCGAATAGTTTTCCACTTTAGCTTTTTGTCAGAAAAAGGGCACTACTGGTTACGTCAGAAGGAAGGTGTATTTATCACTAAGTCAGCTTCGCTGACTAGAAGGCTGGTGCTAGTAAGCTAAAGCGACTATAATAACGTAGATATAACCCTATAGATAGATTTATAAGATACAGGTCCATAACTCTGTTAAAGACATATATAGAGATTAAGTAATATAATCACTGTTATAACCCTTTTTATAATAACTAAATTAAAACCCTTATAATAAGCAGTGTAATGTTTCTGACACTTTTACCTCAATATCTCACATTTACCTATAGCTAACTATATATATACTCTTTTATTATTCTATACCTTACACTTTTCAGTACCCTTAATAAAATGTAAAGATATAAAGTTTAAATTAACAGCGTTTAAATTAACAGATATTATTATTAAACAGATAGTAAAAATAGGTCTTACAGCTAACCGTACTAAGATTAACCCTTATACAGTTTATAAGAATCTAAGGCTTAAAAGTAAATATTACTATTTACTTACACTTAAGGTGTGGTATTTATAAGTAAATATAAATACCGTATATATAATTTATATTAAAGTCTAATATAATTTAAATATAACTTAAAAAAAACACAGGCCCTTTAATCTTTAAGATATTTATAATTACCACACGAAGTAGCAGAGCCGGATTAAGCAGGTTATTAATAGCCTCTATATAGTAATAAATGGCATTAAAGGTGATTTCTAAAGCTTTTAAATTATCATTAGGAAGAGGAATGTTCTTAAGTGACTTTAAAGAGAAGTTCCTACCCTTAAAGTAATAAGGACTAAGTATAATATTAAACATAATAGATACTATATAAAGTATAAGTAAGTGCACTCTTATTTACTTTTCCTTAAGGCTAATTATAAAAAGTACGTCTTTAAAAGGTGTAATAATATTAAGAGAGGAGTTTATAAGATTTACAGTATTACTTAAGGTTATTCTTATCTTTATTAACAGTGTAAGGGAGGATTTTATTATTAAGAGGGTTTAATTAAGATTATATATATTATAGAAAGAAAGATATAAGCTGTTAATGTGATAAACCAGACAGCTAACTTAACCAGGACAGTGTTAATAACGTAAAAGTGTAAGATACAGATTAGAAATACTTATAATAATAAGGGGTTATAAGAGTATTAATAGTAAATACGTTCTAAGCCAGGCTTATAAAGTTAAGGCTACTTAACGTTTCTAAATATAAGCAAGTTACTCTAACTATAAGTTAACAGCACGTGAACTAAGCCCTATAACCGAGAACTTAAGCTAACGCACTGTCTGTCACCTATCAGTTATATCCCCTTAATTAGCATTTACACCTGTAGCAGTCCTTATTAAAAAGCTATATTAAGACACACGACCCGTTTATAACGCTATCGTATCAGTAAAGTCACGCGATAACTATTCCCTAAGTAAGGTAAACGGCCGAAAATGGCAAATATAACTTCCCTGCTCCACATCTTAATAACGGGGAGCGCTAACCCCTTAGAACGCGTATCGATCTAATTACAGCGAAAGAATTCTACTATTACTCTTTTCACTATTACGTGACCTTTTAATATATTACTTAAAGTTTAAGTAAGGTTTATACAATAAGAATTATTATAACTTATTTCAGGTAACTAAAGTGTTAAGGAATAAGATAAGGAAAATTAAACTAATCCTAAATTCTGTCTATAGCGATCTTAATGTGATGTAGGCTAGGTGGATAAGTCTGTTAACCATTATATCCCCGGTGGAGGTAAACCTAGCATAGTAACATAGCATATAATACACAGTACATTACTTAACCTAAGGAAATACAAATGGTTACATAAGCTAAGGGTTCAGAATCGACTGATACTTAAACTTTATTATTATAAATACCCCCTCTCTGCAGGCCGCTTACGCCTGTTAGCGTTTTAAAACTAATTGTAAAATTACCGCAAGACCGAGCCGTGCAGTGGTGAGGCGCGCCTTATCAGAGCTCACTTCTACGGCTAACAAAGAGAGAATCTGAGCATAATGTTACCAGATGCGGTATAGCTCACTGATAAGAGTGCTTCCCTGATAGCAACTCAATTAAGACCACCTCAACAGGTATAAAGTGATTGTTTTTCTCCCATCATTTTTGACGATGCTTTAGATTTCTCATCCATCCGCAACGAGGCCTTTCCCTTCCAGTAAAACTAAGATTATCAACTCAGGACATCTACGCCCGAAAGGTACTGCATTTCCTCCCCAAAATCTTTTCGATGCGTCCAGCGGCAATTAGAATAGAGATGCCCCTGACTGATAATACTTAAACACACTGATCGATTCAGTAGCGGTTGCTATTCATAGCCTGCGCTCCTGCCACCATGGGAGACGACTACTATGATGATATGTCCAAAGGAGGCGGAACCGACAACACTGGGGATAGTGGCAGCGGAGGCGACAGTGGTGGTGGTGATGGAGGTGGTGACTGAATTGGGCCCCGAGCTCGATAATGATAGCTTCCGTCATTTTATGGGCTCTTCATGGAATCATGTAGCTGAGACAAAGAACAGAATCTCCAACATAAACACCTCGTCTATGTGCAAGCCTAGTGACTCATGTTACTTTTGTCTCCTTTCCATTCTTCAGTCAGCATTGCCTTGAGCATAGGTGAGGCCAAGATGAGGTGGCTTAACGAAGGAGCATGCAATCTTGTACGAAATGTAGTGTTGGTAGCCAACCTGGTAAGATAACCACTATTCTCTTTACTAAATCTGGCCTAAGCCTACACTAATAGACTCCCGTATCAGGTAGCGATCTAGCACTAGTGAAGCTAGTGAGGGAGGTCCTGAATAAAGGAGGCTTGTGAACCGTTGTAATACCAGCTAGATTATGTTTCCGCTGTAAGCGTATTTATTGGAAAGCAGTGCATTAGGCTCTGCCTGGGAGCAGCTAAGGGGTTTTTTTAAGCTATGGTCGGTTTCCATTATCGTGAGCTCACAGACATAATAGGTTAAAAAATACGTGACCTCTTAGAGCTTCGCATATATATACATGCAAAAAGAGCTGCAGATATTGGCAGCACTTTATTGCAAATCATACTATAACGGCTAACTTTCTTCATGTTAAGATATGATATGCAGATGCTGATCAGGTGTTATCTCAGCAAGCTCAGCCCCTTCGCCTAAGATCCCTCTTTTAACCCTAAACGACCCCTTATTTAATACAGGACCAAACCTCCTAAAGGGAAGTCTAATAACGCTATATTAACATATCATTACCAGGGGGTTATACGCCTAGCACCTATCTATTTTCTTCCTTAAAAGCTTTTATTCCTTATAGCACTACTATCTCCTTATAAGTATATTTATCTTATACTCTGTTATAATTACTATCTTCATCTTATACCGTATCCTACCTAAGGGATTTAACTACCGCAATGCTGTGTAAACTGCTTTACTTACTAATTAGGTCTTATCTTTCCTCTTTAATTTTACCATTACCACCGTTGTAAAATGTTTTAATTATCTCCTAAATAACATAACTCTAACCTCAACTAGCTTAAGGATTATTATAAAGGATATAATTTTTAAACTGGTAATAATCTCTTCGATTTTTATTACCTAGTTAGGTATCTTTAACAGGTGTGATTATTTTACGTTATAAGGGAGGGTGCCTGTGATATTACCCAAAATTAAGTAAGTAAAGGAGATTTTAATAAAGCGTATCGTGGGAGAGTGGCCTGCCGTAACGTTTACGTGGATTATCTCTGAGATAGTAATGTGTGGAGTGATCTGGTAGAGGTGGAGGGCAGGTGTAAGGGTGTGTATGCAGAAGGATGATGGGAGTTCGAACTGGGGTTGGTCGAGGGCGGAAAAGGGTACTGGTAGAAGGTAGAAGGTTGATAAGATAGGCCAGACATGCGCGTGGGCTTTGTTGCGTATGAAGTCGGCAGCTCTGTTGTATTGAGCAAGCCCGCGATAGATGCTCCGGCGGTGCTTGCTACCCAAACCCTTTACAGAACGATCCGGCGATGCTTCTCCTCCCCCTTCCAGAACAACGTTGCCAGTAACAGCCCACCCAGATGGACAAATAACAACATCGGAACCCAAGCCATCAAAAATCGCCGTCGAGGTGGTGCTACCGCTTGTACGGCCTTGGTCGCTTTCGACTGAGCCAAAGAAGCTTCCCTCCTGAACCTTCTTGCCCCCTGAGCATCTCCCTTGGCCTCAGAAGCCTGAGCCATCTTGTCCAGAATCTCAGCAACAACCGACGTGTCCGCGGTTCCTGACGTCCGCATCAACCCCCGCTTCGCCTCCTCGTAGAGCACAAGTGCATCGCCAAACTTTTTCTGGCCGAGCCGCACATCGCCCAGGGAATGCGTAGCAAGATGCACATACATGCTATCGGGGCCTCGCGCCTCGATAAGCCCATCCCTCGACTGCTTGATCAACCTCCACGCAGTATCGTACCGCGCAGCGCGCAACTGCACCTCGCCCAAGATCGTCATGCTGCGGAGCGTGGTGGGGTGTTTGGCACCTAGGACCTCGCGGCGGGCCTTGTGGGCTGCCGTGATGTGCTGCTCCGCCTTGTCGAAGTCTCCCCGTGCGAGGTAGGCCTTGCCGAGGTTGTGGTGGGCACGCATGGTGACTGGGTCCCGTTCACCGAGCGTGGACAGGGCGGTTTGCATGGTCGGCTCGAAGAGGGCGATGGCGCGGTCCAGGTCTCCTTGGCAGCTGTAGATGTCGGCGAGCCTGACGGCGTAGTAGATGGCAGTTGGGTGATTGCTGCCGTAGACCGCTAGGCTACCTTTGTAGGCCCGGGACATCAGCTCGGCGACGCGGGGGTTTTGGGGCTCGATATCGCTCAGGCAACAGGAGAGCTCTAGGAGGAGGTCGAGATAATCAGAGTCGAGGCGGTAATCGTAGTCGCTATCCAGATAGTTGCAGCAGGTCTGAGGTTGCTCATAGCTGTAAACGGCGTGCTTGAGGTAGCCAACCGCTTCGGCGTTGTGCCCACTCGAACAGAGGAAGCTGCCAAGGGCGTGGACTGATCTGGCTATGCGTATGTCGTCGGCCGGGTAGTTTAGCATGCAGTACTTCATTGCACTGCGGTAGAGGGAGCGAACACCATCTTCAACACGCCGGATCCTTTCAGCAATGGCTGGCGACGACAGCCGGGGGGGGAAGGTCTTGAGCCATGTCCGCAGGCGACCCTGGATCACTAGCTGGTGCCGGACTCGGTAGTCCATTCCGAGGTTGGCCGTGAGCTCCATCCAGCGCGCCTTCTTCTCCGCCTTATCGAAAAAATCGCCGAGAAGGTCCAGAGCCAGCTCGGTTGCTGGACCTGAGCTGCAGAGGTGTGTCCAGACATGCCGCGCAGCGTACTCGAGAAACGAGTGCTTGGCTCTCAAGGCATCAGCTATTGTGTCTGTTAAGTCATCTTCGTGTTTCATGAAGTCGCTGAGATACTCAATACAGAGCTGGAACAGAGCTGCATGATTGGCGTGGTCCGGGTTGTGATCGGGGAGGCGGGCGTCCACGGGCGCCAGTGTCTTGGAAGCTCGCAGGTGGTCCAACACGGATGCGTGTATGGCGTGTATGATGCGATTGTTGGCTTCCCATCGTATCAAGGGGGAAAAGAGGTGCAGGAGACGGCGGGTTTCTGGAACCGTCCAGGATCTGTTCCGAAAGTGGAATTGGAGAGCCGAGTCTACGGAGTCGAGGGTGAGCGTGTCCAGGGCGAAAGCGATTAGTTGCAGTGCCCTAAATGCCGGCTCTTGCTGAGAGGAGGACTTGGAGAGTGCGCGGTCGATCAAGCGGTCGTAGTAACACCCGATCCCCCCTGGCACAATGACAGCGAGGACCCTCCTCTCGAACCCATCCTCTGTCTCACAGTCTTGAAGTTCAAGTTCCTGCAACATCAAACGAACCCACAGAAACATTCCGTGAGCACCGCGGATGATGGGTTCCTGTACCTTGGCGGCTGCAGGATGTGTCACCTCCTGACGCTTGATCCATCTAGTGACGATACGCTCGATATCTCCCTCAGTGTCCTTGATCTGGATATCGATAGACTCCTTCGAAAGCTTCTCGGATGGTCCTTTCTCTGACGCGATTCCTAATGCCGCATCAAATCCCTTGAGAATTTTTGGGTTGCTGCGGAAGAAGACCATGACTTTGGTTCGACGGGCAAGGTCGCACAGGTCTCTGATAGCCACCTCCTGATCAGCCTCGTTTAGCTCGTCCAGCCCGTCCAGGACAACTGGAGGTTTGGTGGCGTCAAAGCCGTAGCGCAACATGTCAACCATGACTGTTAGACTGTTTCCCCTTCTGGCTCCGGCGACGATGCTGCAAAGCTGGTCGAACAACATGGGCGTATGCGGCTGCCATGTCAAGGTGACAGCCCACGCGTGAAGGGCGGATTGCCAAGATCGGTAGCCGGGGCTACCTTCGTCGCAAAAGAAGAAGAAGGGACCATTCTGGGACTTCTTGTTTTGTTCCTCGCGGAATCTCTCCACGCATGCACCGGCAAGGACTGACTTTCCACAGCCGGCCGGTCCATGGATCAATAGCAGTCCTCGATCCCGTGAGGACCAGGATTGGAATTGGGACTTATCAAGGAGCCACCCGCAGGTATCCGGATATTCAGAACGACACACGTTGAGCGTCTCCAATCGAGAGAGGTTGGCATGGTTTGCGTCGTGCAAATACTGGCGAACATCGGCCACGTCCCTGATCCTGCGAGCTGAGTCGTTTTCGTTGAGCGCGGCCATGGCCAGCGTGAGTGTTTTCTCCTGGAGATGTCTTGCCTGCTTGCAGTCTGTCCTGACTGCCTCAACCGACGCACCAACGGCCGATTGGGCTTCATGCTCTATTTGTGCCCGCAGCTCCGTCATCCGACCCAACGTTGGCTTGAAGGCAGCGGCGAAAGGCTTCCGAGCAGGACCGGTTTGCTGTTTGAGCCGTTCCCACCACGTCGCGTCTTCACGGCGGACCAGCGCGCGACGCGCTTGAATGCAGAAGGTGACGACCAACTAAGTGCGGCCCGAGGATTAGCACATGCCCAGCATCAGTGGAGGAGTCCCAAGTGAAACACAGTGCCCGGCATTCGTGGTACATGAACGGCTCGACTTACCAGAAAAGTATCCGTAACCGCATCGAACAGCCGCTTTCTTTCGGGATAGCGACTGACGTACTCAGAGTACCTCGGCAAGTTGCGATGGATTTCTTCCAATTGGGCCACAACCCCTTCCACATAGGCCTCGTAGCTGCGGAGGACGACGACCAGCAGCCGGATGGAGCCCCACACCGGGGCGAGAATTGACTGGTTGACTTGGGCGAAGATGCTGGCCACTTCCGAGTACTGTTCGATGCATGCAAGGAGGGGTTCCATCCGAGCGAGGATGCTGTTTCGCTTGCGCTTGACGGCGAGCTCGAGGCTCGAGATCTCGTTTCGGACATCGTTGCAGCTCCATTGGAGCCGGAGCGCCGAGAGCTCTTGCGGCTCTAAGCGCAGTGGTGACAATGCTCCGATCGCGAGCTCGGGGAGCGAGAGGGGGGGTTGCCCAGCTGCATGTGTGGACGAAGGTCTGACGACGTGTGGGCCCGCTGAGGCCATATTCGGTTGTGCTTCTGCCGTGACGAAGTTTGCGACGCAGCGTTAGGGCTAATAATGCGGCAGGCCACCTGTCAGAGGCACTCAAACAGGCAAGTGCGACCCAAGAGAGAACCGGGACGCCGACCAGACATGCAATTGGGGCCCCGGTGATATTTGGCCGGCCATCCTTGTGGTCAAATACCACTGTGCCGGCCGCTGGGGTGTATTTTCTTTGGGCATCATTGCCGCTGGCCTCGCTGTCAACTCGCAGTTGATTTGTTGTTCCACGGCAGCGCAGCTGTGCAGCGTTGCAGTGGAGCCGGATGGTGGACTTGACTGCCAACAAGGCAGATGTGCCTGAGGCAGTTGCTGCCCTGGGACACGTAGTCGATAATCTAACAATCTGATGGTTGGTACCAGGACTGCTGTCAGAGTGGCCGTCCATTGGGTGGTAAGATTCGACCAAAGGCTGTCGAGGTACTCGGGCTCAAACAACTCTCCTCACTATTCATGGGCCCCTGTTCATAGCAATCGCATCGCCTAACGTGCATGAGAAGCAGAAACGAAGCCGGCGAGAGCGGCTTAGATTCCATCCGCCGCATGTTTGGAAAGAACTACTCAACTTTTGGGGCTAGCTCAAGCCCGCTAATCACGACGGCGGTTGGGATACCCTTTGTTTTAGAGAATGTCTATTTGCACCGTAGTCTTCGTCTATTTGCACCGTAACTCCTGACATCTGGCCCATGCACATTCCAAACACACTACCACCACGACTACCACCACCACGCTCAGCACTTCAGTCGCAAGC
>Ga0247760_1000625_pt1 | contig 37486 bp, 29 predicted proteins | sample UWRJL171409R4_FD_179936 | JGI IMG/M metagenome (GOLD analysis project Ga0247760, IMG submission 179936) | Plant litter microbial communities from Arlington Agricultural Research Station in Wisconsin, United States - UWRJ-L171-409R-4 | ecosystem: Environmental > Terrestrial > Plant litter >... | reverse complement strand
TGGCTGCACCAACAACGGCCTAACGCTCGCGGCTCACGGCATCTCCGAGGCACACGTGTCGCTGGTCGGCCCGCTGCTGTCTGCCTTGCTCTCGGTGCGCATCATCCCCGGCATCGACGCTACCGCAGGCGCGCTCTGGCTCGGCGACAAGATGATGTCCTGGGTCGAAACTCGCAACGAGCGCGGAGGCTTCTGTCTCGGCACCGTTGGTTCGGAGCCGCTCTCGTCGCGCGCGTTCGAACAGCTCAAGGAAGCGCTGGAAATCACAGTGAGCAGGCTCTGATTCTTACCCTTCACGTGGGCGCGCGCTCGCGACCAACCGGAAAGACCCCATGATTGACACCAAAATCCTCGACCTCGCTGTTCAAGATCTCCGCAACGTGCTGCGCGATGGGCTCGTCGCAACCGACATCTGGGAGAAGGCCGCTGGCCTTTCACTGGCCGGCTACAATCAGCAGCCGGTAGCCGTCGCGCTGTTCACGCGCATCACCACCGAGCTCGAGAGCTCCCTGGCCGATTCGAGCTTCCCGCCGCTGGCTCGCTACTACCTGCTCGATATGGAAGGCAACCACACCGTGGCTGTCGTCAACCACGGCGCGCTGCTTCAGGGCATCTTGGTCGACAACAAGCGCGCGAACCTTGGCATCCTGATTTCGGTCGCGATCCCTCGAATGTTAGAGGCAGTGACGCGCGCGCAGCCGCGCTGAGACTCCCGTTCTCGGGGCCTCAACGCGGGTCACGTCTGGCAGCCGCGAGCATGATCGACGCGCCCGTGCTCGCGAGCCACTGCGCGTCACGCCAACTTGCGCTCGTCTTCGTCGACTTCGACTTTGGCGCCGACTCGAAAGGTGGCCGATGCGAACGGCGTGTGTTCCTCGCGGGCGGGCAGCGGATGCGCGTGCGCGTAGCGCAAGAGCTCGTGCGTCCAGCCTTCGAAGGCCGAATACACTTCGTCGATCATCGCTCGGCAACGAGCGCGCGCGATGTCGTCGAGCTTGACGCTGACGAGAGCGCGGTGATCGGCTCCGACCGCGTGGCCCGACTCGAGTTCGAAATGAAACGGCCCGCAGTAGCGGAGCTGCTGTCCGATTTCCTGCTCCACCGCGACGGCCAGCGGCAACATCGTACTGAACAGCACGTTGCCGGTCTCTTCGATGGCCTCGATCACCACCAAGCGCTCTAGGCTGTTGGTCGTCTTGATCAGCGAGGTGAGACGAGCCAAGAGAATGCGGTTCTGCTGGGTCTCCTCGCCCCACAGAAAGTTCATCCAATCCGTGCCGCACAACCGCTCGTCGAAGCCGAGCTTCCTGAAATCCTCCAGGTACCAGGGCCAGTGATGGTCGTCTTCGGCGGTGTGCGCGTTGACCATGTCTTGAAACAAATCGCCCGGGCGTTCTTCACGCAGCACGAACTTGTTCAGATCCCCGAAGCTCATGATGAAGTGCGCCATGCACGGATAAAAGGCTAGACGCTGCTTTGGACTGAGCTGTTCGTTACGCATCCATTCGAACAGGGGTAACTGGTTGTATGTGCGTTTTCGATCGAAGATGTACCTCAAGACTTCTTTCACTGGGCGGCCCTTTCGAGTTGATCAAACGCCAAACTCACGCGTTTATTAAAGTGAACGCGCACCAAAGACGCTTTCGCCGTTGATGGCGAATCCCGTCAGTCCCTATTTTCGGTAGTGGGCACGAACGCACACGATATCGCCTGACGAAAGCCGTCAGGCGCACCTCTAGTGCGCCGACGAAATTCGTCGAGCCACTTCATCCCACAACCCTACAGAGTGCCACGCGAGCGACGCCGCGCGGACTTCAACCTCGACCAACATTTACATAACATCGACGCCACACGACGTCTAGCCCCTCTCCACACATTCCGAACGACATCCACCCTCGTTGACCCACCGCGAACATCACGCGCTCGTGCAATTGACGACCATCGGATAGTTACTGTTTCGTTTGCATCACCCATGAGAGTGGCGCGAGACCTGCACACGCTTGCGGACCGGCGAGATCCGCCAGCTCGAGCAGAGCTCACCAAGCGTCGAAATAGCCGCGATTTTCCGATAAATATCGGTCATTTCTCTCGCTCTCGAGGTCTCATTCGGATCGAGACATCGGACGAGTAGAGAAATATTGCGAGCGTCGACGACCATCGCGCATGACTGCGGGGAGCTCGACGAACACAGCGGTGCATCGCTCGCTCGAGCCGCGAGCCGGACGAAAAAGTACTAACTGCGCAAGCTCGCGCTGCGGTCGAGAGCGGATTCCGACACCTAGTTCCAGCAACGCTCTTCGACACGCGGCGCGCGCACGATAGCTACGTCACGCCGAACAGACTCGAGCACGCGGCGGAAGAGCGCGAAGTTCGTCTCGGCGCCGCCGTCCTCTGGCAACACGACGAACAGCACGTCACGCTCGTCCCATGGGCAGCGTTGAAACACGATCCGCGAACCTTCGGTAGCCAGCGACACGTGCTGCAGCTGCGTGGCGCCGTCATTGCCTTCGGCGATCTTGTTGAGCACTGCAGCGACCGCCGCCAAGCGCACGCCCGGAAAAACCGCGCCCGTGCCCGCTGCTGCTCGCGCAAGCGCTGCCGCCCACAGCTCGGCGCGCGGTAGAGACGCGCTCAGCGCGCCGGTCTTGCGATTCAATGAGCCAACGGCCAGGCAATCGCCCAAAACGTTGGCAATGCGTTCGAGTAGCGCGTCAGCGTCGAGTTCGGGTGCGTTCACGAACAGTGCTCATTGCAAACGCGAGGCCAGCGCGAATTGGCGCGCTTTATCGGCAAAAAACCAAGAATTCTCGGTCCGCGAGTGGGCGCGCACGACCCGGGCGTCCAACTCCGAGACTCCGCCCGTCTCAAAGCGAGCAAGCACAGTGTCGCGTTGTCCTATCCGCGCCGAGTTGAGCGAGAGCAAGGCGCGAGCTGAGCGCAAGTAGGATGTAGTGTAGGCAAGTCGTGAAAAGCGCGTAGCGCGCTCCTGCGCATGTCGCGCACGGCCTCCTGCACATGCCGCGCATTCGTCAGGGATATCGGTAGGTTCGGGAAAGCGCCTAGCAGAGGGTAGCTGTTCCGAGTTATGTTTATCGTTTTTGTAGGCACCAGTTTGGAAGGACAGCGCGTGAAGCTAAGAGCATTCAGTTCGGTTCTGTTGAGTGAGTTGATTGCCGCAGCATGCGCCGGCAGCGTCGACGCGGAGGAGCAGGAGGTGAGTTCGTCGAACGAAGCCAGCATCGGGCCCTCCGAGCCGGGCGGCCGCAAGCAAGTCGTGATGCTGTCTACCAGTGGCGCCTGCTCCTCGATGTGATGGCTGCCTTACTTTGGCGCGAGCAAGTCGCCGAGCAATTGATCGAAGCCGGGCGCGCATTGTCCGCAGGCAATGCGCGCCGCGCCAGCGCCGCGCTGGGCACCGCAGTGGCCTACCTGGAGAAGGCCCGCGCGAGTGGCGATCCCAGCGCCTCCGCGCTGATGCTGCAACTGAGCGTCTCGGTCGAAGTCGAAAGCACCGAGCGCTTCAGCTTTGCTCCGGGTGAGCTGGAGCAGCTGAGCGCGCACAAGAACAGGGGATAAGCGCGGATCGAGCGTGCGCTCTGGCTATGAAGCCGCTGAGCGCAGAAACTCAGGCAGACCGCACCGTCACTTCGTGGCGGCCGCCGCAATCTGCACTTGCAGAGGTACGGCTACCTTGGCCGCGAGGTCTTGCACTGTTTTTGCCCAAGCGCCCGCGTCGCGAACACGGCCGGCGCGATCCCACGTTGAGCCCGCGCGGTATACGAGGCGCCCTGCCGCATCCGTGGGCGTCACGGCGAGGTAGTCGAGGTCGCTGGCTTGGGCTTCCAGTGGCGCGCCCGGGTTCAAGACGATCGCGCAGCCCAGGTTGCCGCTCGCGGTGCCCTTCGTGTCTTTGACCGGCTCCCAGACGCGCATCGCACTCGAGCCTGCGTCGAGCTGCACTGCACCACCCGCGTGCTTGGCAATGCCGATGCCGATCGAGAGCGCGCCCTTGCCACCGGAGAAGGTGCTCTCGAAACGGTTGAACGGGCTGCCGGCGTCCAAGATGACGCGCTTGGTTTCGCTGATGTGCGCGCCTCCCGGCACGTCCCAAGGCGCGTACGAGAGCTCGAACACGAGACGGATGGGGCCGTTTGCCAGCACGCGCGAGCGAGTGAAGTTACGAGAAGGGTGCAGCTTGCCGCCCGCCCAAATGCCGAGGCCGCCGCAGCCGCGCGACTTGCCGACGCCGTAGAAGTCAGCGCCCTGGCCGATGTCTTGGTGGTAGTCGTCCGTCATGTACCACTCGTTGACGACTAGCTTCGGCACGCGCTTGGACCAGGTGTCGATGCCGCTCGAGACCAGTGGATCCTTGGCCCACGTCTCGAGGTCTGGCCCGTACATGCGGTGGGCGACGAGATCGTTTTCCCACACGAAGTCATCATGCCGCTCGCGCACGAAGCGACCGTAAACTTGATGCTCTGCCGGAGCCGCCGGATGGCGCTGGCCGAGCCGCACGTTGAAGCGCTTGGCCTCCCCCGGCGCGAAATCAGCTTGGAAGACGAGTTCATCGGGCTCGTCGTCTCCGTTCATGTCGACCAGCTGCGAAAGCACCGGCCGACCCGCCGCGTCGACGACCAGGGCCTTCTTCAACTCGAAGCTCGGCGCGAGCTTGGCGAGCTCCGCGCCTGACAGCGCGATCGTCTCTCGCGCTCGCGCAAACGCCGAAGGGTTCGCCGCGGTGACGCTGGCGAGGTTCGCCCCGGCGTTCTGGCCGGGCTTATCGCCCGCGGGCTTCGCAGCCACTGGCTTCGCGCCCGCGGGCGCTGCGCCCGGCGTCGGCGGCGCAGCCCACGCCACTGCCACACAGGTCCCGAGGGAGACCGCTACCGACAACGCCAAACCGCATCGAAGTCTCGTCATTGATTTCGCCCGTCTTTCGAGGTTTTCGGGCTTTTCAGTATCACGAACGCTCGTTTCCGAGCAAGGCGGAGACTACGCATTTGAGCTAGACTCGCCCCGGTTATTGCGCCCGCGTGTTACACGAACGCCCGCGTGTTAGACGAAAGTACCTCGCATGAACGACGTCATTCTCGATCCTAAAAAATTGATCTTCTCGGGCACAGCCCAGAGCCTCGGGCGCGTGATCTCCGTGACCCCCGAGAACAGCGGGCTAGCGCACCTGGCCTACGGTCGAATCCGACTCGACAGCAGCGCTCCGAGCGTCGCGTTCGAAACCGGGCCACGGGAAACTGCGCTGATGTGCATGAAGGGCGCGTGTCGCGTCTCGGTTGGCGGCACGCCCTATGAGCTAGACACCTACGATGCGATCTACGTGCCGCGCGGCTCCGCGGTCGCTGTCTCCACGACTTCTGACGTCGATCTGGTCGAGTGTTCCGCGGATGTCGAAGGCGATTACCCGCTGCAAGTGGTGCGCTACGCGCAGGTCAAGCAAGACGCCGCGCTGAAGTTCACCGCCGGCGGCGCCGCGACCACGCGCGATCTCAACATCATCATCGGCAAGAACGTGGAAGCAGGCCGGCTCCTGGCCGGTTTCACGCGTTCGCAGCCCGGCAACTGGACCAGCTGGCCCCCCCACGAACACACCAAGCTGCTCGAAGAAGTCTACGTGTACTTCGACATGCCCGCGCCCGCCTTCGGCATTCAGCTCGTGTACACGAAGCCGGATCAGCCTGAATTCGTCAGCTTGGTGCGTGACGGCGACGCGGTGCTGATGCCCGCGGGTTACCACCCGAACGTGGCCGCGCCTGGCCACAGCATCAACTTCATTTGGATGATGGCCGCCCACCGTGAAGTCGAAGATCGCCAGTTCGGCGTGGTGAACGTTCAACCGGGCTTCGACCAAGCCGGTTCCGGCCTGGAAGCGAGCAAGAAATAAGACATGGCTCTGGATTGGTTCAATCTCGAAGGCAAAGTCGCGCTGGTCACCGGCTCGAGCACGGGCATCGGCGCGGCCATCGCCAAAGGCCTCGCCCGAGCCGGCGCTGACGTCATCTGCCACGGCCGCGGCGAAGAAGCGCAAACCACGAGCGAAGAGATCCGGGCGAGCGGTCCGCGTTCAGTCGCGCTCTCGGCGGATCTCGCGGATCGCTCCGCGCAAGAGGGGTTCGTCGAAAGCGCCGTGAAAGCGTTCGGCCGCGTCGACCTGCTGATCAACAACGCGGGCTCGATTCGCCGAAGCCCTGCGGTCGACTACACGGATGAAGACTGGGATTTCTTGCTCGAAGTGAATCTCACCGCGCCTTTTCGCCTCGCGAGGCGCATCGGTAAACTGATGATTGAGCAAGGCGGCGGTCGCATCGTCAACATTGCTTCGCTGCTCTCGTTCCAAGGCGGCATCCTCGTGCCGGGCTACGCCGCTTCGAAAGGTGGCGTCGCCCAGCTCACCAAGGCGCTCGCCAACGAGTGGGCCAGCAAGAACGTCAACGTAAACGCCATCGCTCCCGGCTACATCGCCACGAAAAACACCGAAGCCCTGCGCGCCGACCCAAACCGCAGCCGTCAGATCCTCGAGCGCATTCCTGCAGGCCGCTGGGGCGAACCCGACGACATCGCAGGCGCCGCAGTCTTCCTGTGCTCGGAAGCGGCGCGCTACGTGACTGGCCACGTGTTGACGGTGGACGGCGGCTGGATGGGGCGCTGAGGCCTGAGAGCCGGAGAGATTGGGGGGGCGCTCGCGATCCCGCATCGCACCTCGAAACCTGCTGAGTGCCCGGCGGGTGCGTCTTGGCAGCGCAGTTACTCGAACCGAGCCCGCGCTGCTCCGCGACGCGGGCAACCCGTTGTCCTCGAGTCCGAAGCGCAAGTTAGGCTCGAGATACTGAACGCAGCTGCCCGGCGCGTCTTGCCGGAGGCGAGCTGAGGGCCCTTAGCGCTGCGTGAAGGGGGCAATTCTGGACGAACTCCGATGTCAGCGACGGCGCGAAGCTCGGTCGCCGAACTGCCCGAGCGAACCCCAGCACAGTCGAACCGCTCGCAGGGTTGGGTGAGCGCTAGCTACGTCAACACTCATTTGAGTGGAGAAGGGACGGCACACCTATAACGAATCATTCACGGGCGCAAACTTCGGCACGAGCAAGTGACTGATGCCGAACGCGAGCAGGTAAGCGAAGCCGCAAAAGCCGAACAGGATGCTGTAACCGGCGGTGATATCGCCGATCTTCGTGAAGTGATCGAGCAGCTTTCCGGCGAGGATCGGGAACGCAATCCCGCCGAGTGATCCGGCCATGCCCCCCAACCCCACCACCGAGCCCACGGCACGCTTGGGGAACATGTCGGACACGGTCGTAAACAGATTCGCCGACCAGGCTTGGTGGGCCGCGCCAGCGACACCGATCAACACCACCGCACCCCAGTTGCTGGCTTTGGTCACGAACAAAATGGGCAGGACACAAAATGCGAAGCTGAGCATGGCGATCTTTCGCGCGCGCACGGGCGTGTGACCCCGCTTCACTAGGTAGCCGGTGAGCCAACCGCCGGCGATGCTGAGCACGGTCACGATCGTGTAGATCGACACCAAGTGCACCCAGCTCGCCTTGAGGTCGAGTCCGCGCGTCTTCTTGAAATAGTCCGGCAGCCAGATCAGGAAGAACCACCACACCGGATCAGTCAGCAGCTTGCAAACGACGAACGACCAGGTCTGGCGATAGCGCAGTAGCGAAAACCAGCTTTGGGCTCCCGTGCTTTGCTCCTCGGCACTCGGAGATTGCTCATCCTTGTCCGCGCGAATGTACGCGAGCTCGCGCGGGCTCAGCCGGCTGACGCGCTCTGGGACGTCGTAAAACGGCAGCCAGAGCAGGAGAAACAATAAACCCGCCCCGCCGGCGAGCACGAACGCCGCTTGCCAGCCCCAGGTCGCGGCCACGAAGGGCACGATCGCCGGCGCGAGGATCGCCCCGACGTTGGCGCCCGAGTTGAACAGCGTCGTGGCGAGCGCGCGCTCGCGCTTCGGAAACCAAAGCGCGACCGCCTTGATCGCCGCAGGGAAGTTGCCACCCTCACTGACGCCGAGCGCCACGCGCGCCCGAAAGAAGCCGCCCACGCTGCCGACGAAGCCGTGCCCGAGCGCCGCCAAGCTCCAGGCTGCAATCGAGACCGCGTAGCCGATCTTGGTGCCGAAGCGATCGACGAACGCGCCGAACAGCAAGAGCCCGATCGCATACGAGCCTTGAAACGCTGCATTCACGCGGCCATACTCTTCGTTCGTCCAGTGCAGCTGATCGTCGAGGATCGGCTTCAAGAGCGAGAGAATTTGGCGATCGATGTAGTTGATCGATGTGCCGAAGAAGAGCAGTAGGCAGATCAGCCAACGGTATCGGCCGACGAATTCAGACGCTCGAGGCATCGGCTAGTCCGATCCTACCGGTACCGCGCTCACCAATTCACGGTCATGCCGGAGGCGAAGTTGTTCAATACCTGCTTTTCGCCCAGCCACCAATTCGCCTCTGCGCGCATATACTCCAGATTGAAGTGCACGTTCTCCGCCAGGTTGTAGACGGCTCCAGCGTTGATGCCGATTTGGTTCTTGACGTTGCTGACCGCCACTTGTGTCAGGTCGTGCGGACTCAAGAAGACGCGGGTGATGCCCGCGCCAGCGAAGAGGTCGAACTGCCTCAGCACGACCTGGCTCTGCACGTAGTAGCCGTCGAAAGTACGCAGGTAGTTGAGCGAGTCAACCGCTTGGTAGCTTTGTTCGAGCATGTAGGTGAACCCCAGGCCTTTACCGTAGTGCCCGGCTACGCCGAGCCGCACCGGGCCGACCTCTAGTCGTCCGCCGTAGCCGACGCCCGCTGCGGTCTGATCGCACGGGCCAGACGTCGCCGAGACCGTGCAGGCGCCCTGCTTGTAGACTTTCTGATAGGCACCATTGGCAAACAGGACGACCTTGCCCAAGCTGCCCAACGGGCGCTCGAAGGTGAGCTCGGCCTCGCCTCGCGGGAGCTGCGTGCGTGTCAGAGTTCCTGACGACATAGTCGCCGGATCGAACAGGCCGACATTCAGCTGAAAGCCGGCTAGTACCGGACTGCCATAGATAAAACCTGGGCCAAAGCCGCTGCCTAGAACGCCGAAGCCGATCATCCCTGCGGTGGGGCCGTTGGCGTCAATCCTATTCGGGAAGCCGACGCCCCAGCGGTGCGCGTAGAGCACGTTGATGTCCGTGGCTCCGCGCGAAAACAAGGTTCTGGTTCTGCCCGCGAGGAAGCTTCCCCAGAAGCCCTCGAGCTTGGCGTAGCCCTGTCTGACGTCGGCGGGGATCCCGAAACCCTTGTTTCTGCCATCGGGCTCGATAACGGCCCAGATTTGGATGTAGGTCGACGCTTTGAGCCCAGGATAGATCTCGCTGCGTACGCCAAGGCCCAGCGTGTTGCCGATGAACCCGCTGCGGACACGCATCGTGTTGACGTCGCCTTGTGTCGTCTCGTCGCCGTTCGTCGTACTCACACCCCATCCGCCGGGGGCGACGCTCACGGCCCCGACGGACCCGTCCGGCAATGTGACCGTCTTACCACCCGCGACTGGTTGGCCTTCCCCCACGGTCCAGCTGAGAAATGCACCGACCCGACCGTCTGTGTACACGTCCCAATTGTCGCCCTTGACGAGCACTTTCTCGGCGCGCGCTTCTCCAGGAAAAAACAGGGCCGTCGAAACCGACAAGCAGGCCAGGACGTGAATGCAGGCCGCAAATAGCCGCGGACGCGATGACATTAAGGTTGGTCTCCAACTGTCGGTATCGAGTAAGGAAGCAAGGAGCAAGGAAGAGCTGGGAGGCAACGATGCGCTTCGATGGCGCGGGCTCGCGCTTACGGGCTGGTCACCGAGGTCACCGCAATCAACATCCACTGCGGCTTATACGAGCCGTTGGCAGGTGGCTGGGTGAAGTTTGCGGGCGGCGGTGCTGCCATGCCGGTCAGGTCGACCGTACGGGGGGAACAAGCGGAGGTGGGGCTGGGGTCCACGCCGCAGTTCTGTTGCCCTTTGCAGTTCTGGTCGTGGATCTTGAACGTGAGGTTGCTGCCGCCCTTCGCCTGGAAGGTCGCGTTGTACTTGACGAGATAGGTGGCTTCTCGCTCACAATCGTTCCCGCCCATAACGCCAGAGCCGTTGAAGTAATAGACATCTTCACCCGAAGCTTTGGTAGCCGAGGGCTTCACGTGGAGCTCATACGTGTTCCACCAACCGGACTCGTTGGCGTACACCCCGCCAACGTACCACCAGTTGTTGGTGCCATCTGCGTTCAGAGCCGCGGTCGAAGCGCGCATCCCGTCTTTGTAACAACGAGTGCCGATCACGCCGCGCACCTCGATGTTGATGGTGTAAAGTTGGTCCTTCACACCCTTGACCGCGATCATTTTCTCGCGGTTGATGCCGCCCTGCGGGCACGAGGCGCTCGCATCGCTCATCGGGCAGTTGTGGCCCTCGACCATGATGCTCCCGGCGCAAGTGCCCTCCCAATAGAAGCCGTGCAAGTCCGGCACGATGGTTGCCGCGGAGAGGCCACCGCCGCCGGCAACGCCAGCGCCCGCTGCCCCGCCACTCGTGCCACCGGAACCCGCGGTGCCGGGCAGGCCACCGCTACCGCCCGAGACGACCGCGCCGGCAGCGCCGGCCACAGCCGGTGCGCCGCCCGCGCCGCTCGACGAGCCGCCCGTGCCGCCGCTGGTCACCGGCGCACCAGCTGCACCCGTGCCGCCCGAGCCGCCGCCGACCGGGGCTCCCGCCGCGCCTGCTTGAACAGCGGGCGCGCCAGCGGAAGGTGGGGTCGGATTACTCGGCCCGGCTTGCGAGCAACTGATGCTCACGAAAGCGCCCAGGCAGGCGGTGTAGAGAACCGTGGATTGCTTCATTGCTCTGAAACCGAGTGATAGGGACACGCTGGCGCGCTCGACTTTCCTAAGGGGATTGACACAGACCGCGATTTGCCACGCGGGGCAAGGTCGAACCCCCAAAACGGCGGGATAACACCATGTCCGTCTTCATGATGTCAACCCGAACGTGGGCAGTCCTTTGACTTCGCGGGACTCGGGCAGCGGTTTTCGGCAAAGACGGTAACCGCCTCGTGACGCAATTCGAGCAACGCCTGAATGCCGCCCCCAGTTTCGTTCGCACAACGCATCGCATCGCGTTGATGGCAGGCGCAGCGCGACACGATTGCGCAGTCTCGATCAGACTACGGGGTACCCGCTCAGCAGTGGCTCGAGCTCAGCAGATCCGTCACGGGAAAAATTACGGAGCAAGTGTGCCCGCACTTTTGCAGGCCACGTGGCAGACAAATCAGACTCAGTGACAAGGCCGAAATAGAGAAACCGCGCGGAACTCGCGCCTTTCCGTTTCTTTTGACGGAAGCGAGCGGGGCACGCCACTGCTGCGTACGAATCCAATCTGTCACGCTGCGTTGCTCGCGAGTGGCGTGCGCCGCTCTGTCGCGGCGCGACACGCGGACCCTGGGAAACGTGAAAAAAGCATGCCCTTCATGGCCATAACGAACGTGCGCTTTCCGATCTTGCTGCTGCTCCTCGGCTCCGCCGCTTGCTCGTCAACCGACAACCCGGGCTCGAACCCAGGCGCGAGCGGTAGCTCGAGCACGGCCGGCAACCCGAGCACGGCCGCGGGCGCTCCCAACGCTGGCTCGCCCGGCGTTGCGGGCGCTGGCAGCGCTGGCGCAGCGAGCTCCGTGGCTGGCAGCGCTGGCAGCGCCGCCGCCGGTGCCGCCGGTGCCGCCGGTGCCGCCGGAGCAACGCCGAGCGCAGGCGGCGCGAGTGGCGCTGCGGGGGGCGCCGCAGCGGGCAGCGGCGGAGGCGGCGCGGACGTTTGCCCGACCTTGCCCACTGCCGTCGTGGCCGCGGACAAGATCATCCAGTACAACGACAATGGCGGCTGGTGCTGGTATCAGGACGAGCGCGTGCTGGTCGACACCAAGGCCAGCAAATTCATCATCGGTTCTGTCGCCAGCGGCGGCACCCGAAATGGCGACATCGAAGTCGTGATCTCGGACCTCGCGGGCGCCAGCCCGAAGAAATTCACGCTCGGCAAGCTCGACCCGGACGATCACAACGCGCCGGCGTTCGTGGTGCGCCCGGATGGCAAGTACGCGGCGATGTGGGCCGGGCACCGCCAGGACTGCAACAGCTACTACAGCGTGTTCGACGGCACGGCATGGGCCGCGCAGAAGAAGTTCGATTGGGCACCGAAAGGCTGCCCTTGGGACAGCGCCATGTCTCAAAAGATTACCTATTCGAACATGTGGTACCTGTCCGCCGAGAGCAAGCTGTACAGCGCCGTGCGCTCGGTGAACACCAGCCCGAATTTCTTGACCTCGAGCGACAGCGGCGACAGCTTCAGCTACTACGGCCGCCTCACCGCGACGCCGACCACTGGCTACGTGGCTGGGTACTACAAGTATTGGGGCAACGGCACCGACCGCATCGATTTCGTGGCCACCGAGGCTCACCCGCGCGATGCCGACACCAGCCTCTGGCACGGCTACTACCAAGGCGGCAAAGTCTACAACTCGGCCGGCACCGCGATCGACGACAACGTGGGCGACGCGAGCGCGCAGAACATCGACAAATTCACGAAGTTGTTCGCCACCGGCACGACCCTCAAGGGCGTGAAGCTCGAGCACATGTGGAACCACGACATGGTTCGCTACGCGGACGGGACGATCGCCGTCACCGGCCAAGGCCGCGTCAGCGGCACTGGCTCGGACGATCCGGACAAGCGCATGATCTACGCGCGCTTCGACGGCACAGCGTGGAAGACGACCTACCTCGGCAAGGCCGGCAAGAAGCTCTACCCCGCCGAGCAGGACTACACGGGTTTGAGCGCGCTGCACCCCGACAATCCGCACATCATCTTCATCTCGACCACGATCGATCCGCGTGACGACACGACCAGCCTCGGCAAGCACGAAATCTTCCAGGGCGTGACCTGCGACGACGGCGCGACCTTCAAGTGGGCGCCGATCACCGAGAAGTCGACCGTCGACAACCTTCGCCCCGTCGTTCCCAAGTGGGACTCGAGCCACACGCTGCTGCTGTGGATGAAGGGCACGTACAACACCGCGCAGAGCTTCTCGACGAAGATCGTCGGCACCACCGCCCTCGGCGCGGCTCCTTGAGTCTTATCTTTTGGAGGGGTTGTGAGCCCCTCCAAAATCCTTATCTTTTCGTCTGCCTCGCTTACGGGCAGATGAGCGGCAGCGGTGCTGGCGGCGTCACGAACGTCGGGAGCTTGGCCGTGTCCGCGGCCATCAGCGTTCCGGCGTGTGCAGTTCCGCTCTTCACTGAGTCTGCCGCGGTCGTCCCGCCCGGCGCGTCATCGAACTTCCAATAACCAACTAGGCCGGCTTCGCTGCCCGTCCGCGGGTGGTTGTAGTTGTCTTTGATCTCGGTGGCCGTCCGCGCCACGTTCCAAACGCTGAATTCGTCGAACAAGCCGTTGAAACAGCCCTTGTTCTCGGGGTTGCAACCGATCACCAGTGGCCCGCTGGCGGTGGCCAGCATGGTGGTGCCGCTCATCCCGGTGCTGGTGATGCCCAACTTGCCGTTGACGTACACGAGCAGAGCCGTCGCGTCCCAGGTCATGGCGATGTGAACCCACTGATTGCTGCTCGAGGTGATGCCGAGATCGGCCGTGCTATCGACGTTGAAGCCGCCATCGGTGAACGGGTTCAAGGTCGCGTGATTGGAGGCCATGCCGGTGACGGGATTCGTGCCGAAGTCGAGGCCGAAGGCCGTGGTCGTGCCGGCCGCGCCGTAGTAGTAAACTTCGTTCTTTTCGCCGACCCAGTCGGTCGATTTGATGTACGCCCAAAACTCCACCGTGCGCTTGGCGTTGCCGATCGGCAGCGCGCTCGCCAAGTCGATCACCACGCGCGAGTAGGCCGCGTCGCTGTCCGAGCCGGTGCCGTTGGCGAGCAACGCAAGCGAGCGCCCCGCGCAGCTGCTGCCTCCGCCGGCGCCAGCCGCGGCGCCGCCGGAACCAGCCATTGTGCCGGGCATTTGGCCGCCTGAGCCAGAAGCTCCGCCTGTCCCCGCGTTGGGCGCGCCGGCGCTCGTAGCACCAGCGCTCGCAGCACCGCCGCTGGTTGCACCGCTAGTCGCCGTGCCTGCATTTCCGGCGCTCGCTCCGCCAGCGCTCGAGCCCGCTGCGCTCGAGCCGGCGCGGCCGCCGATGGCGCCGACGCCACCAGTGCCAGGCGCGCCGCCCGTGGCTTGACCGCCCGCGCTGCCCGCTGTCGTTGGCGAGCCTCCGTCCGAACAGGCGACAGCGGCGAATAGAGCGAACAGAGAGCACGAAAGCATGCGTGCAATGGGGCGAACTCGAACGTGGCTCTTCATGGTTTATCAACCTTATTGCGAGGGTGTTCTCCGTATCACGATCTTGCGTGAAAACCCGGGCCAAAGTTAGCTCGAGGCAGTTCACTGCAGACGCTGAGCGCGTGCGTTAACGACGCGTTGAAATTCGAGTTCAGGCTCGCTTTTAGGTCTCCCGCGCTGCCGGGAATTCACTACACTGCGGCCCGTGTCTGGCTTCGAAACTCGCCCCGCAAACAGCTGCCGCTTCGATCTCGTTAGCTTGGGAGAGGTGATGCTGCGCCTCGATCCGGGAGAGCTGCGCGTGCACACCGCCCGCTCCTTTCAGGCCTGGGAAGGCGGCGGTGAGTACAACGTCGCGCGCGGCTTGCGGCGCTGCTTCGGTCTGCGCGCCGCGGTGGTCACTGCGCTGGCCGACAACCCGATCGGGCGCTTGGTCGAAGATCTGATGCTGCAGGGCGGAGTCGATCTCTCTTATCTGCAATGGAAGGCTTACGACGGCGTCGGGCGCAACGTGAGAAATGGGCTCAACTTCGTGGAGCGCGGCTTCGGCCCGCGCGCGGCGTTGAGCTGCTCGGATCGCGGACACACCGCCATTTCACAGCTCGTGCCCAGTGATGTGGATTTTCGCAAGCTGTTCGCCAGCGATGGCGCGCGCTGGCTGCACACCGGCGGCATCTTTTGCGCGCTCGGTCCGGAGACGCCAGCCGTAGCCAAGGCCGCCATGGAAGAGGCGCGCAAGAACGACGTGCGCATCTCCTACGATCTCAACTATCGAGACTCACTGTGGCGTGCGTTCGGCGGGCCAGCGCAGGCGCAGGCGGTAAACCGCTCACTGATGCCCTTGGTCGATGTGCTGTTCGGCAACGAAGAAGACTTCACGGCCGCCTTGGGCTTCAAGCTCGAAGGCGTGGATCATTCTTACGCGCAGCTGCCGCTCGAGAGCTTTCGGGCGATGATCAAAGAAGTCATCAGCGCGTTCCCCAACATTCGCACCATCGCCACCACCCTGCGCGTCGCGCGCTCCGCGAGCGTCAATGGCTGGGGCGCGCTCTGCTACCACGAGGGTGAGTTCTTCGAGGTCCCCCCGCGTGACGTGGAGATCTTCGACCGCGTGGGCGGCGGTGACTCGTTCGCGTCCGGCTTCATCTATGGCCTATTGAGTGGCAAATCGGCTGAATGGGCGCTCGCTTGCGGCGTGGCTCACGGGGCATTGGCCATGTCTACGCCCGGCGACACGACCATGGTCACGCTTCCAGAAGTGCTACGAGCAATGCAGGGCGCGAGCGCCCGAATCGAAAGATGATCCGATGACGCGAGCCGAGGTCTGTCAGCAAATCGAAACCGTAGGCATCGTGCCGGTGATCCGCGCCCCCTCCGCGGAGCTTGCGTTGCAAGCCTGCGAAGCCATCTTGGCCGGCGGCATCTCGGTGTTCGAGATCACCATGACCATTCCGGACGCGCCCGCGGTGATCCGGGCGCTCCGCAGCCGTCTCGGTGAGCGTGCCTTGATTGGCGCCGGCACCGTGCTCGACGCCGCCGACGCCCGCGCCTGCATCGAGGCCGGCGCGGAATTCATCGTCAGCCCAGGCTTCGATCCGGCCACCATCGCCGCCGCGCATGAAGCCGGCATCGCCGCGATGCCGGGCGCGCTCACGCCGACGGAGGTGATCGCCGCCTGGAAGGCCGGCGCGGACGTGGTGAAAATCTTCCCCTGCTCCGCGTTGGGTGGTGCCTCTTATCTGCGCGCGCTGAAGGGCCCATTGCCGCAGGTCAAGCTCATGCCCACGGGCGGCGTGAACATCAACACCGCGCGGGATTTTCTGGCCGCAGGCGCCGTCGCCTTGGGCGTCGGTTCGGAGCTCGTCGATATTGCCGCGGTAAAAGACGGCCGCGCGAACGTGCTCACGGAACGCGCGAGCGAGTTCGTAGCGGCTGTCGCTGCAGCGCGAAAAAAATCGTGAACGACCATCCGATGTTCAAAAAAACGCTGCAAGCCACACACCCGGAGATGATGCGCGGCGCGGATGCCCAAGCGCTGGCAGATCGTTACCTCATCAGCGAGCTGTTCGCGCCCGCCGCCGTCTCTCTGACGTACGCCCACGTCGAACGCTTGGTCATCGGCGGCGCGATGCCGACGAACGGGCGACTTTCACTCCCGGCTCAAGCCACGGGCGCGCCTTTTTTGGAGCGGCGCGAGCTCGGCGTCGTGAACGTCGGCGGCCGCGGGCGAGTGACCGTCGATGACCAGAGCTTCGAGCTCGAACGCTACGACGGCTTGTACGTGCCCATGGCCTCGGCAGCGGTGTCGTTCGAGTCAGCATCGGAGAGCGAGCCCGCGCGCTTCTACTTGGTGAGCGCGCCAGCGCATGCTCGCTACGAGCCGGTCAAAATCTCAATCAACCAAGCCGTGCCGCTGGAGCGCGGCGCGCTCGAGACCTCGAATCAGCGCACGATTTATCAATACATCGTGCCCGCCACCTGCAAATCGGCGCAGCTTCTGCTCGGGCTCACGCGCCTCAAACCGGGCAGCGTTTGGAACACGATGCCCCCGCACCTGCATGATCGGCGCTCCGAGGTCTATTTTTACTTCGATCTGCCGCCCGCGGATCGCATCTTTCACTTCATGGGTCAGCCCGAAGAAGTCCGTCACATCGTGATGGCCAACGAGCAAGCCGTGATCTCGCCCCCATGGTCGATTCACATGGGCGCCGGCAGCTCGAACTACTCCTTCATCTGGGCGATGGCAGGCGAGAACCAAGACTACACGGACATGAACGTGCTCGACCTCTGCCAACTCCGCTGAGCTGTCCTCGACTTTTCAGATTGGCTCGAGGATCCGCGTAGATTGATCGAAGGATTGGCTCACGTTTACGCAGGCCAAGAACCGTCGAACCCGGGGTTCGACGGCTCGGCTGCAGCTGCTCGAGGAGCGCGCGTTCGCTAATTCGAGGAGGCGTTGGACGTGGCGCTCAACGTAGCTGACGCGACATCGTTGGCTTGGATGGCAGTGACCAAAGCCATGGTCGAACTCGACGCCGTCACGCCCGGAAGCGTCGCGACGCTGAGCGCGTAGAGCGTGAACGTATAGGTGTGCAGCATGCCGCTTGGGCAGGGCCCCATATAAGCGTTGCCCTGAAAGGCTTTCTGCTTTGCGCCAGCGGGCGTCGTGAGGGTGGCGGTGGTCGGTAGCGATTCAGGCAGCGAGGTGGTGGCCGCCGTAATGTCGTACAGCACCCAGTGATTCAAATTGTTGTTCGTGTCTTGCAGGACGAGCGCGTAGCTCATGGTCGAGGCAGGCCCCGGGCCCCAAGCGAACGGCGGTGAGTGGTCATCGCCAGCGCAGGTGAAATCAGCCGGGAACGTCATGCCCGCGGTGAGCTTCGAGCTGGTGAGTGCGAAGGCTCCAGCTCCACCTTGGCCGCCCGCGCCTGCGCTCGATCCGCCCCCAGTGCCCTGGCCGCCTGCGCCAGCGCTTGCTCCGGCGCTGCCGCCTTGGCTGGCACCCGCGCTCGCGCCGCCAGCACCCGCGGTCCCAATTGAGCCACCGGCAGCTAGGCCGCCGCTGCCGCCACCGCCCACCGAAGTGCTGCCACCGCCGCCGGCGGGGGCACCGGCCGTGGCGGCGCCGGCTGCAGCGGGCGCACCCGCGACGCTGCCCGCGACTCCGGTGTTTCCAGCGGCTGGCGTGTTCGGCGAGCTATCACTGCTACCGCAATTCGTGAGCAAGAGCGCTGCGGATCCGAGGACCAAAAAGGAAGCAAAAATTCGGGCGGACATGGCTGGTGGTGAGTATAGGTGCGCAACCCGTCCAGTCATGGGTGAGATATTTCTCGCCCCCTTCATAAGCTACTGTTTTTAATTAATAATTGACGCAGCCAACTGGCCGAAAATGGCTCTTTCAAGGGTACGAAGGCAGCACCCCCGGTCAGCCACTTACGGAGTTTGATTGGCTGGCGGGAGCACGTCGAACTTCCTGGTGCCGGGCAGCTTGCGCAAATATTGGTCAGAAAAGTCGAGCAGCGCGGACCAATCCTCGGCCGTCATGCCGTGCCCGCCCGCGCGGAAGTACAGGCCCAAATTCGGGTCGGCGCCGAGGAATTGATAGACCGGTTTCGCGCCTAGGTACGACTGCACGACGGCGTACGCGCGACCGTATTCATCGGACAGCGAATTGCACATGATGAACAGGCGCGGGGCAGTGAGCGCGGGCAGCCAGTGCTGGTCACTCGGTAGCCGGGGCGTCTGGTTCTTGAATTCCGGAAAGCGCGGACCGAACCAATACGTATTCTGATCGACGATTTCCGTGATGCCCTGCCCTCGCCCTCCGCCCATCTCCTTGCCGGAGAAGCGGAACGCGGCGCCGCCTGCGACTGGCGCGCTGAGCGCGATGCGTTCATCGAAGGCGCCAGCGAGCAGAACAGCCTGACCGAGGCGTGACACGCCGGTGATCATGATCTTGTCGGGATCGATCGACGGCTCGGTCAGCAGGTAGTCCACCGCGCGTGATAGGCCCCAGGCCCACGCGGAAATGTCGCGCCAGTCGTAGTCGGGATACGAAGGAAAAAACGCGCTCGAGGCCCAGCTGGCAGAATCGGCGCCCAGCTTTTGGTAGGGCACCGTGGCCACGGCGTAACCGCGGGACAGCGCCGCAGAAGCAGCGCCGATGCTCTTGTCGTTGGTGCTGGAGGTGAGAGAGATCAATACCGGGTGTTTCGTGCCCGCCGTGGAACTGACGGGGGTGAACAGACCCAGATCGAAGTTGAGCTTCTCGCCGGGACCGAAGGTCAGATGCAGCATCTGATAGTCGGCCTCGAGCTCGCTAGAGACCGTGATCCGACGAAGCGCAGTGGTCGTGGTGGCCTTCACATTGCCGGGCGGCGGCGGCATGTGTCCGTACTCGTAATCTTCGAGGATCTGGATCATCTCGCGCCGCCGCAGCTTCCACTGCTCGGGCGTGGTGACTTTGGTCCCGTCCTTCATCGTCAGCGGATCGGGCAACTCTTTGATCGCCGGTAGATCCTTCACGGGGATGGGCGTGGACTTCTGTCCGCCGCTGCCACCGACGTGCGTGCCACCGCTGCCGATGATGCCGCCGCTGCCGCCGTTGCTCGCGGCGGTGCCGCCGCTGCCACCGACGCCCACGGTACTGCCGCCGGCCGTGGACGCAGCTCCGGCGCTCGCTGCAGCTCCGCCGCTGCCTTTACCGGAGACACCAGCGCTGCTCGCGTTTGCTCCTGCGCTGGAGCTCGCACCGCCGGCGGACACGCCACCGGTCTCGTGAGCAGCACCGCCCTCGTTACTCGAGCAAGCAAAGACCGAGCACACGACCAGGCACCCAGAGAACGCGCGACCGATCATGGTTTCCAATCCTTCTGACGGCATCGCCGCCGCACGAAAGAGTTGCATGAAGCGCGCTCGCTAATGATCGGAATTCGCCCATTCGCTGCACGATGAGCGCTCTCGGCCGGCCCACGTGCGCGCCTGAGCGCAATCCTACACCCTCCCCGGATCCAGGCTTGTGTGCCGAAGCTCAGGCCGGCGCTCGAGCGCCTTCAGTCGGCCGGCGTACTCACTTCGGCACTTCGGGCGGCGGTACCGGATCGAACGTCACTTCGCAGGGGAAGGAGCCGGTCAGGGTGCCACCCGCGGTCTTCCACGAATTGCAGGCAGTGCCGGTCAGCGTGATGCCGGTTTGATCAGCGTCGAGCGTCCAACCGTTGGGATCACCGTAAGTCAGCGGATTGCCGTTGTAGCTGAACTTGCCCTTCCCCGCGTTGGTCGTGATCTTGACGCCGGTGGTCATGCCGGTCGGGAGGGTCGCGGTCATGGCGAACGTGCAGCTACGGGTTTGATTCAGCGCGTCCTTGATCGCGGTGACGAGCGGTGCCACATCCGCCGCAGTGCCGCTGCCATTGACGGTGTAGAAGGGGGCCTTCCCGCCGCCACCGGTTGCCGCGTACGTTGCAGCCAACGCTTTGGTCGGGCTGTTGGCGATGCATCCCGAATAGGAGTATTGCTTGTCGGTGTCGGGATAGGGCTCGACGGGGAGTCCCACGCCGGCGTTTGCGATGTCCTGCAAGTAGTCGTTGCCGCAGCGACCCACTTGGCAGCCGTCCACCGCGGGGTCCGGGTTCAAAACATTGCCGATGCCGAGCACGTGGGTGATGATCCCCTGCGCGTAGGCGGCTTGGATCGAGGCGATCGCCGCGTCTTGGCCGCACTGCGGATTGTTTGCCCAGCACGTGTCGGGGCTGCCGTCCGTGACCAGTAGAATGAACTTCGGGCCGTCCGGCATGGCCTTGAACGCGACCAAATCCGCCGCGGTCGCGTCGATCGCCGCGTGCGTGGGTGTTTCCCAGGCTTGGCTGTTGTACGTGGCTAAGATCCCGCCATACATCTTGTTGATGGCGTCGTAGTTGTTCAGCGCGTACGGCACTTTTTGTAAAATGGGGCACATGGCACCGGTACCAACGCCGGTGTAGCTCGTGAAGCCGAAGCGCGTGCTGGTCTGCAGTTGCTTGACGATACTCGTGCTCGGATCCATCAGCGCGTTGTAGAGCGGGGTCCAGAACGGCGCAGGTTGCTTGAACATGCTGCCGGAGGTGTCGACCAAAAGGTTCACCGTGGGCACGAGCTCGACCGTTGCCACGCTGAGCGTCGCGCACTCGCCAGCGTCGATGGAAGCGTCGGAACCAGCGTCCATCATCTCGTCCGGATTCACGATCAGCTCTGAGCCAGAGCCACCTTGGTGCACGGCCACCGGAGCACCTGAGCTACCACCAGTGCCTACGTTCGAAGCGCCGGCAGTGCCGACGGGGCGACTGCCCGAATTTGGCCCTGGCTTGTCTGCACTACAACCAAGCAGCCCACACGCCACACCCACGCCAAGCGACAAACCAAGAGACAAGCCACGCATCTACTCAGCGTAGCCTCTAGCTCGCTCGCCGGCAAAGCCCTCCGAGCAATCGATGGTGATATGCTAGCGCCGTGAACAAGCAGTGGCACGCCGCTCACGTCCTTGGGAAAGGTGCTTACCAGAGCGAACGCATCGCCTGGCATCGCGCACACCAAAAGCACTGCGCCTGTCGCCCGATCCCGAAGAGCTTGGAGGGACTCGTAAAAGCACGCCCCGCCGCGCAGGGCCGCCCCCCAGGGGCGAGCCCCCGCACGCGCAAAGCGCGCTAGCGGCGCGCTCCGTGGCTATCTACAGAGCGGTACTATTCCGGTGATACGGCTCGACAGGCGAGTCTGACCGGTGGGCGAGTCCCCAACCGGCAAATCACGGACAGGCGGCGAATTGCTTCGTGCCGTCGACGACCTTGTCGGCAGCCATGGTCACGGTGTCAGTGATCACGTGGTTGTAGATGTCGGTGAGCCGGAACTTGAGCGCGCCGACCCCAGCGCCCATGGTCAGCTCGTACATGTTGGAGGTCGAGCGAGTGAGCGCAGTCCACTTGCCCGTGACCTGGACTTCCACCTTGGCCAAGGGGTTCCGAGTGTTCATCGGCGTGACGGCCAAATAGTACTGCTGCACCGCTTTGTCGAAGTAGAACTTGATGTTGCCCGTGGGGGTACAGGGCACGAATTTCCAAGTGACGGACGGGTTGTTGTTGGCGCCTAGAGCGCTGTACGCGGCGCCATTGAGATCGATGTGGTGGCTGCCTTGCTTGCACCACTGCTCGTTGCCCTTGTACGGGCACTGGTCCGTGATCTGAACGGTGAGCTTTTTTTGGTTTTGCGAGTTCGTGATCTCGACGCACGAACCGCACACGCCGGCGTTGTTCCAGTCGTACTCGTTCATCGCGCCGTAGTACTGAGGCAGCGTGCTGGTCGGGTAGTGGCAGGCCACCATCGGCGTGGCCAGGTTGTAAGTGGTGATCTTGCCGCTGCGTTGCATGGTGTCCGGGCTGCACATCGGGGTCACGCACACGCCTGAGACGCACGCGCCGTCGGCGGCGCACTTGGTGGTGCAGTCGCCGCAGTGGTTCGGATCGTCTTGCGTTTCGACGCAGGCGCCCGAACACAGCGTTCCGTAGTTACACATGCAGCTCCCGTTGCTACAGGTCTGCTCGGCGCCGCACGTCACGCCCAAGCACGGGTCCGTCGCGCCCGCACTGCCGATCGCACCTCCGACCGAGCCGCCCGCCCCCGAAGTCGAACCGCCCGCGGAGACGCTCCCGCCGCTCGACACACTGCCGCCGCTGCCGCTCGACGCGATCGAGCCGCCCGCGCCGGCTGTTTGAGCCGGCGCGCCGCTCGAGTTCGTGGAACTCCCAGCGCTGTTCTTGGTAGGGTCGCTCGGCTCGCCGGAGCTACAGCCGGCCAAAGAGAGCAGGGGGCCTGCTGCGAAAAGGACTCGGGCACCTAGCTTCGACCAAGAATGAGTACGCATAGCTCGATCAGTAACTAGCACACCATGTAGGCAGGCCAGGCCGCGTGCGCGACCCGAAATTCAGCATTTAATTCAGCGAAGCCGCATTTTTTTGATGCTCATTGATATCGAAGCGACCGATCCAGCGCTGGCCGGCGCCGCTCACCGTTGGGCGGGACACCACGTCGGAGCGTTGTTGGGGCTGGCGTGGCTAGCAGCGCCCAATCACGCGCAGGCGCAGCAGCGCGAGCTGGCCGCCCCGGTCGAGGCAGTGATCGAGATCGAGCAAGCGCCTGGCTCGGAGGGATGTCCGGACAAAGAGGCTGTATTTCGGTCGATCAGACGCCTATTCCCGGAGCGCGAATTCCGCCAGAGCAGCACTGCTTCGGGCAGCGCGGCCACGGCACGTGTCAGCATTCGACCGCTGCCACCGGGTCATGAGGCCGTGCTGACGCTGCTGCCGCCGCGTCGTGGTCAGCGAGTGATTCGCGAGCAGGACGAAGCTTGTCGCGGGCTCGCCGACGCGCTGGCCTTGGCTTTCGTGATGCTGGTCGCGCCGCCCGACCCTCAGGCAGCGCCAGAATCCGCGCGCGATCGGGCGCAACCCGGCGCGCCCGCGGTGGCGAATCCGGCCGCCGCCGCCGCACCAGCGCCGAAGCCGGCTGAGCTCCCGAAGAGCGTGCGCGAGCCGGAGCGTGCGACGCCTTCAGCCGCTGCGGCGCGCTCGTATCGGGCCGGCGTTGGCGCGTCGTTGGTTGGTGGCGTCGGTGTGTTGAGCGAGCCAGCACTCGGCACAGCTGCTGAAATCGAGCTCTTCCACCGGCGAGGCTGGGGGCTTTCGCTGCAGGGCATGAGGCTCTGGTCCACACCGGCCGAGGCCGAAGGCGGCAGCGTCACGCTCACGCTCTGGGGCCTGCTCGTCGCTCCCTGTTACCGGCTGCGCCTGACTGCGGCTGCTGGCGTGGACGCCTGCTTGCGCTTCGGCGTTGGTTCTCAACACGCCGAGGTCCAAGGGTTTCTATCACCGGAGTCGGGCAACTACCCTTGGCTCGTGCTCGTGCCACAGCTCAGCTATCGGCAAGGGTTGCCAGGATTGAGCGAGCGACTCAGCGGGTTCGTGCGCGTCGGGCTGGTTGGCCAGCTGCGACCTCAGTCGTTCAGCGTGCGCTTGGCCGACGGTTCAGGCGAAAACGTTCAGATTGCCAGCGCCCCAAATTTTGGCGTAATGGCGGAGATTGGCCTGATCTTCGGTACGCGTCTTTTTTGAGACGTTTTTAGGCCGCCGGGTGATCGCTCCGAGCTCGAGCCTCCATTCAGCTGGGTGTTGCTTGGAATTCGAGGAACTCTACCGCGCGCATCATGATTTCGTGTGGCGAACACTGCGCCGCATGGGCGTCGGTGAGCGCGATGCCATGGATGCGAGCCAAAAAGTGTTTCTGATCGCGCACCGCCGGTTAGCAACGTTCGATGGGCGTTCGACCGTTAAGACTTGGCTTTGCGGCATCGCCCTTCGAGTGGCGTCCGATTACCGCCGCAGCGCAATGGTGAGACGCGAGGTCTTGGTCGCTGATACGCCGTGCGGCGCCAGTCGCGAGGCCGATCAGCTCAAGCAATTGGAAGAGCAAGAGCGGCTAGCGATACTGGATGAAGTTTTGTCGGAAATGCCGATCGAGCAGCGCGCCGTCTTCGTGCTCTTCGAGCTCGAGGAAATGTCGGGCGAGGAGATCGCGGCGTTGCTGGCCGTGCCGGAAGGAACCGTGCGTTCGCGTTTGCGTCTGGCTCGTCGCGCTTTCACGAAGAGCGTGAGCTTGCGCCAGAGCCAATCCGTTCGCTTTGCTGCGGGGGGCGAATCATGACGAATACCAAGCGTTGGCTGGATGAGCTTCCACTAGGCTCGAGCGAGCGGGAGCTGCTGCTGGTCGGCAAATCCGCGCGGCCCGCTCCCGGCGCGCTCGACGCGAATTGGCGGGCACTCAGCGTGGCTTTGGGCACGACCGCCGTCAGCGGCGGGGCCACGAGCAGCATCGTGGCCAAATCGGTTTCGGCCAAGGTCGGCACTTCGATCGCGCTCGGCAAGACGACCAGTGCTGGGCTCGTGGTCGTTGCCGCGAAGTCACTCGTGGTCGGCGCGGTGCTTGGTTTGGCCGTGATGGGCGCGGGCGCCGTCGCTGAACGCTTGATTCAACGCGATGAACGGCCCGCAGCGGTCGTCAAACCCAGCCAAGTGCCTCTCGCCCCTCGCCCCTCGCCCACATCGTTACAAGCTCCGCTCGCGGCGACCGCGCCGGACGCGATCCCCGCCGCCCCAGTCGGCTCAGTGCTGGGCGCCCTGCCCGGTTTACCCACGCCGCGTGAACGATTGACCGCGAGCAGCGCGGGGCCGAATCAGGGCAACGCACCGCCACTCGCGGCGGCCGCAGACAAGACGGCTTCACTCGCGCAGCAAGCGCGTGAGCTCGCGGAGCTCAAGCGGCTGATCGATCACGGAGCAACGGCTGAGGCGCTGCGTCGCCTGGACACGAATTTCAGGGTCGGCGCCGGCTCCGCCCTCGCCGAAGAGCGCGATGCCCTGTACGTTCAAGCGCTCGACCGAGCGCAGCGTCGCGCGGAAGCACGGCTTTTTGCCCAGCAATTTCTGATTCGTTACCCACACAGCCCTTATTTCGAAAGCATGCGTCGATTGCTAGTTAAAGAGTGATCGCAACCAGACCCAAGCTCCATTCACCGACTCCGAGATTGTTGCGCTGAACCAACGGAAGGGAAATGTCCGAGCCGAAAAACGGGCCACGCCGCGGGCAAGCGTGGATGCTTCTGTTGGTCGCAACCGGCTTCGGTTGCGCACCGACGGACAACGTGATCGGCATGAAAGGCGGAGGAGTGGCCGCGGGCGGTGGCGTGCCGTTCGCGGGCGGCGGGAGCGCAACAACGGGCGGAGGAATGGGGAACAGCCAGGGCGGCACGGCTGGCTCGGTGCCGTCCGGATTGTCCGGAGCTGGCGGTAACGGCGGTTCGCTTTCGGCGACCGCGGGCACCGCCGGCTCCGGGGGTCCGTCTGCGGGCAGCGCTGGGCTCGCCTCGCCCGACGGCAGCGAGCTCAATTTCTCGACTGCCGCCTATCCAACCGGCGATGGGCCACGGTCACTGGCTGTCGGCGATCTAAACGCCGATGGCAAGCTCGACATCGTGGTGGCAAACGAGAGAGAGAGCAGCGTCAGCGTCTTGCTGGGCAGGGGCAACGGCACCTTCGAGGCCAAGGTGGATCACGCCGTAACGGATTGGGCCAGGTGCGTGGCTCTCGGCGACTTGAATTCTGATCGGGTGCTCGACATCGCTCTGACCAGCGTCAATTCCAATACGGTGAAGGTCCTGCTCGGCGAAGGCGATGGCTCTTTCGGACCGCCAGCGGAAGTTCCAGGCACCAAAGACATGTCTTCAGTGGTGCTCGGAGACGTGAACAACGACGGCAAGTTGGATATGGCCACCTCGCCGGGCAAGACCGGTTCAGCGGCGGTCTACTTGGGCGATGGCGAAGGCAACTTCGCGGACGCCAAGTACTTCGCCAACGCTGGCTTCAGCTACTGGGTTGCGCTGGCAGACGTCAATGGCGACGGCCAGCTCGACCTGGCAAAGGTCAACGCCGATACGTCCACGGTCACCCTCTTGCTCGGAACCGGCGACGGCTCGTTCACGTTCAGCAAGGACTATGCGACCGGCCAGTATCCCCTCTTCGTCACCTTCGGCGACCTGAACGGCGACGGTGAACTCGATCTAGTCACTTCCGACGGCAACGCGAACGAGGTCGGCGTATCCCTCGGCACCGGGAACGGTGAGTTCGCCGCGCGGGCCGGCTACGCGGCGGGGAGATATCCGACCCATGTGTCACTCGCAGACCTGAACGGCGACCAGCACCTGGACATGATCGTGGTCAACACGTTCGTTGGCACGGTGAGCGTGCGCCAAGGAGTGGGCGATGGGACGTTCGCCGCCAACGTGGATTACCCGACCTACGAGGATCCCGACGGCTTGTACCCCGAGGGCGCGTTCCCACAAATGGCCGCAGTCGGCGATTTCAACGCGGACGGCATTCCGGATTTCGCCGTGCTCAACTCGGTCACGGATAGCGTGAGCATCTTTCTCGGAGTGCACACGAAGTGATTGAGTGGCGGATCCCGTCCTGCCACTCAATCGACGCCGCGCACGAATTGCTGACGAATAAGTGATCGCAGGCAGTGCCTCGTTCCATTTAACCGGCGCGGGAGATGGTTCGCACTCAACCAGCGCGCGCCGCGGCGCCACAGAGGGTCGACTCGATGGCAGAAGCAAACGTACGTCGCATTCCGGGGCTGCTCTTCGGGCCCGTGGTCTTCGCCACTGCACTCGCAAGTTGTTCGACTGATTCGAGTTCCGGCGGCACGGCAGGCAGTCCATCGGCGAGCGGCGCGATGGGCGTTGCAGGAAGCACGGGGCAAGCCGGCAGCAGCGCGTTGGGCGGAGCCAACACCGCGGGCGGCAGCGGCGGCGCCAGCGCCGGGGTCGCGGGCGCGACAACGGCGGGTAGCGGCGGAAGTGCGACCGGCGGCAGCGCGGGCGCGACAACCGGCGGGAACGGCACTGGCGGAAGTGCGGGCGCCGTAAGCGCGGGCGCAGGCGGAGCAGGCCCGACCGGCGTGGCGGTGAAGCTCGACGGGGTGAAGCAGGAGATGGCGGGCTTCGGGATCAACAACACCTGGGCGACCAAAATGACGGCCGCCGACGCCGATGCGATGTTCAACACGACGGGCAACGGGATCGGCCTGTCCATCTTGCGCATTGGTATGGGCTCGAGCGGCGGCTACATGAGCGACAACATCGCCGACGATGTCGTGCTGGCCAAGGCTCGCGGCGTGAAGACGATCATCGGCTCATGCTGGAGCCCGCCCGGCGATTGGAAGACTGGTCAGAACGGCGCCGGTGACCCACCGAACCCAGAGAACGGCGGCGGACACGTGCTGCCTAGCCGTTATGAGGAGTGGGCAACGAGGATCACCAAGTTTGCGAAAGACAACGGGCTGTACGCCATGTCGATCGGCAACGAGCCGGATTTTGCCTCCTGCGGCTTCACCGAGCCGTGCAATGGCAATTACCCGACGACGCTCTACACGGCCGAAGAGATGGTGGCCTTCGTCAAAGTGGCCGGACCGAAGCTGCAAGCAGCGGGCATCAAAGTCATCGCGCCCGAAGCATCGGAGTGGATCCACAACTGGTCCAACACGTCCGCGACCGGTTCAGAGCCGGGCAAGAAAAACAGCACCGATCCGCTGAAATGCGGCTTCCCCGCCACGATGTGCGCCGATGGCAAGGGCTACGACTACGGGCACGCCCTGTTCAAGGACAAGGTTGCCTGGGCCGCGTTCGACATCATGGGCGTGCACCAATACGACACCCAAGTGGCAGAGCCGTGGCCGGCCGATGTTCCCGCCTGGAAACCGGTTTGGCAAACGGAGATGTCCGGAGTGAAGCATTGGCCGGAACAGGGGCCGAGCAGGGACATCGACAACGGCATCGCGGTCGCAGGTTGGATCCACAACGCGGTCACGGTCGGCGAAGCGTCGGCTTGGCTTTGGTGGTGGTGGAACGCGTACAACACCGACGACAACGAAGGCTTGCGGCTCGGCAAGACCGGATCGACCGATACCAAACGCCGTTACACGCTGGGCAATTACAGCAAATTCATTCGTCCCGGTTATACGCGCGTCGAGCTCACGGGCAGCGTGCCCACCGACGTTTTGCTCTCCGCCTACAAAGGCCCAGACGGCACGGTCGTCGTCGTCGCGATCCACAAAGGCAGCGCCGCGACCAACGTGCCGATCGCCATTTCCGGCGGGACCGCGCCAACCCAGCTCACGCCCTGGGTGACATCAGCGACCGAGAATCTGAAGGCCGGCGCCGCGATCCCGGTCACCAGCGGCAGCTTCATGGCCGCGCTCGGGAGCAAGACCGTCACCACGTTCGTCGGCAAATAGCCGCGAGCGCTCGCACCCATTCAACGAGGTATTCGACCATGACTCGACTCCACTCGACTTCCACTTTCAGCTTCGTCTCAATCACGAGCTTAGGACTCGTGCTCAACGTGCTCGCTTGCGACGCTACCAGCAGCTCCGGCACGCCCGGGAGCACCGCTGGAGCTGGCCCAGTCGCTGGCGGACCGAGTGCTAGCGCTGGCGCTACCGGAAACTCCGCAGGCGGCCCTGGCTCGACCGCGGGCAGCGGCAACAGCACGGCCGGCAGCACGGCCAGCGCCGGCGCCCCGAACGGCGCAGGCGGCGTGCTCGGCGCGGCCGGCTCGAATGCCGGCGGCGCAGCAGGCATTCCAGCCGCCGCCGGCAGCGGCGGAGGACCCGTGTCGCCCCCGCTCCCGCCGCTCGTCACCTCTGCGCCCGGTGCCTACTGGAAGATCGACAGCGCGCTCGCGGACTCCACCGCCGCCGCGACCGTCACCGTCAACGACGCGGCGCCCGCGCAAAAGTGGGAGGGCTTCGGCGCGACGTTCAACGAGCTGGGCTGGAGCTTTCTCAGCACGTCGGAGCTGCAAAATGAAGCGCTGAAATTGCTCTTCAGCGCCGGCGACGGCGCCGCCTTCGCTTGGGGACGGATCCCGATCGGCGCGAGCGACTACGGCATGAGCCGCTACACCCTGGATGACACAGGGACCGACGTCACCCCCGACAGCACGGAGTCCAATCGTCCCCCGGTGGACACGGCGCTCGCCAAGTTCTCCCTCGCTCGCGATGGCGAGAAGCTGATCCCGTTCATCAAGGCCGCAAAGACGGTCAAGCCGGACCTGCGCTTCTGGGCCAGCCCGTGGACACCTCCGGTGTGGATGAAGACTGGCTACAAGAAGAACAGCGGCGCCAACAAGAACGAGACCGCCAAGAAGCCGTCGTATTTCGACGGCGGCAACATGAAGAGCGACGAAGCGATCCTGAAGGCATACGCCGAGTACTTCAAGAAATTCGTCCAAGGCTACAAAGAACAGGGCATCAACGTCGAGCTCGTGTCCCCGCAAAACGAACCTGGGTACGACCAAAACTACCCGTCGTGTTTGTGGGATGGCGCCACCTATACGACCTTCATCGGCAAGCACCTGGGGCCGGCCATGATGCCGCTCGGTGTCAAGGTCATGCTGGGCACGCTGTCGAACGCCGAAACGGACTTCAACGTCGCTTCAGCCGCGCTGGCGGATAGCACCGCGAAGAGCTTCCTGAGCATGATTGGTGCGCAATGGAACACGTTGGACGCAGCCAAGCTCTCCGCTCTGAATTCCACACTGCCGATCTGGGCGACCGAGCACAAAGCCGGCAACTACCCGTGGAATCCCGAGGGTTATCCCAAATACGTGGAGCCCGCGCCGAACGATCAGGCCTACGGCGTCGAGAGCTGGGGCTACATTCGAGACGCGATCACCAAGATCAAGGTCACCTCCTACAATGCCTGGAACATGGTCCTCGACAAGGGCGGCTATGGGATCGATACGACTCGCTCGTGGGCGCAAGACACGCTCCTGATGGTCGATGGCGGAAAGATCAATAAGACGCCGGTCTACTATGTGTTCCGTCATCTCTCACAGTACGTGACTCCAGGCGCCATGGTCGTTGGCACGTCTGGCGGCGATGCGGTCGCGTTCAAGAACCCGGACGGCAGCCTCATTGCAGTCATGTTCAACAGCGGCGCGGCCAACGCCAACTACGTCGTCGCCTTCGGCGCCAAGAAGTTCCAATTCGCCATGCCCAGCAACGGCTGGGCGACCGTGAAGTACAAGCCGTAGCGGCGGCGCCGTCACTGCGCCGTCATTGTCCTTGCTTCGAGGGGCTTGGGGGGGCGAGCGGGGGTTCGAGCAGCAGCTCACTCAGGGGCAAGGTGCGCGCGGAGCGCGTTCGGCACTGAGCGTCGGTGAGCACGCTCGCACTCGGGTGAGGCTCCGGCGCGCGACTGGGGCGTATTGAACCCCAAAACCCCAAGTATCGAGAAACGACGCCTCGAATGCGCTCACCGACACGGCTCGCGAATGTGCGCAAGGGCACACAAAACTCCTACCTAGCCCGCTGGCTCGACACCCCAGCAATAACCCGCGACACGAGACATCGAGTCGGCTACACGAGGTATCGAGTCTGCGACATGCGACCACGAACCCGCACTGAAATGCTATCGGACTCACGAAATTAGACCACTGAAGGGTGAAGTCCGGGTACTGCTAAAGCATGCGCCAATACTCGAGTTGGTCCGTGCTGGGGATTGTCTTGCTCGGCTGTGGAGTTCAGAGTCCAGAGACCAGTGAAGAGCTGACCGCGACGCAAAGTCAGGCGTTGCAATGCCGCCGCGGCCACGGCCACGGTCACGACAACGATCATGACGACGACCGCGACCGGCCCAAGCCCTGCTCGTTGAAGCGCGATCCGGCGTTCGCCTTGCCCATCGCCGCGTGCGAAGCGGGGCTCCTCGTGGGCACAGCGGTGAACGAAGGCGCGCTCGTCAGCGACCCCGGGTACGCCACGCTGCTGCGCAAAGAGTTCAGCTACGTGACCCCAGAGAATTCGATGAAATGGGGTTCGCTGCAGCCCGTCGACGACAAGCACTGGGACTTCACCCAAGCCGATCGCGTCGTGGCTGCAGCCAAAGCGGCGCGCCAGTCGATCAAGGGGCACGCATTGGTCTGGCACAACCAATTACCGAGCTTCGTCACGGACGCGCTCTCGAAGAAGGAGCTCGAGCGCGCGATCGAGCGCCACATCGACAAAGTGGTCGGGCGCTATCGCGGTGAGTTGCGCGCCTGGGACGTGGTGAACGAGGCGATCGCCGACGACGGCACGCTGCGCGACTCGGTCTTCTCGCGCAAATTGGGCAAAGATTTCATCGCGGATGCGTTCGAGCGCGCGCACGACGCGGACCCCAAGGCAGACCTATTTTACAACGATTACGGCATCGAGATCGCGAACGCGAAGTCCGACGCGGTCTACGAGCTCGTGCGCCAACTCAAGAAGAAGCGCGTCCCGATCGACGGCGTCGGCTTCCAGATGCACATCGACGCGCGCTTCCCGCCGACCGAGGCGGAGCTCCGCGCCAACTTCAAGCGCTTCGACGATCTCGGGCTTTCGATCAACGTGAGCGAGCTGGACGTGCAGGTGCGGAACGTGATCGGCACGCGCGCCGACAAGCTCGCCCTACAAAAGCAGATCTACCAGCGCGTGATCGCGGCCTGCGTCAAAACCGACGGCTGCGAAGCCGTCACCACCTGGGGCTTCACCGACAAATACTCGTGGATCGACTCGACCTTCGGCGCAGATGACCCGCTCCAGCTGGACGAGGCGCTGGCGCGAAAGCCCGCCTACTACGCGATGGTCGACGGCTTCATCGGCCTGGCAGCGGATGCCGAAGGCGTGGCGCCGAACCTGATCGGCAATGGCAGCTTCGAGGCGGGCACGGACAGCTGGTTCGGCTTCGGCATCCCCAGTGTCACGCTCGAGTCTCGCGAGCACACGGGTCAGCGCGCGGGGCTGGCCACCGGGCGCACCGACACTTGGCAAGGCCCGGCCATCGACGTCAGCGCACTCGTGCAGCCGGGCTGGGTGTACGACGCTTCGGCGTTCGTCTCGATCCGCGGCGCAACCACGGACGCGGTGCGCCTATCGGCCAAAATCACCTGCCAAGGCGCGGCCGATACGTTCAGCACGCTGGCAACCGGCACCGCCAACAAGCACTCGTACCTCCCGTTGGCAGGCGCGCTCAGCGTGCCGCTGTGTGCTCAGCCGCAGGTCGTCCTGTACGTCGAAGGTCCGGCTGCAGGCGTGTCGATTCTGGTCGACGACGTTGCGCTGCGCGGACGCTCGGAGCCACTCGGACCGAACTTGGTCGCAAACGGTGACTTCGAGGCCGGGATTGCCGGTTGGATCGCCTGGGCGGGCACGATTGCCCCGAGCAGCGTCGCGCGTAGCGGCAATGGCAGCGTGCAAGTGAGTAACCGCACCGCCACTTGGCAAGGGCCGGTGTACAACCTCTTGCCGAGCGTGACGCCGGGCGCAAGCTACAAGATCGGTGGCCACGCGCGAGTCAGCGGAGCCGCCAGCGCGCCGGTCGATATCGTCGTGCTCTCGACCTGCAACGGCACGGACAACTTCACGCAGGTGGCAACGGGCACCGCCAACGATCAGGGCTTCGTCGCCATGAGCGGCAGCTACCAGGTTCCGGCGTGCAGCAACCTCACTCAGCTCGTGCTGTACGTGGAAGGGCCCGCCGCTGGCGTCACGCTCCTCGCCGACGACATAACGGTTCAGCAACGGCTCTCGATTCCGGTCGTACCGATCCCGCCTCCGCCCGCTGAACGGAACATTTTGGCCAACGGCGGCTTCGAGCTCGGCGCGAGCGGCTGGTTCGGCTTCGGTGCTTCCGTCGCGCTGACCACTGCGTCGGTTCACGGCGGCGCGGCTGCGGGCATCGCCAGCGGGCGCACCGACACCTGGCAAGGCCCGGCCTACAATGCGCCCGCCGGTCAAGGCAGCTACAACGTGAGCGTCTACGCGCAGCAGAACTCGGGCAGCGCGCTCACGCTCGCGCTCTCGGCGAAGCTCACCTGTGGCGGCGCTGATTCGTTCGCGACGATCGGCTCGGCCAGCGCCGGCTCGGGCGTTTGGACCAAGCTCTCGGGCACCCTCTCGATTCCGGCAGGCTGCTCAGCGACGGTCGTGTATGTCCAGCAATTCGGCGGCACGGTCTTCCCGGACTTGTACGTCGACGATCTGCTGGCAACGCCGGTCAGCGTCGTGAACTTGTCGGGCAATCCGGGCTTCGAGAGCGGCACCGCGGGCTGGGGCTCGTTCGGTGCGGCGATCTCGCAAACGAGCGCCTTCGTGCGCAGTGGTTCATTCGCGGGCGTGGCCAGCGGCCGCACCGCAGACTGGCAAGGGATCTCCTTTTCCTATCCCGCGGGCGCCGGAAAATACTCCGCGTCGCTGTACGCGCTGCAAAACTCGGGCGCGGACTTCCCGTTCATGCTTTCGGTGAAGCTCAGCTGCGGCGGTGTGGATAGCTTCCCCACGGTCGCCACCGTGACCGGCGGGACAGGTACCTGGGTCCAATTGGCCGGCACCTTCACGGTACCGAGCGGTTGCAGCGCCGCAGATCTCTACCTGCACCAGAATGGCGCCTCGCTGTTCCCCGACCTGTACGTCGACGATCTGGTCGCTTTGCCCGTGCCGTGAGGCGAAAAAGCCCGTCCCGCGTACGACCTGTAACTCGGTGGTCGGCGGCTTACTTACACCGTCAGCGCTCGAGTCGCTTCGAGCGCTGAAGTCCGCCCAGCTGTGGACGTAATCAATGCTAAGGTAATCGGATAGTGGAGCTCAACTCGCAACTCGTGGTCCCCGCGTTGACTGGCTTTGCTGCGTTCTTGCTCGCCTGGGTGGCGTTTGGCAAAGGGCGCTCGAAGGCGCCCGCGGCCGTCACGCCGGCAAGCTCCTCCGCCGATGAAAGGGAGACGAAGCCGCCGCCCGCGCCTGCTTCGAAGTCCAAGCCTGCGACCAGCACATCGTCTAAGCCAGCCGCGGCGTCCAAGTCCGCAGCGGCGGGGCCGTCCAAACCCGCAGCCGCCACCGAAGCCAAGCCGGCCGCAGCGGCATCGGCCAAACCCGCAGCCGCCGCCGAGGCGAAGCCCGCGGCCTCCAAAGCCGAGCGCCCCGCGGCCAGGGCAATCGTCTGGGAGTCCCTGCCCACCGAACTCATCGACGACGACATCACCGTGGTGCACGCCATCCCGGTCTTCGATGCTTCGGCCGATATTTCGATCGAAGCGGCCTCCGTCTCGATCGAGAGCGAATCCGAAGAAGACAGAGTTTCGCGCATCGAGCTCAGCTACGAAGAAGACGCCGACGCCGAGGAAGTCACCGCCGCGTCCGCACGGATCTTGATCCACGCAGCCGGCGATAGTGATCAAGGTCGCGTCCGCAAGCGGAACGAGGACAGCATGTTGGTCATGCCCGAGCGTTCTCTGTTCGCGGTCGCGGACGGCATGGGCGGGCATCGCGGCGGCGCCGTCGCCAGCAGCCTGGCCATCGACGCCCTGCAAGACGCCTTCGATCGCCAGGCGTTCGATGGTCGCGTGCAGTCGAGCGGGGATGTCCCGCGGCGCGCGCGCGAACTAGCCGCGGCCGTGCACATGACGAACGAATGCGTCCGCTCGATGGCGTTCGCCGATCGCGAGCTCTCCGACATGGGCACCACGCTGGTCGCCGCCCGCTTCTCGCCGAACAAACAGCGCCTGTACGTCGGACACGTGGGTGATAGCCGGTGCTACCGCCTGCGCCAGGGCAAGCTGCGCCAGCTCACGACCGACCACACCATGGCTTCCCTGGGCGTGACGGGCCCGAGCGCCAACCACCTGTATCAAGCAATTGGCGTCAGCCCCGGCCTGGCGATCGATCTGATCGTCGACAAGCCCCAAGACGATGACGTGTACGTGCTCTGCTCAGACGGCCTGTCCAAGATGGTCAGCGACGATCAGCTGCGCGACGTGCTGCTCGAGCACGAAGATCTGGAGAGCGCGCTCTACACCCTGATCGAAGCCGCCAACGATCACGGCGGCAACGACAACGTGACCGTGATCATCGTCAAAGTGCTCGCCCGCACCTCGAAGAAGGCAATGGAATCCATTGCCCAACAAGCAGCGAGCAGCTGAGCGCGCGGTGACGGCAGTTCGCGCGCCCTTTCCGTAACCGCGAACGAGGACGGCCCCGACGTCTTGCGACGTAGGGCCGTTCGCTGCGCCGAAGGCGCACGGTTCGCGCTCCCTTAAGCCAACACCAGCGGCAGCACCGTATCCTTCGTGTAGCGCCAGATCAGCGACGAGTCGTGGCTTTGGAAGGCGGCTCCGCTGTAGTAGGTGCGGTTCCGGCCCTGCAGATTGTTCAGCGCGCCGTAGAAGCCTTGAGCAATCTCGTCACCGCGCACGTTCAGCTCGAACGGCGTGTGGCCCTTGAAGGTCACGATGTCGAGCACGCGCGGGCGGCTCGGGAAGTAGACCGGATCGCTCAAGCGGCGAATTTGGCTGACGATCGTGGACTTTACGTCGAACTCACTGAGCGGCACGGTGCTGCCGAACTTCACGTTCCAGAGCCCGGGCACGAGCGTTGGGTTGATGCCATACAGGCCGGGCAGCTGCGGCAGGTTGTACGGCGTGTGCGCGTTGCTGTTCGTGACCGACAGACCCGCGGGCACGCCTTCTAGCTTCAAGAGCCCGGTGTAGTAGTAGTTCGAGTCGAAGCGGCGCAAGAGCGACTCTTCGCTGCGATCCAGATCGAAGCCGCACAGGTTGTCGAGCGTGGGCGGGGCCGTGACCACGAGCTTCTTGGCTTTGACGATGTAACGCCCGCGCGGCGTATCGACGTGCACGGTCACGCCGTGCTTGTCGCGCTCGACGCGCAAGACGTCGGCACCGAACACGACGTCATCCCCCAACACGGCAGTGGCGTTCTCGTACAGCGTGCTGTTGCCCGTGGGGCAAGCCATGAAGCCGCCGTTGAGGCCGAAGATCGAGCTTACCACTTGCGAGCTGAACACCTTCAACAGGTAGGCCGTGGGCATGTTGAGGATATCGCCCGTCCCCTGCCCGAACTGAAAGGCAGTGCGAACCATCGCGCCGAAGCCGTATTTGGCCACGAAATCGCGAAACTTGATGGTCAGATCGAGGGGCACGGGATTGGGCAGATCGAAGCTCGAATCCAGATCGAAATAGGTCGCCTTGAGCTGCTGTAGATAGCCGTAGTACCCCTGCAGCGCAGCGCCGGTCTCGGCGGCTGTCGGCTCGGTGAAGTTCTGCTGCTGCCCGGTCCGGAAATCGAAGTTCACGTTCGAGCTCGCGAACGCGCCGGTCGGCAGCGGGATGATCGGCGTGCCCAAGCGCGCGAAGTAGTTGGTCACCACCGGCAGGTTGTGAAACACGACCACGCCGATATCCGTCGGAACGCCCGTCGCCGGATCGATATGAGTTTCGGTGTGACCGCCGAGGCGCTGCTTCTGCTCGAGCACGACCACGCTCCGCCCCGCATCCTTCACGCCGATCGCGGTGAAGGTGCCCGATGAGCCGCCACCAATCACGCACACGTCGCGCTCGATGGTCCTAGTCCTGGCGAAGGCAGTGCGCGAGGAGAGCCCCGATGCCGCGAAACCGGCAGCCGAGTAAGACAAAAGCTTCAGCAGATTTCTTCGGCGAAGACGCATCATGGTTTGGACTCCGTTCGTTGAGTGCGTGCAAGAGGACCACTCCCCCAGCGGCCTCACGAGCTTATCAACCCATCAGGCAGACGATAAGCTGTACCGATCGACAGGTAATCAAAACGTCCCTATTCCCCCCAATGAGCGCGTATTGCTGGCCAAAAACTGGCGATTATCGCCACCTCGCAGCGACTACACCCAATGGCATTGTCCCACATCATAGTTCGAACCAGAACAATGACCATTGTTGGGCGAGCCCGAGCTTCGTTAACGTTCGGCTGGCTCGGCGCTGTATCCAAAGGAGGGAAACCAGATGCGAACGCTACGCCTCACGACGAAGGGCAGCGATGTCAGACTTTGGCAAGCGTTCTTGCAGAGTCTCGAGCTGTACCAGGGCACGCTCGACGGAGACTTCGGTAAAGTCACGTTCGAAGCCACCAAGGCCTTCCAACGTGCTCATTCGCTGGACGCAGATGGCGTGGTTGGCAACCGCACGTTGGGGCTGGCCATGCAGCTCGGCCTCGAGCTGGTGCCGGATGAC
>Ga0247760_1000624_pt1 | contig 37556 bp, 23 predicted proteins | sample UWRJL171409R4_FD_179936 | JGI IMG/M metagenome (GOLD analysis project Ga0247760, IMG submission 179936) | Plant litter microbial communities from Arlington Agricultural Research Station in Wisconsin, United States - UWRJ-L171-409R-4 | ecosystem: Environmental > Terrestrial > Plant litter >... | reverse complement strand
CGGTGGCGGTCCGCAATCGGTGACCGAGACGGCTCGAAATCAGCTCGGGCTCGGCGCGCTCGCGCTGTCGGCTCGAGCGCTGCCACCACTAAAGGCTTGCACAGGCGCGCGCCAAGCACGAAAGTCGACCATCGAATGATTGTTTCACGTGCTCCGGTACGCTTCTCACTCGGCGGTGGCGGCACCGATCTGCCCAGCTACTCTTCGCTGCACGGCGGGTTCTTGGTTGCCGCCGCGATCGACAAATACATCTACGTCAGCGCCAACCGCCGTTTCTACGACAGCATCCGTCTGGCCTACTCCAAGACGGAGACCGTAGACTCGGTCGATCAGATCGATCATCGCATCTTCCGCGAAGCGCTGCGCTTTTCCGGCATTGCTCAGGGCATCGAGCTGTCCAGCACCGCTGATTGTCCGCCAAACTCGGGGCTGGGTTCGTCCAGCACGTTCACCGTCGCGCTCTTGAACGCGCTTCACACGTACAAGCACGAGTACGTGTCCAGCCAGCAGTTGGCCGAAGAGGCGTGCAAGATCGAGATCGACGTGCTGAAACAGCCGATCGGCAAGCAGGACCAGTACATCGCGGCCTACGGCGGCGTCACTGCCTTCACCTTCAACACCGACGGCAGCGTCGATGTCGAACGGGTACCGACCCGACCCGAAGTGCTGGCCGAGCTCGAGTCCAACCTGCTCATCTTCTATTCCGGCGTCGAGCGGGAGGCGGCTTCGGTTTTGTCCAAGCAGGGACAGAACATCCAAGCGAATACGGACAGCGCGGTCGAGCGCATGCACCGGATCAAGGAGCTCGGCTACGAGACCCGCCGCATCCTCATCCGCGGCAATATCGACAGCTACGGTGAGCTCTTGCACGAGCATTGGACCAACAAGCGGAAGCTTGCATCCAACATGTCCGACTCGACGATTGACGAACACTACGAGGCGGCGCGAGCGGCGGGTGCCATCGGCGGCAAGCTGATGGGCGCCGGGGGCGGCGGTTTCTTCATGTTCTACACCGCTCCGGCCGACCGGCGACGCGTGTACGCCGCGATGATCCTACGCGGCCTACGCCCGCTGCCGTTTCGCTTCGATACCGGCGGCGCGCGCATCGTCGCAAACCTGCGCCAGCTGTGAGCTGGCGCGGCCAAGCGCGAGTCTCAAGGCAGCAAGCGTACGCGCGACAAGTGCAGGAAGTTACGGCGTCCGACGTATAGCTTCACCCAACGAGCTTGTTCGGTGGGAAAGCTCTCACGCCAAGTGCTGAATTCTTCTTTGCGGGTCGCGACCGTCTTCCATTGTTTCTGATCCGAGCTGACTTGCACGATCAGAGGCAAGGCTCGATCGGAGCAACAGTCGCGACGATTCTCGACCACGATGGTGGAGAGCGATTGGACGCGGTGCAGATCGAACACGATCGACGGGTGGCGTTCCTGCTCGGTACAGAAGAAGAAGTTGGGACACTCGGCGCACGATTGCTCGGGTGACTTGCACGAGCACTCTGGGCCACTAGAGCTCGCCTCCCAAGACGCCGAGGTCGCCAAGTCCAGAGTCAGGTCAGAATGTTTCCGCAGCGCGTTGCTGCCCACCAGGCCGAGCCCAACCAGCACCGCGACGGCCACCAGCAGCAGCTGAACGCGGTTCACCCAAGCTCGCTCCTGCGCTCGCTGAGGAGCGGACAGCGGCTCGATCAAGCGCTCGGCAAACGCATGCAGGCGCTCGGCGGCCGCAGCTTGGGCTGCCTCGTCGAGTTCCGCGAAGTCGGCGAAGGAGTGGCCCAGGAGTTCGGCGCGCAGGCGCTCCGCTTGCCCGGCACCTTCGGCCGCGTGGTCGAGCAGCTCGGGCGCGGTCTCCGCCCAAAGCTTCGCCAGCGTGCTCGAATCATGCGCGAGAGCGCTCGATTCGGCGGAACTCGCAGCGTCCGTGGCGGCGCGCTCGCGCAGAGCCAAGAGCGCCCAGTAGATGGCTTCACGCGAGAGCTCACACGCTACCGCGTCAGCCCCGGGAAAGGGCAACGGGTCGCTCGGACGGAAGCTGCGTTCGGCAAGCAAGTTTGCCAATTGCGCGCGGCCAACGAGCACGGAGCACCGGGCGGAGAGCAGCGGAAGCTGAGCGTCGTGCGCAGCGCCGCGCGTGCCCGAGCGCAGCCGACGGAGAGCAGCTTGGAAGCGGCTCGCCAAGCTACGCCACCCCTGACAGTCCGCCGCCACTCGTGCTCCGGGTCGCCATGCTGCCGTGCGCCCGCTCGATCTCCACCTTGCTTTCCAAGATTTCTCGGCTAGACGCTAGTCTACGGTCATCAATGGATCAAGGGTCGGGTCCCGTCAGTCACTCGCGAGGGCGGGTCGGTTTCTGGGCAGCGTTGGTGGCGCCGCCCGGCGGGCGGCTCGAGGCGAGCATTCGCCATCTGAAGTCGCGGCTGTGGCTCCTGCTCGTGCTCGCGCTCGTGTGTTCGGTCTACGTGTACTTCGTTTCCGCAGGCGGCCGCCGCCATTGGCCGGTATACGGCAACTATCTCGACCTGCAGGCGGACGCATTTCGCTCGGGTCATTTGTACTTGCCGCTGGAGCCTGCGCCGGAGCTGCTGCGCGCAGCCAATCCGCGTGACCGCGTGCACATCCGCCACTGGGCGCTCGATCTCAGCTACTATCGCGGTAGATACTATTGCTATTGGGGCCCAACCCCGGCCATTTTTCAAGCGCTGGCCAAGACGCTGCTCGGAATCAAGCGCAGTATCGGTGACCAGTACATTGGCCTGCTCTCTGCGTGTCTGCTCAGCTTGTCCGGCGCGCTGATCATCGAGCGCATGTGGCGGCGCTTGTTCGGGGCCGTCCCGCTCGCGGTGCTCGCTTTCGGCGTCTTAGCGTTCGCGTTCGCGAACCCAATGCTGCACAACGTGTCGACCGCGGGCACCTACCAATCGGCAATTCTGTGCGGGCAGGCCTGGCTCGTTTCGGGTGTGGTGTTCGCTTTCGATGCGGTCTGGTACGCAGGGACGAGCGCTGCGCATCGCCAGCGTCAGTTGCTCGCGGGGCTGTGCTGGGGCTTGGCGCTCGCGTCGCGCGTCACCGTTTTGCCGACCATCGCCGTCTTGATCGGCGTCACCGCGCTGGCTGAAGGTTGGGTAGACGAGCGCCGTTGGTTCAAATCATTCCTCAACGCACTGTACTTGGGCGCCCCGGTGGCAATCGTTGGCGCCAGCCTGCTCGTCTACAACAAGCTGAGGTTCGACGATCCACTGCAGTTCGGGCTCAACTTGCAGCTCTCGGGTTACCCGCCGATGCGCTTCGAGCGTCAGTTCTGGCTGCCGAATCTGTACAGCTTCACGCTCCGCCCGTTCGTGGAGTCGTGCAAATTCCCGTACCTTTTTCAAAGGTGGCGGCTCGATCCGGCGGATGTTTTGCCGAAGGGCCTCGCGGTACCGGCGGGCTACAACACCGATGAACCAGTCGTCGGCTGGCTGCGCGCCGTGCCGCTCACTTGGCTGCTCGGCCTTGCTTTTCTGTTCGTGCCGCGCCCGGGCGCTTTGTGGCTTCGCCACCGCCGCGTGTACTTGTGGTGCCTGGCCTCGTTCTGCGCGATGGCGACCCTGAGTAGCGTGATGGCCGTGGGCTCATACGCCGTAACCATGCGCTATCTGAGCGACCTGACGCCCGGGCTCGTGTTGCTCGCGCTGCTCGGCGCGTTCGCGCTCCGGGCCCATCGCTTCGGTCTGATGGCTCCCAAACTCGTCAGCTCGACGATCGTGCTGCTCGCCTCGGCAACCATCGTGCTCGGTTTAATCCTCGGCTACCAGGGCTACGGAGCGCACTTTCGCAAGTACAACCCCAAGCTCGACGCAAAGCTCGTGAAGGCGTTCTCGGTTTGCGGCGACACCAATCCGAAGCCGCCGCGTTATTGGCCTTGATTGGGTGCGAGCTGCCCGAGGGGAAGCATAGGCATTTCTCGAGCGAAGGAGAGCCACCTCTGCGTGGCAAGCGTTTCCGTCGTGAAGCGGCAATGCTTCAGCACAGCCGCTCGTCAAATACAGCTACCGTCTCGGAAGCACAGCAGGTCCCGAGCGGATGGTCATTTATGCAGCTCGTACCGATCTCGGCGCTCGCGCCCGTGTTCGTATTCTAAACCGTGGAGGCTCGGATCATGATCGCCAGACCGACCCTGATTGTTCACACGACCTACTTTTCCGCGCCGCGGATGCCCGAAGACGAGGACGTCGAGCGAACGTCGGCGCTCGAGCTCGGTCGTGAGCTATACGGGCTGCTCACGCGCGCGCCAGCCGACCCACTCGCCTGGGGTCCCGGGATACCGGTGCGGATCGCGACCGAGCCGGATCGTATCGACTTAGCCGAAGCCGACCATGTGGTCGTCATTCCGGTACTTGGTCAGATGGCTTTTGTGGATCCCGTGGCACGCGCGCGCGTGGTCGAGGTTCTCGGGCGCTGGTTCGAGGCATCCGCGCGGATCCTGACGGTGTTCAGCCACAAGAGCTGGCGCAACGTCAAGAAGCAGCTCAAAACGCCGGTCCTGACGGAGCTCTACACGAAGGAAGATCCGCGCCGAGCCGTGATCAACGAGATCCTGCTCGAGCTCGCGCGAACTCTATTGGCCGGCGATCAGCGTCCATCGCAGCTCTTCATTTCGCACGCGATGGTCGACCTGGATGCTACCGGGAGAGCCGCAGAAAAGATCCACGCCTACGTCACGCAGGAAACCACTGGCCAGGCCTTCTTCGACAAGGTCTCGCTCCTGCCTGGAGAAGAGCTGGTGTCGCAGGGCGAGCCGGAGCCCGGGCAAGGCGTGTTCGTGGTCGTCCGCGGCGACCTGTACAGCTCGCGGGCTTGGTGCCGGCAAGAGCTGCTGGTTGCCAAGCAGAAGCGGATGCCGATCGTGACCGTCGAGGTGCTTTCGTCGGGAGAATATCGCAGCGCGACTTACTCGGGCAACGGCGTCACGGTGACCTGGAGCCGAACCGGCGACAACCCAGCCGCACAGGTCATGACGCTCGCAATGGTCGAGCGCGTACGCCACCTGTTCTTCAAGGCGGAAGGTCGGCGCGTGATCGAAGCCGCCGGGCTCCCGAGTGACACCGAGTGCCTGAGCCGTCCGCCCGAAATCCTCGACCTCGGCGCGCTGAGAAGGCGGTCGGAATCGACGATCGTACTCCTTCACCCAGATCCCCCGCTACCGATCTTCGAGCGAGCCGTGCTGGAAGAAAGCGACAAGCGCGTGCGCACGGCCACGCCCACGACGGCTTTCACGGGCGTCGTCGGTAGCGCCATTCGCGCGCCCTTGGACGGATGGCAAGTCGCGCTCTCGCTGTCCGATCCGCTCGCCGCGATCGATGGCGGCGATCTCGATGGCCTCACTCAAGATCATCTGCTCGACGGCATGACGTTCGTAGCCCGGGCCCTCATCGGCGCCGGCGCGGCGATCGCCTATGGCGGCGATTTTCGCGCCAAAGGCTTCACGATTCAGCTGGCCCAGCTCGTCGCCGCCTACAACGAGACCGGGCGCGGGCGCGCTGATTTCCTTCATGGCTATCTCGCCGCGCAGCTGACGCCGAGCGATGATCTCGCATACACCTCGCATTGGCTGCGCAGCGATCCTCGCGCGCTGCTGAAGCTGTCACCCGGCGACGCGAAGCTGGCTCATCGGCGTGCCTTGTATTTCTCGGACATGCGCCGAGTCATGGCCGATGCAACTCAGGCCCGCGTCATCCTCGGTGGAACGGCCGAGCCAAGCTCCTACGATGCGCGCGGTTATGGCGGTCGCTACCCGGGCGTCGTCGAAGAGGCGTGGCGAACGCTGAAGGTCGGCAAGCCGCTGTACGTCGCCGGAGGCTTCGGCGGAGCAGCCGCGCTCGTGGTAGCCGCGCTCGAGAGTGACGGCGCGATTGTGCAGCTCACGGACGCGACGTGGGCCGGAAAGAGCGCCTGGGACGAGCTCGCCGAGGCCTGGAGAGGCGATCCGGACGTCGCCCGGCTCGAGCTCCCGGACAGCATGGATGCGCTGGCTCGCGCGATCTACCAGCTGGGGCACGCCCATTTGGAGTCCGACGCGGCCTCGGTGGCCTGGAACGGCCTGAGCGTCGATGAGAATCGCCTGCTCTTTCGCACCCGCGATCCACTGACACTCACGGCGCTGGTGCTGAAGGGCCTGGTCGCCATGTCGACGCAATCCGCGCGTGGACAGCTCAGGGTCGAACTCGTCGAGGGCGACGTGACTCGCGCGACCGACCTCGACCTGCTCGTTTTTCCAACCTTCAGTGACCTCGCGCCCAATGGCGTGGGCCGTGAGTTGGACCGCGTGACCGGCGGCGCCGCGACGCTCGCACACAAGAGCCGCAACCTCGTCCCCGCCAAGTCCGCCGCGTTTGGAGCGAGCTTCGTGTTCGCCGCCGATCTCGGCCAAACGACGACTGCGCTCAGAGACGTCGAGCGCACGACCGAGCGCGCGGCGGAGAGCGTTGCGGCATTGATTCGACGTCACGGCTTCAAGCGCGTCGGACTGGTCACTTTCCTCGGAAACGTCGCTTCGGATGTCGAAATCGCGATCTCCGGCATGGTAGCCGGGCTGGCTCGCGCAGCCGATACCGCGGAGTTCGCTTGGTACGAGAGTGATCCGGAGCGGGCCAAGCGCATCGCAGAGATTCTCAAGGGCCATACTGATATTTCCTTCACCTACCGGACAGAGCCGATCGCTCGAGTGGCCGCGGCCGTCTCGGGCGAGAAGAAGCGAACCGTCGTCGCGGTTCGCCAAGAGGCGGGCGTGCTCGACGCAGCGCTACTCTTGCATCAAGCGAACGGCCTCGCGCCCGTCTTGCGTACGCCCTTCGACGATCGGGCTCGGGCGCAACTGGCGGGCAACGGCAGCGCGAGCGCCCCGGTTGCCCGCGAGCTGTCGAAACGCGGGCTGAAGATCACCGAGCTCCTGTTCGGGTCGCAAGCGTCGAAAGTTCTAGAAAACGTCGGAGACACCGAGCTGGTCCTGATGCACGACGCTGCTGCTGGTGGGATCCCCTTCGAGGCCATGAGCTGGGACGTCGGTGGAACCCGGTTCGCTCCTGCAATCGGCGGAGGGATCGTGCGCCACCTGCTCGTCGCCGGCTTGAGAGCAGAACGCGCTCTCACGCGCACGCGCCGAGCGCGGAGGGTCGGAGTGCTCGTGATCATCAATCCGCTCTCCGATCTCGACGGGGCAGAAGCGGAAGGCGACGCTTTGCTGGCGGCGCTCGCTGGTGGCCCCTTCGACCTGAGAGTGCTGCGCGGAGGGGACGCCACGCTCGAAGCGGTGCTCGCGGCGTGTGGCGATCCAGACATCGATGTCCTCCACTACTGCGGTCACGCCTTCTTCAACGGTCCCGGTGAGAACGAAAGCGGGCTCGACTTAGCCGATGCCCCGCTCACCTTGAGTCACCTCGGCGGCTTGCAGTCGGTACCCCGGCTGGCATTCGTGAACGCGTGCCAGGCGGGCCGCGTCCGCGGCAATGCACCCCCCGTTCGTGAACCGCAAGCGTTCGCGGAATTTTTCCTGCGGGCGGGCGTCGACGCTTATCTGGGCACGTTCTGGTTGGTCTCCGACGCCGGAGCAGCCCAATTTGCTTCTCGGGTCTACGCAGCGCTGGTCGAGGGCCGTGAGCTCCGGGAGGCCGTAATCGGAGGTCGACGCGCGTTGTACGAGGCGTCGAACAGCGATTGGGCAAACTACCTCTTGTACGGTCACGGCGGCTTTCGGCTCGTCGAGTCTCAACCCTCGTCGGGGAAGGACGAGGCCTCCCTCGCTGCTTCCTATCGCCTCTCCGGCAACACGGTGATCGCTACCTGGCAATTCCCCCCGTCCGTCGCGCCCACCGTGTTCGCGACAGCCGTGGTCGACCGCGAAAGCGAGGAGCCCGTCGAGCTGGCCCAGCCGCAGAGCGTGCAGCGAAGCGAGGCCTGGTTGGGTAGCTCGCGCACGATCCATTGGACGGTCACGCTGGAGCTGAAACCAAGTTCGTCACGCGATCTCGAACTTCGACCTAGCGCTGGTGAGCCGGTGATCATCCCCCGCACACCTGCGGTAGCCGGACTCGCCGCGACGCGGTCTGCAGCAGTGGTCCAAACGCCGCTTGCTGCCCTGCGAACGCTTCTCGAGCAGCAACCCGACGGCGGTTTGGAGGTCCTGAAAGCGTTCCAACCCTCCGCCGATCCCGTGGAGCTGCGCGCGCAGATCGACGCCAAGCTCGATTCGAACCGCGCACTCTGGCCGCTCCAATCGCTATTTCGGCCGCAGGTCGACGCGGCAGCCCTGAGCGCCTTCGTGGCGGCCTACGGCCTCGCCCCGATCCCGATCGAGCAGGCGCTCGACCAGACCTTCCAGACGAAAGAGGACTTTTATGCCTATGCCACCGCTCCAGGAGCCATCGCTTTCACTCTTGGGAAGGCAGTGCTGCCGCCCGCGTGGCACGAGCTCAAGTCTCCTGCTTCCGAGCTGACTCACGATCTTCGGCCTGACGAGTTCGGCGAAGAGCGCATCCAGCTTGCGCTCTTCGCCGACAACGGGAACGGCCAATACGCCTCGAGAGCGATCGCCAAGCAGATCGTCGACGCCCAGCTTCCCTATGCCTTCCACTTGGGGGACGTGTACTACGGCGGAGAAAAGAGGGAATTTTCAGAATACTTCGAGCAACCGCTGCGGCCAATGCTCGATCGAACCGAGCTTTTCATGCTCAGCGGTAACCACGAAATGTTCGCGAAGGGCGAATGGTTCCAAGAGTTCGTGTCGCGAAAGTCGAGCGAATTTCCAGATCGCCAACGGCAATGCGGGGAAATGTTCCGTGTGCGTGGCCCTGGCTTTCAGATCCTGGGCATCGACACGATGTTCAGTGGTTGGACGCCAAAGCAGCTGCGCCTACACGATCACGCCGACAAGCGCGTGCTCGAGGTTCTCGAGACCTGGCTCGCGGAGCGACCCGACGACCTTTCAATCTTGATGACCACGAACCAGCCTTGGGACTTGGGCTCCAAGCACCACACCCGGTTGTACCAGAGCCTGGTCAGAACCATCGCCGGCCGCGTCGACCTCTGGTTCTGGGGCAACGTTCACTATGCGGCGCTATTCGAGCCTTGGCGCTTCGACGATGCCGGCTCGCCATCGCGCAGCATGATTGGAAGCTGCATCGGACACGGAGGCTATCCTTTCTACACGCAGACACAGATCGGTGACCTGCCAGAGAGCGTTGCTTGTCGCTGGCTCGAGAAGAAAGCGCGTTTCTGGCCGGACCCGCGCGTCCGCCCCGATCTGGGAGCCAACGGCTGGTGCCGGCTCGAGCTCGCGCGCCTCAAGAATCGCTGGCAGGTCGAGCTCACCTTCGTGGATTGGGCAGGCCGCGACCGGCTCCGCGCCAAACTCTCCCGTGACGATGGCACGACGATTCGCCTCGACGAGACGCTGGAGTCGAACCTAACTGCGGTCGGCGCCGAGCCAACTTGGGAGTCCGTCGGCTAGCGCCGCTGGTCAAGAGCGCAAAGTACGCGACGGCGATGCGCGCGCCTCGTTGCCGCCGAGCGATGGCGCCTCGGATCACTTGATATCCGTAATCTGACAAGCGCACTCGGACCTCCGCCAGATCAGTGCCGCGGAACAGCAGGCGTTGGGTCAGGCCCGGCAGCAGCGGACAAAGGATTGGTTCTCGCTGGCGACTTCGCGCGCAGCTCGTGGATGGCTACCTTTGCCCTCTTTCCCAGCTCGTAGAGCGCGCTCATGTCATCGCAGCGCACGCCCTCGCTGGCGATGCGTTTGGTAAACTCGATTAATCTCGGAAATTCGCGCCGCTTGTCCTCGAGGGTCAGCGTGGCTGCGTTGGAGTAACGGATCTGCCCGGTTTGCAGGCGGGCCAAGAACTTCGTACAAGAGAGGCCCTCCGCGATCGCGCTGGCGCGAACCCAGGCGGCGAGCCCCGCGTCCTGCCGCCATTCGGCGCGCAAGCCCATGGCCACGCACACGAATTGTTGCAACTGCAAGGTCGCCGTGAGCTGCTGGCGTTCGGCGACTGAGAGCCGCGTCAGCGCGCGGTCCGGATCGGTGGCGCCCAGTGGCGGAGAGGTGAGAGCCTCACGAAACGCCTCGACAGCGGGTAGAGTTCTACGCGCGAGCGGTTCGGGCAACATCGACAGGAGGCCTTCGGCGTCGGCAACGAGCGCGCGCGCCGAGCGAGTGAGCTCTGGGCGATCGTCGCGAGCGATGAGTTTGCCTAGCTCAGCCATGGCTTGCCCCTGCTCGTCGATGGCCTGGGCCAACGGGCGAAGATCGAAGGGCTGCGCGAGCGTGCCGGAGATCGGGTTCGCAAAGACCTTGGTTCGAGCGCGGGCCATTTCCTGGGGCAGCTCGGCCATGATGCGCTTCAAACGGTGGCACGAGCGGTTAAAGGCCCGCGCGTAGCGCATGAGCACGCTCCACGCTTCAGCGCCATTTTCGTCCTGATAGCCCGCCTGTTCGCACTCGTTCACCAGCGCCAAGTTCACCGCCGGCCAACAGCGCGGCATCTGGCTCAAGCGCACGAACTCGTTGCAACGCAGCATCAGGCTGTCGTCGGCGTCGGTGAAGTCGACGTGTTGCGCCATCAAGCTCATGCGGTCTCGGTGCTCGTATTTGGTCACGCCGTGCGCGTCCAGCGTCAGCTCCTGCAAGATCCAGCCGCGACTCCGCGACTCGACGTCCATGGGCAACACCGTGGCCAACGACAGCAGGGCATTGATCCTTTGAATCATCTGCTTGCGCTCCTGCTCGCAGCTCGGGCAGTTGGGCCTGCGGTCGGGATGTTCGGCGTTCGGCACCATCATGAAGTCGACCCAAACTCCGAAATCTTCTGGCACGTGAGCCTTGATGCGAGGGCTCCGCTCTGCCTTGGGTTTCGCGAAGAACTTGTCGACCCAATCGTTGACCTTCTCCTTGACCTTTGCCCACTCGGTCTTCGGGCAGCCGCTCTGCTTCCAATCGTGGGAAACCAGGATCAAGTGTGCCCAACGCCGCCGCGGTCTGAGGTTCTCACAGTGAACCGGCTCCCACTCCTCCAGGGCGTTCATCTCTTGCAGCGACAGGGTCGGCTCGTCGGGGGTTGCCTCGAGCAACTCGAGCGCGAGTGGAAGCTTGGCTTTTTCCCATTGCGTGACGACTTGCGAATCCTGCGAGAGCTCGTCCGGCGGCTGATTCAAGAGCTCACTGATGTTGACCAGTCCCACGGGGCCGGCTTCGTTCGGGCAATACGTCAAGAACGTGCACACGTGGGCATGTTCGGGTTTCGACCTTCCTCGCGTCTCCTCGATCACGCAGATGGCGTGTCGACAGACTTGCGCCTTTAGCGGGCCCAGGTTCAAAATCTCGTAAGCAACCGTCCGCGTCACGGCTAAGAGCGGACGCTGCGCGATAGTGGACACTCGCGTCAAACATGGGTCGGCCAGCAAAGCTTCGTCGATGCCTGTCGTCCAGAGCGAGCGCCGCTCGAGCTCAGCCTCCACCGTGTTCGCCGCCTCACTCGAGACTTCGCGCGGCTCACGCCGCCAACCGAAGCTGAGCTCCAAGTGCGGTCTCTCGCACTGCAAGCACTGACGCGCGCCCGAGCTGACGCGCACATTGACGAGTTGACTCGAATTCATGGTTACGCTCCTTAATGAGTAGGAAGAGCGTAAGCTTGCTCGATGCCGAATTCGAGATCAGTCGGTTTCAGTTCGATGCATCAACGCACACGGGCCGCGCTCAGCGGCTCTGCGAAAGAAAAAATGACCACTGACGGCGTGTTGACTCGCGCAGGATGCCTACTTGAGGCGCTCGAGCACCGTGCGCTTCAAGTAGGCATCCATGGCGCTCGCGACTCCGTCCCAAACTCCAGGGCACTCTTGGCGAAAGGTGCGCAAGAACGGGAGTGCGCGACTCAGCTCGTCCCAATAGGCGCGGCCGTCGCCAGCGTGCGCGACTTCGTAGCCGTGTAAGGCCACCGCCATGGCGTCGAAGCCTCCCACCGCGCCAAGGATCAAGTGCTGATAAGTCGAGGCATTGCCGAGCGCCACCGCGGGCAGCTTCCGCTCCCGCGAGTAGCGTTGAATGGCCGAATAGCAAGCGGCCTGTTGCTGGGGTTGACTGTCCCAGTCCACGTCGAGCAATAGACGCAACGGAGAGCACAAGTCAGAGCTGCGATTGGCTTCGGCGAGCTGTGACAGCACGTCGTTTCGACTGCCGTACTGGACGTATAACGGAACGAACGCGACGCCGAGCGGCTGCAACGCGCGTTGCACCTGCCCCACCACTCGAACGACCGACGACAAAGGGAAGGTTTGCCTTCGACCTTCTTCGGCGCGCGCGGAGTGATCCGCGCCCAATTCGCTCTCCGGTTTCAACCCAGAGACGACTGCAAACACGACCCTCTGCGCGCTGTACTCTGCCGCAAGCTCGACGAGCTGCGCGTGGTATCGATCGACCAAAGCTGGAATCGAGCGCAAGTAGCCGTCCGCGCTCGGCAGCAGGTAGCCCGAGGGCAACTTGGGGCGATTCTGGACCGCGGCGTGGAGAGCTCTGAAAGACAGCGAGTTCGCTGGTTCGACTCCGAGCCTCGCGCTCAGAGTCGCCAGCCGCTCGAACGCGGGCTCCCGCTTCGGATAGCCGATGTAGCTGACCTGATCGCCAGCGAGCGTCGCGGCAAATAGCTCGATGTTCGAGGCTCGCGTGTAGATGTATAGCGAGTCATTGGCGTGAGCGGCGGCGAAGGCGAGTACGGCTTCGAAGTCTCTAAAGTCGTAGCCGAGCGAATTGCCGTCTCGGATCAGGTATCTGGCAGGACCCACCTGGAGCAGAATAGCCCCTCCCCTCGCAATTGCACGAGCGCCTCTGCTCAGCCCGTGGGGATGAACGACTATTGCCCAAACAAAGTCCAACCTGCCCAGTGACAAGCGTCCGCGTACGGCTGCAAGTCGAGGCTCAACGCGTGCTCCCCGCCCGCCTGCGCCAACGCATTCGGTGGCTGATTCACGGGCTCGATGCGGCGCAAACGGCGCAGCTCAGGGGAAGGGCCGCTGAAGAGCGCCTCAGCGTCCGCCTGCGACAGGTACCCGTCATTGATCAGGCTGCCGAGCGTCACGCGGCGTAGCCAACGGCGGGTCTCGGCCAGGGCGCGGACCGGCGAAGTGAGTGGCCTGCCGTCCCTATCTAGATAGCGCCGATAGAAGCCTTCGGAAAATACTCTCGCAGTATCGTCGAAGACCGCCCAGTGCGTCGCGATCACGCCGCCCGCGCCGAGTTGTAGCAGGGCGGCCGCAAGCCCGGCAAACTCATCGGAGTCGAGAGTTCGACCGGTCATTCCGCCTTCGCAGCAGGAAAGAAAGACGAGCCGTACTCCGGATTGCTCGAAGCCGGCCGCCCATAGCCTGGTAAGCGTCAAGCGCTCACCGCGTGCCAGGATCAAGCCAGAGCGCGACGGGTTATCGACGTCATAGACGCCGTGGCAAGCAATGTGGACGTGCGTCGCGGCTTTGATTGCGGCCAACGCCGCAGACGGATTCAGAGCGTCGTCCGATACCTCGACCGACGCGGGCAGCAGTCGCTTGATCGCCAGAGCCTCGGCGCTCGTCAGCGGCAGGTGCGATCCGACGTCGCCCCTAGGACTGTGCAAAACGACCGTTCGCTGCGCGTGGCTAGCCACGCCTTCGGTTTTTGTCGCCGCGAACGCATTGGGCGACACGCTGACCGCCCAGCGCTCGGAAAGCGAGCTTTCTACGATCTCTACTGCTGCCGAGAGCGGCAACAACGCCAGGGCGCCAGGCGGGCAGATCAACAAGGGCGCGCCAGGCTCCAACCCGAGAGCCAGGAGCGCGGCCTCGAGCGGCTCGAATAGAGCGCTGCCGAGCGTGCTCAGACAGCCGTCGATGACGTCGGACCAGCAGCGAATGGCCTGCTCCAGCTGCGCGTCGTTCGACGATTCGTCGAGAAACCGCTCGTATGCGGCGATCCAACCCGCACGTCCGCTGGGCCCGCCTTCGAACAGCTGCCCGATGTTCGACCAGGCGGATTGCGGCAAATCGATCCGCATTGGCTCGACCAATGACCGCGTCCAGATCAGGGCGAACGAACCGGCTGCCGTGAAGCAGAGCTGAACGAGCGCGCCCTGCTCAGGGCTGGCGGCCTTGATGCTTTCGACGTCGCGCGGCGCTGAGCCAAGATCGAGGCCCTTCGCTCGTCGCAGCGTGACGTAGTCTTCCCAGGCCCGACGGATCGAGCGCTCGTCTCGACCTCGCAGTTGGTCAGTAAGACGGACGCGCGCTTCTTCGAGTGGTGCACGCGCCTCCGGTGCCAGCGTAGCTTCTCGCTCTAGGCCTCTCGCCAAGGCCGCCGACAGATTTTGCCCGCGGCTATTCTCTAGAACCATCGAAGCTTCGCTCAGCCTGCCGAGACGAACCAGGCACAGCGCGTGGCGCTCTGGAACACCGATGATCTCGAGCGGAGCTTGCTGAACCACCCCTGCCGTGAGGCGCGGATCGGCTTGGGCGAAACGCGCCGCTTGGTCGATGTCTCGCGCCACCGCTGCCGCTTCCGCAAAGGCCTGTTCGCGGAAATGCAGCTCGAACAAGCCCTTCGTCACTTGAATGTATAGACCCGGCGCTCGCTCGATCGTGATGCTCCTCCGCGCCGTCTCGAAATAGCGGCGAGCAGCCAGCGCGCGCTCCGGAGCATTTGCCATTAGCGAGCTCTGAAACGAATAGTAGCCGAGATCGGCGAGCAACCGATCGCGTCGCGCATCCACGACGCCCTCGGCGCTGCACAGACGCAGTGCCTGCTCGAGGCACTCGATGGCGGATTCCAGAAGCACGAGCGAACGCTGCCCAACCGCCCGATGGTAGCGACACTGCCCCAGCTGATGCAGCAGCTCCAATTGCCGCCTCGGTTGCGTCGCGGACACCTCGAGCAGCCGCCGGATCTCGAGCTCGGTACGACGGAGCTGTCGACGATCATTCGTGAGCTTGGCAAACTCGAAGCGAGCGCTCACTTGCACCATCCGGAGCAGCTCGTCGCGCGGCGTCTTTTTCGCGTTGCGCAGCCGGCTCTCGAGGTGGGCAAGCACCTGCTCGTACACACGCGCGCTGCGATTTTGATTCGCGTTTCTGAGCAGCGCAATTGCCAGGTTCTGTTCGATCACTGCCACGGCCGCCGCATCGAGTCCCGGTCTCTTGATCAGCGACTGCAGGTCGATCACCGCGCGCTCGACCAGCAGTCTGTCTCCGCTGAGCCCACCGATCGTCATCAGAGCGGTGGCGCGCGTACTGCCGACGAACGGGTCCGCGGCTCGATCCTTGGGCAAGGCGTCGAATAGCTCGACGGACCGCCGGAGCAGGACGAGATCGCCCGATTGTTCGCCCAGGCGGAACGACGCCTGAGCCAGCGCGATCGACACGTCCACGTCAGCGCCCCCCGGTGTCGCACCCAAGGCGGCGTCCAGATCCGCGACACCTCCGCGGAGCGCGCCGATGTCGCCTGAGCTCTCGAATGCTCGCGCGCGAGCGAGCCCGCGCATAGCGCGAACTTTCCGAGTGGCTTCCGGATACTTCGCAAGCGCACCTTCGAGCAGCGCGTTGCAGTCGGCGATCAGGGCGCCGAACGCGGTCGGATCATCACTGGCGAGCGCTTCTGGGAACTTGCTCAGCACCTGATTCACCGATTTCAGGAGCGCCTCTTCTTCGTCCGACACGCCGGTATTCACCAAAATGACGGATCTCCGTGACCTCGGTCGAGTATCGCTTGCACGAAGGCCGCCGCCCTCCCGAGCGGTCCCAGCTGCGCTTGAAAAGTTCGGCGCCATGAGCGCTCGTCCGCGTCAAAAGCCACCAGACCAGCAAGGCTCATCACGCCGATCAACAACTCGCTCGTGTCGAGGTCTTCCAGCGTTTCGCCGCTGACCTCTGACTCGAGGATATTTTTGATGCGCTCTCGGAGCGTATCGTACCCGGTCAGTATCAGGAGTGCGCTGCGCGCCACGACGCCGTCCGTGACAGGCTCTGCCCCGACTCGACGTCCGACTCCTTGCACGCACTCTTCGACGAGCCGACGCAACGCCGGCCCCTTCGGCAGGTGGGTTGGTCGAGGCAGGCCCGCCAGCAACTGCATCAGCACTCGTTCCGCGCGGGCATCCGGTAGTCGTTCGAGCGTATCGTCGAGTTCAGCCGCACGATTCGCCTCTGCCACCGGTTCGAGCAGGAGCTCCATTGGCATCCCGCTCGACTGCCATTCGGTATCCATCGCGGGCCGCTCGGGCGCGGCCTCCGCTAGGCAATAGTAATAGATGAAGTTGCGCGCCAGCGTTGCCAGCATTTGCTCGTCACCGGTGCTCCGGCAAAGCCGGATCGCGCGCCCGATCCAAAGCCCCGCCGCCGCAAAGCGGCCTCGCTTCGCGTTCAAATTGCCGAGCTCGGAGCAAGACGTGCTCGCTGCGTGGAACTGATTGCGGTCCATCGCCAGCTCGAGCGCCTGCAAATGAAACTCTTCCGCTGCGACGGCATCGCCCTGAGCCTCAGAAACCATCCCGAGATGGTGCAAGGCCCGCCGCAAACCAGCCTCGTCTTCGCTCTCTACACAGAGCGTGCGGGAGCGTTCGAACCACATCCTCGCGGCGGCGAAATCACCGCGCTCCTGCGCAACATAGCCGAGCTCGTGACAAGTGGCGCCCTCGCTTCTCTTGAGCGCGTGTCGTTCGTCCAAGTCGAGCGCCTGCAGAAGCAGCGCCTCTGCCTGATCGAGGTGGCCGAGCTCGCGCTGAAGCTGGCCGAGCTGAAACAGCGTCTTTGCTTCGCCTTCGAAGGAGCCAAACTCACGCGAGACGTCCAGCGAGCTTTGGTAGCACACTCTCGCCGCGTCCGGGTTGCCTCGCCTTTGCTGCAATAGCCCGAGTTGGAAATAGATAGACCCCAGCGTCGCGTTCCTTGGCGCGCGCTCTTTCATCTCGATCACGCTTTCGTACATGGTCGCGGCTCGATCGAGGTCGTGCCTATCGAATGCCATGCGGGCAAGCACTTGCAGACTCGAAGCCGCAATGCCGTCCTCCTCGATTTTGGACGAAAGCTCGAAGGCCTCGAGCAACAACTGCTCCGCGCGCGCGTCATCCCCCTGTTGCCGCGCCAAGCAGCCGAGTTGATACTTGCTCCGCGCGACACCAACGGTGTCACCTTCCTTCAGCTCCAGCGATCGCTGGTAGTGGCTTTGAGCCGCCGTCCGATCGCCACGCTGCGCCTCATTGAGGCCGAGTTGATGATGCGCCGCAGCGACCATGCCGGCATCGCCGATGGCTTCGCCGAGTTGCACGAGCTTTCCGTAAAGCTCGGCAGCGCGATCGAAATTTTGCGTCTCTGTCGCGCGCGCAGCGAGCACCTGAATCAGCGCACTGGCCTCGCGTTGCATGTCGAAAGCGTCGGCCAAGGACGCTGCTACTTGCAACGTCTCCTCGAGAAAGCCGACCCAATCCAGCGCTGACTCGCCGTCCGACAGTGAATCGCGCGCGGTTCCTGCCCAGCACTCCACGAACGCCCGCACCAAGAGCGTCGCGCCCTCGTCCGAGCCCCGAATCTTGGGCTGGAGCCGCAAGTAGCTCGGTAGAAGCGGATGCAGGAAGTAGAAATCGTCGCCCGGCTGCACCGCGAGACCGGAGCACGTCAATGACTCGAGGGTTCGCTGCGCGGTCGCGGCGTTCGAACCCATGGCCTCGGCCATTTCCTGCAGCAGCTCAGGGTGCGCGACGTCTCGATGCAGCGCGAGCAAGCCCAGCACGGGCAGGCATTCGGCCGGTAGAGCGTCGATGCCGCGTCGAAGCGCGCAGACGACCCGCTCCTCTCGGCTCGCCGCGCCCTGGCCTTGGTCTTCGCGCGACCCGAGGTCCTTGAATGCTTCCAGCCACACTCCGGGATCTTTCCCGATGTCGAGCAGGCGAACCGACGGCACCGAAGCGACGACCACCGCGATGGTGCCCGGATTTCCGCGCAGAGCTCGTACGCTCGTGGTGATTTCACGCAAATCCAAAGCGTGCGGCGCGTTCCGTCGAGCCAGCACACGCTCCGCCAACGCCACGCTGTTCGCCGGATCGAGTGGGGCGACGCACAACCTGGTGCACAACCTGGGCGAGAGCCACACATGGTGATCTCTGCCGGTCAAGAGCAGTTTGGAACGCCCGCCTTGCAGTCGCGCGAGCAGTTGCTCGAGCAGCGCTCTTTGCGCAATCGAGCTCGGAGAAACCTCGCCGAACGCTGGGGTCGAGAAGATCCCATCGAGAACGATCAGCTGCGGCTCGCGCCTGAGATAGGTCACCAACCGTGAGAGTGTCTGATCGATGTCTGAGTGATCTGTCTCGTGACCGAGCAAGGCGACTGCGACGGCTTGCAAAGCGCTCGTCACGTCGAACTCGCCGTGCAAGTCGAACCAGAGGCACGGCTTTTTCAAGCCGGACGTTCGCCGGTTCCAAGCCACGAACTCGGTCACCAGCGTCGTTTTTCCCGAGCCAGCTAGGCCATGGACCAACACCGCCGGCGGCTCGAGCTGCAGCGCCCGTTCCAGAGCGAGCACGTTGGCATCCTGGCCCAACGCGGCCTCTTCGAGCGTCGGGGCGGGATGCCGACTAGAGCCCATTGCCTCCGTCGCTGAGCGAACCGGCTGGGGCGTGCCTTCTCGGTCGGGCGTGGCGCGAGCGTCTACGTCACGCGGACGCGGACGCTGATAAACGACGGGGATGAGCCAGTCCTTCAGCGCTGTCGGACCGAGCTTCGAGCTACGCACTTCGTCTTTGGCCAGCGCCTGCCGCCCTGCGCGGGCCGCTTCGTCGATCGGCGCGCGCTGCGCCAGGGCGCGATAGAAGCCGCCGAAGAAGATGCGCGCCGCAGTCACCGACACGGAGTGAGACATGGCGAGCACTGACTCGACGCCACCCGCTACCAGCGCGGCCGCGACCGACGCGATTGGCTCGACCTCCGTCGGAGAGTGCTTGGCGGATTGGCAAGCGTTCAGCACGACGACGGGGACGGGACACTCCTCGAGGAGCTTGGCAAACTCGAAAGCAGCAACGTGGTCCGCGCCGTGATCGTGTGCGCGCTCGAACGCGAGCGAACCGCGCGATTGGCGTCGACCGAGCGTTTCGCCTTCCCCACCGCCAGCGCTCTGCTCCAACGAATAATGGCCATGCCCGTCGAAGTGGACCAGATCGTAGTGATTGGGGCGTTCGCGAAGCCGCGCCGCGAATGCCTCGAAGGTCGGCGGGCGCAGCAAATCAACGACGATCGGCGTCTCGGGTTCACTAGCCAATGCCACCAGCGGACCCGCGATGGATCGAAATGGGATAATATTGGGCTCGGGTCGGGACGTCACCAGGAGCACGTTGAGCGCCCGCGCACTGGCCGGCCGCGGCCGGCGACCTGCGGCGGCAGCATTCGTGCGCGTGTCCGTCAGGCGATGAATGCGCCAGTGCGCAGCAACGACGTTGCCGGCTCCGTCCGCGAGGGCCTCCCAAGGCCAGAAGAGAATCGCCGGCTCCGTGCTGACGATCTGCAGCTGCGGATACTGCTCACCCGCCGATAGGTCGCCTGCGCTCAGATCGCCGAACAACGTTCGAAACGCGGCCTGCCCCCAAGCCAAGAGGGCCGCTTCGACGCGTGCGGCGTGGTGCTGGGTCGGCTCCGATGGATACTCGAGATAATGCTCGAGGTACCAGTCGAGCCCGATCATCAAGTTTTCACCAGGACGACCTTCGACAGGCGTGTCGTAGGGGGAGGGCACGACTGCACTCCGGCTGCCATTGGCATCCGTGATCAAAAATCGTGTTTGTCCCGGATCCGACGCTTGTTGCTCAACGCGTATCATGGCTTTTCCCGATCGAAGCAGCTCGACGAATGTTTCGCGTCACGGCGCTCGCCGTCACATCACTCTCAACCCAGTCCACCTACCGACAGCGTTGCTTCCGGATTTCCGTACGCGACGTAGGCGAGCCACGTCGCTTCACCTGCTGTCCGTGCCGCCCGACGCGCGGCGGCCACGGCTTGTCGCAGGGGCACGCCGGGCTTCGTCCATTCCCGATACAGCGCGGTCACGAAGTTCCTCGCGGGCAAGTCCCCCACGGCCCACTGAGCCGAAATGAACGCGCCGGCGCCCGCCTTGAGAAACGCTTCGGCGAACCCGCCGACGCCCGTGAGGTGCAGCGAAAGTTGCGCCGCGCGGCACGCGTTCAGCACGATCACCGCTCGAGACTCACCGTTGCGCCCCACTTTCGCCGACTGACCGATCCAATCCGAACGGAGGATGTCGGGTACGTAATCAGGGCCCTCGATGCGCCCTTCGAGCATGATGTGGCTGTCCAACGCGTGCCCGGGATCTGCCTGACCGTGACCGGCGAAGTGAAAGAGCCTCACCTTACCCTCGCTCTTCAACTGTTGCTTCACCGCGCGCGCGGTGGCCGCGATCGCCGTGCTGCCCAAGATTTGAGCGACGTCGGCGATCTCGAGGCTCGCTTGTGGGAGCTTGTATTCCGCGACGGGATAGTCCGGGCAAACGTGAAACGCGCTGCCCGGCCGCAGGACGAAGGCGTGGGGCGGCCAATCCCGATTGTACAGCCAACGAACGACGCCGAGCTCGGCCAGGAACGGAGACGATTCCGTGACGATCGGGTTACTGGGATCCTTGATGACGACCAGCTCCCAAGGGATGAAAGGCTCCGTCGATTGCACGAAGACGCAGCCCCATTCGTGGTGATGTAAGTAAAGCTCGCGCTGAATCTCCAGGGGAACGAGATCATCGAGCAGACGTCCACCGAATGCTCGCAAGTCGCTCTGAAAGGAATCCGAGTCGTTCGCGTTCGAGACGCGAACCTCTTCAATCTCCTTATACAAATCGGTCACGTACTGCGCTCGGTCCGTAACCAGAGGCTTGGAGGTCGCCCGGACGCTGCGCCCAACGCTGGGTGATTCGAGCACGAACTCGAATGAGGTGGCCGTTCCTTCTTGTCGTTCGAGGATCATCAAGCGGTGCTCGGGCAGGTTGAGTGCAGCCTGCAGCGGCACGTGCGCGACGCCCTCCGCGCGGCTCGAACTGCCAACCTCAGCAACGCGGGCGACTGTCGCCTCGAGCTTCAAGATCACGAGCGGGATCGGGCCTTGGCGCACGATGACCTCGACTAGGGCCTGCCCCTCGTCGGTGCCCCGGACGGTGAAGTAGAGCGGCGTCTCGTGCTGAGGGACTTCCAGGTGCACCAAAGCATCGTCGATGACGCATACGTTCTTGCGGGCGAAAATCTGCACCGTGAGTTTGCGCGCCGGGTCGGCCAGGGCCGTGCCCAACGCCCCGGCACGCTCCGCTGCGAGCTGCAACGCGTGGGGCGCGATGCGGACCTCGACCGAACAATCTCGCCCGACCAGCAGTTCCTTCGGCATCTCCGCTGCTGCATGAATCTCGACGCGCGAAGGCGGCTCGTCGGGAGGGGGCTCGGGTGGCCCATCGGACAAGAAGGAAGGGTCGAAACCGTGGCTGAACCTGCGCAATTGGCGGCGATAGTCCGAGCCGATTCGGAAAAAATCGCGCGGCGTACCATAATAGTTGGTTGATTCGAGCGAGCGAGTCAGGACTTCATCAGCCAGCAGCTCGGGCCAATCCCCCCGCTCGGTCGACGAGCTCGCGACCGCTTGTTCTACCCACTGGCGAAGGCGAGGCCCGATCTGTCCTCGAAAACGCAGCACGCGAACCCGCACGAGCTCACGCTCGGCAGCTCGTTGATCAGCTGACGGCCGCAGGCGCGCGCGGATCACCGCCGTTCTAGCCTGGAGAAATTTGCTCGGGTACTTTTCCAAACGCCAGAAGCGCACGCCCCGGTGGTCGATCAGAACTGCCGCGCTTTCGCCTGCGCCGCAGTCGATCACGACATCGAAGACCGCGTCCGCGGTGCTCCCAGGCCGTCGTTCGAAGGTCTCTTCCTTCTCGATCGTTACTCCGAGGGCCAACAAGGCGTCCGAAAGGGATTGCTCGAGCTCTGACGGCACTGGCACGCAGTCCGAGGGAAACCGAATCACGGCGCTCATCGATCGCTGTTCTCCATCGTTCGGAGCAGGCTTGAAGTGAACCGCTTTTCAATAGCAGCGTCGCGCGGGCGACGAGTGGTAATTTATTCTCCCAGTCGCACGCTGAACCGAGGGCAACGTGATAGGATTCGAGTCGAGAGAGAATCCGCGTGTGAACGAATCCCTAATTCGTCGCTCGCCGACTGTCGAAATCGCGCAGCATGTCGAACGACGCACTACCTGCTACGGCCCCACGCTTTCACGGCTGGAGCAAAGCTTCGGAGGCCTCGCCCTGGGCTTTGGTCAATCGGTCCGTTGTCGACCTGATGAGCGGCCCCAGCGTATCGGCCGAGAGAGTGAGCCAGGCTCTTCTGGGTGAAGCATGCTGCTTGCTCCAGCAGGAGGGGGACTGGGCGCAAGTTCGCGTCGAGCGCGACGGCTACGTCGGCTGGCTGCAGACGGCCGCGCTCCATCTCGCGCCCGAGCAAGCGGTGCGAGATTTCGTCGCCGCAGCGCAGACGATGGTGAGCACCGAAATAGCGCAAGCGTACCTGACCTCCGCTCGCGCTGACGTCGCCGGAAAGCTCCCCTTGGGGCTTTGCCTGCCGCTGGCCCAGCGCGAGGCGCAACTCCTGGCCGTGCGCTTGCCGGATGCGCGTGTGTGGTGGCTTGCCGCTTCAGACGCGATCACCACCGCGGAGCGGCCAGCGCTCGATGCGAACGGGATCGCGCGAGCGCTGGCCATGTTACGCCGAAGCATTGGTGTCCCTTACCTGTGGGGTGGCTGCACTCCGTTTGGATATGACTGTTCCGGGCTCAGCCAAGCGTTCTACGCGTTGTTCGGAGTGCGCATTCCGCGCGACGCCGACCAGCAGTTCCAGGCCGGGCATGAGGTGCACGGCTCGCCTGCGCCGGGCGATCTGATCTTCTTTCGCATCGATGGCAGTGAAGGAGAGGCAGCGCGTCACGCCGACGTGCGTCACGTTGCTATTTCGTTGGGCAGCGACCAGATCCTCCACGCCAGCGGCCGGGCGCGCAGCGTCGCCATCGATCGCTTGGCCGCTGGGGGCGATTCGTATGGCGCTTGGCTCTCGAAGCGGGTCGCTGGCGTTCGCAGGTTTTCGACATGCTTTTGAGCTGGCAGCCAATCACGTTGGACCTGGTTCGGCCGTTCAACATCGCGCACGGCGTGAGCCTCACGAGACACAACGTGTTCGTACGCATCGAGAGCGGGCTCGGCGAGGCCGCGGCCGTGAGCTACCACCACGAGACTCAAGCAGGGATCATCGAGTACCTGCGCTCGGTCGAGTTGAGCGCCATCGATGATCCATTCGAGTTGGAGGACATTCTGGCCGGCCTCCCAAAGGGCTCGGCCGCCGCACGCGCAGCGATCGACATGGCGCTTCACGATCTGTGGGGGCAGCGCTTGGGGCAACCGCTGTATCGCTTACTTGGACTGAACCCAGCGCGCAGCCCCGAAACGTCGTACACGATTGCCATCGATACCCCGGAGGCGATGGCCCAGGTGGCAGCCTCGTGTGACCAGCCGATCCTGAAGATCAAGCTCGGCAGTGAAGACGACGAGGCGCGCGTTCGCAGCGTGAGGCAGGCGACCAAAGCCACGATCCGGGTCGACGCAAACGGAGCCTGGAGTCGCGAGCGAGCGCAGGGCTTGCTCCCAGTGCTCCACGAATTCGGGGTCGAACTCGTCGAACAACCGCTGCCAGTCGCTGATCTAGACGGCCTGCGCGAGCTGATGCGGCTGAAATCGCGGCCGCGCATCTTCGCAGACGAAAGCATTCGAACCGCCTCGGACATCCTGGCCCACGTGGGTCTCGTCGACGGGATCGTGGTCAAGCTCGCCAAGTGTGGCGGCATCCGCGAGGCAGTACGTCAGATCACGCTCGCCCGCGCGCTGGACATGGAAGTCATGATCGGCTGCATGATTGAGACCTCCGCCGCCGTCACCGCCGCCGCGCACCTCGCCCCTCTCGCGCAATACGCGGACCTGGATGGCCCGCTATTGATCCAGAACGATCCCGTGCGCGGCGTTCAATACCAGGGCGCCCGGCTGATCTTGCCGAGCGGACCTGGCCTCGGACTGACCCGCCGGGAGCTCCCGTGACTGCCGACGATCAGCGGGCAACCCACGAGCCTCGCAGGCGCGGAGCTGGCTTACGGCGTTCCGGAGCAACTGCCGCCCACTGAAGCGGGCACCGGCACCCGTTCGGATGCGAAACGAATCGGTTCCACGGTGCCGTCTTGGCTGACGAAGAACAGCGTGAAGTCGAAATCCAACGCGCAGCGCTCGACGGTGTTCCACTGCGCTCGGCCGATACCGCCGACGGCGTAGCGCCGAGAACTGGCCGCAGCACTCTCCCTGTCCTCGCAAGCGAAATCGCTATTGGTTTCGACGGACCAGCCTTCGGGCACATCGATTGGAAACTTCGACGGAGAGCTCAGCAGAGCGACCAGAGTCAGCGTCGTGCAGCGTTGCTCAAAACTCGTGCGATGGATGGTCAAGCGATCGAAGGCACCGATGTAACCGGTCACCTCGTAGCTGCTCGCATCCGGCTCACCACCGGGGGCCGTGCAGCACACGCGACGCGCGCCTGCAGCACAGGCTGCCGACGCGCAAGCAGGATTTCGTGCCGCCGTCTCGTCCTGCTGCACGATGCTCTCGCGGCTGTCGCCGCGCTCTGGGTAGTAGCAGCTAGTGGCAGTAGGTGAGCTGCCGCAACATCTGCAGCCGCAGGCGTCGTAGGGCTCGCCGCATCCAACTGCCACCGCCCCGGCCAGCCCCGCACTGCCGGCGGGACCGGCGTCCAGAGTGTCGCTGCCGCCGGCACTCACGGAACCGGCCGTGCCAACCCTGCCGGCGTCGGAGCCACCGCTGGCCGACGTGCCACCGCCAGTCGACGTGCCACCGCTGGGAGTCGAGGCGCTTCCGGCACCACCCGCGCTCGCAAGTGACCCTGCACCACCCGGCGCGCTTCCGCCAATGGGCGTTGCTTCAGAGTCGGACTGAGCCTTACCGCACGCGATCAGAGCGACGACGACCCATGCACTCCACCACCGCATCGCTACCACTTATACCCCAACGCCGCTCGGGTGTAGGAGAAAGCCCAAACAGCGCGCCCAGATTGCGAGCAAGGGACCATTCGAGCGCGGTGGAGTGCGCGTCTGCGTTCACGGGCAATCGAGCGCGCAGCGAAGCGATAGAGCGTCCGCGCCCTGGCACGTCCTGCAGGCCGGCACCATCACGAACGGCTCGCCGAAGTAGTAAGACTTCTCCTTGGGCCAAGGCGGATTGTTGCCAAGCACTTCGTCCGGATCGCGATACAGCTCGAGCTGCCGATTGTATTCCTCGTTGAGGTGCACGTTGGCCTGCATCTCTAGGGCCGTCGCGCGTTGATTGGCGGCACCCGTGACTGGCTGATAGGGATCGTAGGCGTTGGAGTCCGCCACGGTGACTTGAACGTCACCCAGCACGGCCACTTGCAGGAGTAGCCACTGCTGCCATTCCAGCGGCTGGGTCGGTTCGAGCGCGGGATCCAAAACATAGACCGTGCCGGACGAGGAACTCCTCACCAAGGGCGCCACGTGGTACCACCAAAACACCACTCCATAGGGGCTGTTGGCGGTCGACACTTCCAGGTCGCCGAAGGAGAAGAGCTTGTACGGCTTGGCCAGCCCATTGTCGCCCGCCATGCTGGCGACGAGCTCCGCTCGAGCCTCACAACCGAAATCGGGAAACAACCACGAGCAGCGCCGCGCGAAGAACGGCGACTCCGAACCGTACTGGAAGCGGACGTCGCGCAGCTCCCTGAACTGCATCTTGATCTCGGCGTCGCTCCAGACCGGAACGCTAGAAAAATTCGCGCTCGTTGTCGGCACCCTGCTATCGAGCACAGTCGGCGCCGCTGCTACCGCTGCGGCAGCGCTCCGGCGCGCTCCTGAGCTGCTCTTGCCAGCCTGAGCGTACTCTTGCCAATGCCTGCTCGGGTCGCGCTTCGAGGAAATGGAGCTCCCGGTCGCCGCCAGAGCCAGTGTGGAGCTTGCGACCGACGTCCCTTCGCCGACGCCCTGCGCGTCGGGGCCCGCCACCTCAGCGGAGCAGCTCAGGCCAAGCAGCGAGCTGACGAGGAGCAGCAGTGCCGGGATTCGTTTCATGGTTGCTCCGAGTGCTTCCGTATCACTGCACGACGATGTTGACGGCCTTGGCCCAGCACACGCCGCTGATCAGCTCGTAGCGAACGGTGACCCGTTTGCCGCCGAGGTGCGCAGCCATCAACACCTGATACAGCTGCGCGTGCGCGGGGTGCGCCTTGCTCACTTGAAAGTAAGCCGAATTCCCGCAGGTGGTGCCGCTCAGGCGAAAGCGTGAGGCGGTGATGCTGAAGGTGTCGATCAAGTCGGGCGCCTTCGCGGTCGCCGTCGTGGTCGTTCCGGCGTCGTCGGTGGGTGTGGCGTGCGCGTGGGTGGTCCCAGCTAGGATCGCTATCGAGCAGGCCAAGGCCTTGGCAAGTTCATTCATCTTGAGTCTCCGTCCATCGTCCGAGGTACCAAAACTACGCTCGTAAATTTTCTGCTCACTCCGGGCGGCAGTTAGAAGACACTCGCTACCAGCCACTTTTCCGAGGTGGTCATGCCCTCGTCCGAAAACGCCAGGTCCGACAGCAGAATCGCGCCCGTCGGATCCTGCTCGAACGAGAACAGCACTTGGGACACGTTGGTGAGGTCGATGCCCGTAAAGGCGCTCAATGGGATGCGCGCCGTGTTCATGACGGCGGCTCGATTCCACGGCGTGCCAGGCGGGTAATAGAGCACGTCCGTGTGCCACTCGACGGGGACGGTCGGGCTCGTGGTGCTGTCGTTGGACAGCGCGATGCGGAAGGTTCGCGGCAAGCCCTCCGGGTTACCAGCGTCCGTGTACTTGAGCGCCACTCGGAATTGCAGCGTGGCGAAGTTACTGATGTCCCGCTGCCCAATCGGGAGCTGATTGCCATACAGCGCGTTGGTGTTGCTCCAGCCGATTTCGGCAGCCAATAGGCTCCCCACGTGAGGTTCGCGTCCGCCGGCGCCGCAGCTCGTGAGCGTCCAATCCCCGCACTGCGAATAGAGCGATAGACCGACTGCAGACACGGGCTCGAGCAACGTGTTGCTGGTCAAGTTCCAGTCTGTGGTCAGCCGGTTCAAATCCTTACGGTCGAAATCGGCAGGGAAATAAGCCTCGTAGATCTTGGCCGACTGCGCTGATGGCGGCGGTGGCACGTCACCTTTGAGCAGCGGGTCGAACTGAACCGCGTCCTGCAAGTGGCGGCGAAAGAAGGCAGAGAGGTACGCGGTGCCCACCCCGCGCTGCGCGGCGGATGTCAGCCGGCCGTTGCCGACCACCGTGGGCCCACAATGCGGATCGCTCGAGTCACGCCATTGCCAGTCATCGCCGGAGCCGAACGGATATTGGTCGGGCGTCCAAAAGCGATTGAAGTAGTTGTGGTTGGCGCCGTGCGCGAGAAACGTGTACTTGGGAGTCTTGTCGCCCGGCGAGGCGTAGCGGGCGTCGTCCAGGAATGCCACTCCAGGCAACTCGTAGACATCGCCGTCGCAGTACGGCAGCACCACACCCAGGGCGACATCGTTGATGAAATGACCAAAGAAGTCGACTGGGGCGACTGGCAGTACGGCTCGAATGCCGTACGGGCTGCCTGCGGCAACGTTCTGCTCGTAGTTCCAGATCACTCCTTCGCCGCCTCGCGAGTGGCCCATGGTGCCGACGCGCGTTAGGTCGACCTTGCCGACGAACGTGCTGCCGAACGGGGCGGTCGAAGCGGTGTTGAACGCGCGCCACTTGTCCAGATGATGCTGGATCAACGCCCCGCGCTCGTACATCCCGTAGCTCGAAGTCCCGTTGTCGACGGCGTTGATGCCGTTCGCGCTGATCGACGCCACAATCATGCCGTGGCTCGCCAGGACCTGCGCTACGTAGTCGTAGCCGCGATAGCTCGGTATGGAGGCTTGAGTGCTCGGGTTGCACGGCCAAGCCAAGGCCTCCACTCCGCTCGAGAGCTCGTAGCAAGTTGCGTGGCGCCCGTGCAGCAAGATCACGAGCGGAAACGGCCCAGCCGTCAGATTCGTCGGACGATGGACCTCTGCCAACACCTCGACCGTAGGGATTTCCCCCAGCGAAATGCTGGTACCGTTGGAGCCGTACGAGGTTTTGGTCACCGCGTAGGGCCCGAGCGTGCCCGGATCTTGCTGCGCCATCGCGGGCGCTGCCGCGAGTAGGATGGCGCCGAGCAAAGGCGCAAGGCCCATGTGAATGGTCTTCATGGCAGCACCTTCGAACTGCTCTTGTTGAGGCGCCCAAGACTGCGTCTGCTGGGTTCGACCTGATCCGCTCGGACTTGCGCCCCGGGCACTCGCCCCGCCATTCGCGCTGCAGCTGCGCCGGACGCAGCGGCTCCGCCCTCGACCAAGCGTGCCTTGGGACGCAGGTAGCCCAAGCTGACCTCAGCGCCTTCAGGTAGGCCGTCGAACTCGAGCGCTTCCAAGGTGAAGATCAGCGTGTCCAGCCGACCGTTGGCCGGGTTGCGGCTACGACCGAAGGCCTGATTTCCCACGACTAGGATCGGAGGCATCGCTCTGTCCGGAAACGGCTGCTTCGCACTCACTTCGATCTCGACCAAGCTGCCGAGTCGACGAACGCTCACCGTCAGATCGCTAGCGGTCAGCCCTTGACTCGCGCTCTGCGGAGCCTTCGCGTACCCGGTGGGCGATTCTTGATTGTTTTCCGACTGCGCGACGCAGCCCGCCAGAAAACCGGACGCGAGCAGCGCGTGCCAGCAACCGATTCGCACCAGACTTGGCCTGCGCAGCTGCCGATGACAAAGAACCCCTGCACACGATAGCCGTTCGAAACTGCCACGATGTCCCACGATCACAACCTCCACAAACCGCCCATACCCAAACCGCCCGTACCCGGGTTCGACCCTCAACCACCACCCACGCGTCGGCGCGCGGCCCTCATGGACCGCGCCTAGCTGTATCGCTGCACAGAAGCGCTGCCGAGCGCTCCTAGTACCCCTCAGCTATTGACGATGGTGACGGCCTTGACCCAGCACACGCCATTAGCGCCCGCTTCATAGCGAACCAGCACCGGCTTGTTCGCCAAATAGGCTGCCAACACCGTCTGATAGATCTGCGCATGGACGGGGTGCGACTTGCTGATCTGATATTCCAAGCTCTGTGGGCTGCAGTAACTGTTCAGCAGCCGGAATTTCGACCAAGTCGTGTCCGACGTGCTGACGATATCGATCACCGCTGGCGTATAGTTCGACGCCGTTCCCGCGTTGTCCGTCGCGGTTGCACGTGCCGAACCGCCGCCCGCCCAAACCATCGACACTAGCACTGCAATCTGCACGATTCGCTTCATTTGCTTCCTCCCAAAATTACTACGCGCGCCCGGAAACTCCGCCCGCGCCACCACTCGAGCGCGACCTTATTCGATTGCGATCTCGAGGCGCAAGTAAATTGGATCTACCTAATGGGTGACGCACGTGTTCCGACGACGCGGCGCAGCCTCATGACTTCGACGCATGCATGGCGACGGCACACTGCTTCGGCGTGCTCGTGATCAGCGCTCAGCGACGCGCGCGCCGAGTCACCTCTCTCTCCTGCGCGACGGTGTAACAGCCAGCTCACTAGAGAAGGTGCTTGCTGTTACAGCAGGTACAGCCCCAGAGCGTGCCGCGAGTTCTCCGCTCCCTGCTCTCACATCCGCACGCGTGAATGTCTGAGTTTGGAGAGAAAATCGCGAGTGCGACTGGCGTAGCCGTCCGGGTTTCAGCGAGTCGCCGCTGAGCTTCCAGGGTGCTGACGGGCCGACCGTACCGAACCGACAAAGAAGAACGGGCGCCCGGCTCTTCATGTCGGAATCCGCCGCTCAGAGCGCCGCGATCGCTTTCAGCGCTGCGGCTTCGAGTTTGGTGTAGGTCTCAGCACGAAAATGCAAAGTGTCGCGGTAGTCGGCCGCGGTGTCCATGCCGAGGGCGCGCTCGTCGAGCAGGGCAATGCCCGCAGCGCTGGCGAAGCGCTTGCGCAGCGCCGCGTTCACGCGACGACGGGCTGCGTCGATTTCTGAAGACCAAACGGGCAGCCGCACGAGGCTCGGCTTGGCCGCGGGTAAGATCGGGACGAGCACGACGCGGGCCCCACGCTCGCGGCAAAGCGCGACCAGCGCGCTCAGATTCGTAAGACACGCCGCCTCCGTGTCATGGGCCACGTCGGGGAGCGCACCCATGGTTTTGAGATCGTTCATGCCAGCCTGAAGCACGACGAATTGCGGTCGCACTGCATCGAGCGTGGCCGCGGCACGCAATCGAATCTGTGCCGTGGTCTCCCCACCGCCCCCCGCGTTGATGGTCGCAAAACGCTCGCTTGGCAGATCGGGCCACTCTTGCATCCGCGAATCGCCGAGGAAGAGCACCTGAACTCGCCCTGCGGGAGGCGCGGCGGCGGCTGGCACGGGGAACGTCGGATGCAACCGCACGCGCTGTTCGCGCCGGTAGAGCTCCAAGCAAGCTCCGGCGAGGCCGACGTTCGCGGCGAGCGACGCTGCGAGTGCCCCCCAACCGACCACTTGGCGCCAACGTGCTCGCTCCCGATGAGTGCTCTCGCTCGCGGCATTCATAGCAGCAACTTACACATCTCGACGCCCAGTGTGGCTACCGACGACCACGCATTCGACAAAGGCCGTTCGACCACGGAGCGAGCACGCCTCAAACGGGTTCCGTCACCGGGATTTCAGCGCTGACATCGGAACCCAGAGAGCTCCCAGAGCAGCCGCGCCCGTTCGTGTTATCACGCCGTCATGTCAGAGTCGCTCGCGGCGCGCTTGGAGGCTACCGTTCGCCGGCTGTCCGGTGACATTGGCGAACGTCATTTCCGGCGTGCGCACGCGCTCGACGACGCGCTGAACTCGATCCGAGAAGAGCTCGGTCGCTCGCACGTGACGGCGAACGACCACCCCTTCGAAGTGTCGGGGCACCGGTTTACCAATGTCGAGGTGCTAGTTCCGTCCCGATCGGGTGCGACCGAACGCGGCTGCATCGTGGTTGGCGCTCACTACGACACGGTCCCCGGCACGCCGGGCGCCGACGACAACGCGACCGGCGTCGCGGCCTTGCTCGAGCTCGCCCGACAACTGGCTCACGAGCGCTTCGAACGCAGTTTGCGCTTAGTGTTCTTCCCGAACGAAGAGCCTCCGTTCTTTCCCGACGCTGGCATGGGCAGCGCCGCGTACGCGGCTGAGCTCCGGCGCGCAGGCGTCGACGTGCACACGATGATTTCCCTCGAGATGCTCGGTTACTACAGCGATCGACCACACAGTCAGCGCTACCCCCCAGGGCTTTCACTCTTGTACCCGAACCGAGGCAACTTCATCGGCTTCGTGAGCAACCTGCGCTCGCGCAAGCGCCTGCACGAGCTGAAGCGCGCCTTCATCGCCAGCAGCGACTTTCCTTGTGAGAGCTTGGCCGCGCCCGAGTGGACCGTCGTTGTGGGCCTGAGCGACCACAGCTCGTTCTGGAAACAAGGCTACCCAGGCTTGATGGTGACGGACACCGCGTTCATGCGAAATCCGCACTACCACCAGGCCAGCGACACGGCAGACACGCTGGACTTCGAGCGCTTCGCCAAGGTCACTGAAGGGCTGGTGGGAGCCGTGAAGCGCCTGGCTTCGGCGGTCGAACCATGAACCATGGGTTTGCCGAAAAGCGCTGAGCTTGCTCGGTCGCTTCTGCACGGCCAACGCTTCTGCGCCGCGAAGCTTCGGCTCATGCCTTGCCGATCTTGCTAGCCGACACTTCGATCGTCAGCGGTGAGTTCGATCGTCAGCGGTGAGTTCGATCGTCAGCGGTGAGTTCGATCGTCAGCGGTGAGCGAGGATGCGCCGTCCCTGTTCCGGCACGGCCCGTGCTTTACGCGGGCCGTGCTCAAACTAATTTCGGTAGCCTCGGCATTGGTCCTGGTCACGATTTCCAGGTTGGTTTCCGCGCAGGCGGCCGGCACGTGGCGCGATTCGACCGACTATCTCGCACCGTCGCCGCCCTCGACTGGGGCAGCAGGTGTGAACCCAGGACCACAGCAGCAGGAGCCCTCTGCGCCCAGTGTGAAGCCGTACCGTGCTTGGTACGGAAGCCAGGTGTTGATGAGTGACGCCGTGACGGTCAGCGTGTTGGGCGCTGGGCTGGGGCTTGCGCTCTCCGACGGCAGCAACGCCTTCGAACGATCCGCGGCCGGCTTCATTTGGGTCGGCGCGCTCGGCTACGCGCTCGTGCCGGCGACGATCCATGTGCTCCACCAGCGGCCGGCCATTGCCTTGTTGAGCGCGACCATGCGCGTCGGCATGCCGGCGTTTGGCCTGATAGTCGGCGCGCTGTCCCAATGCCCGATTACGCCGGACGGGGGCGGCGGCGAAAAGTGCGATTCGGACGCAGGGGCGTTGATCGGACTGTTCGCCGGGATAGCGTTGGCGACCCTGAACGATGCTGCCTGGCTCTCCTATGACGCGCCCCGGGCGAAGCCGATTCAGGCGGCCCAGTTCGGGCTCGCTCCCTTCTTGTCGCAGGACGGAAAACGCGGCGAGCTGCGGGCTTATGGAACGTTTTGATGGCGGCTGCGCCCTCGCGCCGGGCGCAGCCTGCGCTCGGCGCGCGAGCATTTGCACCTTCGGCACATCGATTGCTAATTGACGGATCGATGCTCCAATTCGAGCGAGGGACTCCCGCAGCACTCCGGCACCTGATCTATGCGCTGCACGATGGCGTTGGCATCGTGCGCGCGGTCGCCAAGGCACCGCGCTCACGCTCCTCGTGGGGACGCATCCTGAACTTGCCGCGCTTCGGCGAGGTCGTCCCGCAGCGGGTCTATCGCTCCGGCTCACCTCGCACCGCTGCGCACGCTCGTCATGTGCTCGATCTGGGCATCAAGACCATCCTGTGCGTCCGCCGCGACGGTCCGAGCCGCGAACTGCGCGAGCTCACCGCTGCTCATCGTATCGAGCTGCGCGTGTATGATTTGGTTCCGAACGGACACCACGATCGCGAGATCGCCTTGCGGGCCGCTCAGGACGCACTCGATCCGCGGGCGCAGCCCGCGCTCGTGTGTTGCGACGGCGGTCGACACCACGCAGGCTTGGTCGTAGCGCTCCTGCGACTCGAAACCGGACACTCGCTCGAAGAAACGCTCAACGAGTACTACTCGTTTGCAGCGCCTTCACCATTCGCTGACAATGTGCTGTTCATCGTCCGCGCAGCGGGCAGCCGCGACGCTTACCCGGGCGGCCCCGCAGCCTTCTTTACTCGACAGATCTAGCGATGGACCCGAAGCGCTCGGGATATTTTCGAGCTCACGAAGATTTTTCGTAATGTCAGCGCTGCGCCGCTTCTTTGTGGTGTGAATCGCCCGTTGTCCGGGCAGATCAACAAGGAAACAGCCAATGCATGCTCTCGCGCGATTTCGATCACTGGTCGCTGGCGGATTTCTGCTCAGTTCGTTGCAAGTTTCAGTTTCGGCTCACGCCGCCCCGGTCGGCAGCGAGTTTCGCGTAAATAGTTACACTCCGGGCACCCAATGGCTCACGGACGTGAACACAGGTGCCAATGGGGAGGTGTTGGTGGCTTGGAACGATCCGAGCCGAGGCGGCGTCATACGGCGCTACGACCAAGCGGGAAATGCCGCGCCAGCAGGCGAGCAAGCCATCAATCGAGCGCCCGTTGCGCTCGATGGCCGCGGAAATTTCGTAGCACTTCGCTCGGGTCCTGATGGCAACGGCAATGGCGTTTACGCGGCGGTGTATGACCGCTCCGGCAACCTTCTCGTCAACGAGTTCCGAGTGAACGACACCACCCTGGGCGAACAAATCGCGCCGAACTTGGCTGTCAATGCGCAGGGAGAGTTCGTGGTGAGCTGGACCAGCGTAGTTTCCGGCACGTACGCGATTTATCTCAAGCGCTTTCGTGCCAACGGTGTAGCGATCTCGCAAGAGGCGCTTGCTGGCAGTCCAGCAGCGCGCCTGCAAAGCTCGATGGCTGTCGCGATCGACGCGAGCGGCAACTCGGTGGTCACGTGGTGCAGCCAGGGCCAGCCAAGCCTCGAAGTGGACGTGTGGCTGCGCCGTTTCAACGCCTCTGGTGTGGCGCAAGGCGCGCCCGTGCGCGCGAACACATACATCCCCGGAACGCAGGCGGGGAACACGGTGGCCATGAACTCCACGGGTGAATTCATCGTGGTCTGGGAGAGCTCCCAACAGGCCAGCGCCACTTATGACATCTACGCTCAACGCTATTCGGCGGCTGGAGTGCCAGTTGGCGGCGAGTTCCTGGTCAACACGTTGCTCGTGGGTGAGCAGCAGCTAGCCGATGTCGCGTTGGCGGACGACCGCAGCTTCGTGATTGCTTGGCAAAGCGACAACCGCTGGAATGACCCAAGCTCACTGCCGACAATTTATGCTCGCCAATACCGGGCGAACGGCACAGCTACCGATATCGAACGGCCGGTGAGCTCCTCACCTACCGGGCGAGCCTTCGCGCCCAAGCTCGGGCTCGACAACGCTGGAAACTACCTGATCGCTTGGCGGCAATACGACATCGTGACGGCCGACCAGGATATCTACGCGCGGCGCTACGTGCAGGACACCTTGCCAGCGGTAGTCCTACTCACCAACCAACAGACAGTGACCCCAATTTCGGGCGCTACGGGCAGCTTTTCCTACTACCGACTGGACGTGCCCGCGGGCGCCAGCAGTCTCCAAATCGACATGACCGGACCGGCCGGCGGCGACGCCGATCTATACCTGCGATTTGCCGGCCTGCCGCTGTCGAATGTTTGGGACATTCGACCGTACCTTTTCGGCAGCAATGAAAGCGTCGTGATCAACAACATCCCAGCCGGGCAGTGGTTCATCGGCATCAACGCGTACCAAAGCTTCTCGAACGTGTCGCTGACGGCCACCTACCGCTAGCGCCGCTAGTCTGCGCGCGTTGGCTCCACTTGCTGAAACCTTCTCGCGGCCCACCTCGCGCCGTTGCACTTCGCCAGTCGACGGGTCGATTCTGAAACTGCGCGGGGACCGCCGGAGGCCTTGCTCGATGCTCAAGCTTGGTCTGAGTCACTGAGGTTTTTATCGACCTAGCGAAGCGACCTATCAGCATCTACCGTTGACGCTCGGCGATGACTGCTCGAACAGAGATGCCTGCGCGGCCAGTCGCGTCAAGGAAGCTGCGATGTGATGCGCCGGGTCCTTCTCGGCCCTACCTGATCCCAATGCATCCCCCGCCACCGCAACGGCACCGCAGAACGCCCTGCCGGCTCAACTTGTGTCTGAACACGTGTTCAACGAGTTGAAGCAGTGAGAGTGCCTATTGCAGGTGTATGGGGCGAGACAGTGCAGCCCAATGAGCTCGCCGCCGCTGGACATCAGCGCTGACTCTAAGCTCTTGCACGTTCGGCGCAGTGGGTCTCTGCCGCACGACTGCGCCGTCACGAAGCATTCGCGCTGCCGGCACAGTTACTTCGCGTCGAGCGCAGAACCTCCTCACTCACGCCACTGACTGCGCATCAGCGAAGTACTGTGACGCTCATCACAGGTCACTTTCGTCAGTCAGTGACGGAACCTGTACAACCCGAACGTGATCGCTATCCTCTGGTTAGTGCACTCGCAGAATCGGCCAGCATTGGCGCACCGGCGGCTACATGTACGGCTCGCCACGTTGGCTTGGCCGATGGCGATCTCTACGTTGTCCTACACCTTAATGACAATCGTAGATACTTGGTTTATGGGTCGCATCGGCGCCGACGCAGTCGGCGGGGTCGGTCTCGGTGGCACCGGTGCCTTTGCGTCAAGCTGCTTCGGAATCGGCCTGCTAAGAGCGGTAAAGGTCGTGGCAGCGCAGGCGCGAGGTGGGGGGCGGCCCATAGACGCGCTCCGCGCGTTAGGATCAGGCGTTTGGGCTGCCCTTCCGCTCACAGCTCTTTGCGGCGCGTTCGGCCTTGGGCTGTTGCACGTGCTTCCCTGCGTCGCCGGCGACAACCGTGCGACCGCCATCGCTGAGAGGTACTTGGGGCTGCGTTTGTGCGGCACGCCCTTAATCCTCCTTTCTTGTGCGATCCGAGAATCCCTTTACGGAGCATCAGACTCTCGTTCGCCGATGCGCGCCGCGCTCTTGGCTAACCTAGCGCATATCCCATTAAACTATGCGCTCGTATTTTGGTTCGAACTTGGGTTCGTGGGTGCGGCGTACGCTACGCTGGCAGTCCAGTTATTGGAGCTCGCTCTGCTTTGGCACGCGCAACACAACCATGGCTTTGGACTGCGCGACGTCACGCGCCACGACGTGATAAGGCTGTTCATCGTCGGCGCCCCAATCGGTGTCGAATTCTTCCTTGGCGTTGGTGCCTTCGCGGCCCTCGTGATTCTGGTCGCACGCATGGGCTCTTCGGAGTTAGCTGCGCATCAAATTGCGATTCAAATCACCCATCTCGCTTTCATGCCCACCGTAGCAATCGGCGAGGCGGCTAGCGTACTTGCGGGAAACGCTGTCGGAGCACGTGAAGACTCACAAGTGCACCGTATCGCGAGCGCGGCGCTAGCAATAGCTTCTGGCTATGCCTGCATCTGCAGCATTGCTTTTCTGTGCTTCGCGAGACCCCTTTTTCTCGTATTCACCGCTGACTCTGCGACGATTGACGTTGGCACGCGCTTGCTATGCGTCGCGGCGTTATTCCAGCTATTGGACGCGGGCAATATCGTCTCGCGTTCGGTGTTGCGAGGTGCAGGCGATATTCGGGTGCCTGTGGCGGTGGCAACGATCGCGGGCTGGCTGTTGTTGCCATCGCTAACGTACTGGTTCGGAATTCGACTCGGATACGGCGCAGTGGGCGGATGGGGCGCCCTCACTGCGGAGACCGCCACTATAGGTACGGTTCTATGGGTTCGGTTGAGGACCGGAGGTTGGCGCTACGCCGCTGAACAAGCGCGTCAACGCATGACGGCGCCATCGACTGACGCATACCTAAGTTCGCACGCGCTCGACATTGCTGTCCAACCGCCACCTGCGTCCCAATAGCGAAACAACTTGGGAATGCGACCGACAGCAGCGTGTGATCGACGTCACAGGGAGAACCGCCACACGCACTCAATGAGCTTGACCGAGACATCTCCACAACGTATCTGTGTAAGAGGTTCGAAGGCAGTAACACCGCCTTCAGAAAGAGGTATCACCATGACGAATATCAAGCGACTCACGAACATCGGAGCTGCGCTGAGCCTAGTGACCAGCGCCTCGCTCGCATTCGCGGCAACTTCAACTGATCGCGGAGACAAGACACATCAAGAAGCCAACCCGAACAACAACACCAACCCGAACAACAACACCAACCCGAACAACAACACCAACCCGAACAACAACGCCAACCCGAACAACAACGCCAACCCGAACAACAACGCCAACCCGAACAACAACG